>Ga0207646_10000149_pt1 | contig 95761 bp, 94 predicted proteins | sample KBSK5502metaG_FD_184343 | JGI IMG/M metagenome (GOLD analysis project Ga0207646, IMG submission 184343) | Corn, switchgrass and miscanthus rhizosphere microbial communities from Kellogg Biological Station, Michigan, USA - KBS K5-50-2 metaG... | ecosystem: Host-associated > Plants > Roots >... | reverse complement strand
CTGCATCACCTCGAGCGTGAAGGCGAGTCCGGCTGAAGGGCCTCCGACGTTGCCTGCATCGATCGACACGCGAACGGGGAGCTTGAACCTTGCCGCCTGTTCGGGCACGAACCCGACGAGTGCCTGACCGTGGTCGTTGCAGCAGACCGTCCGCACCCGCACGGTGAAGAGCTTGCCGCCGCGGGTGATGCGCAGCTTGACGACGTCGCCCGGCTTGACGCGGCTCAACGCGCTCTCGAGCGCGCTTGTGGTGAGGGTCGGCTTGCCGTTGACCGCGGTGACGATGTCCATCGGCTGGAGGTTGCAGGGTGCGTTCGTCCCGCCGATCAGCTGCGAGACGACTACTCCGGTAGGCGTCACGCCGACGTGGTAGCCGAGCTTGCGGAGAGCAACGGTGGCCGCGACATGCTGGGAAAAGCTCATCTCCTGCAGCTGCGCCTGCTCCGCCTGGGCCGCGGTCGAGCACGGGGGCAGGATGTCGCCCGCGGGGACGAGCGTTCCGTCCGGGTGAATCCAGGGGAACAGCCGCTCCAGCTCGCTCGCCTGCCGCTCGAGGACGTCGAGGAAGTAGATCGACCCTGCTCCGCTCGGCGTGCGCGCGCCCTCGACCTTCACGAGCGGTGCAACGGGGTGGGCGATGTCCGGGAGCAGGATGTACTTCCCGGAGGGCACTCTGATGAGGATGAGGATCGTTACGAGCAGGAGGAGAACGACAGCGCCGACTACGCGCCAGGGCGTGATGTGGCGTCTCAAAACAGGAACCGCTTCAGGCCGCCGTCGACGACGAGCGTCTGGCCGGTGACATAGCGCGCGCGGTCGGAGGCGAGGAAGCAGACGACGTCGCCGAACTCCCGCGGCGTCCCCCAGCGTCCCAGGGCGATCTCGTCGAGCTGAGCGTCGCTCGGCCCATCGGGATAGAGCTCGTCGAGCCTTGCTGTCGCGATGCGACCCGGCGCGACGCAGTTGACGGTGATCCCCTTCGGGCCGACTTCACGGCTGAGCGTCTTCAGCCAGCCCGTGAGCGCCGGCCGGAAGGTGTTGGAGAGGGCGAGATGACCGGTCGGCTCCTGGGCCGCGAGCGAGGTGATCGCCACGATTCGCCCTGCAGGACTGCGTTCGAGGTGCTCGAGGCTGAGCCGTACGAGTGTCACCGCCGGCCGCAGGAGGAGCCGATAGGCCGACTCGAGCGACGCGTCGTCGGCATCGCGCGCAGTCCCGGGCGGCGGCCCGCCGCCGTTCCAGACGAGCACGTCGAGGCCGCCGAGCCGCTCGACTGCGGTCGTCACGGCACGCTCGAGGTCGCCGTCGTCGTTGACATCTCCGGCGACCGCCACGCCGGCGAGCCGCGCGGCGTGCTCTTTGACCTCCTCGGCGCGCCGGGCGAAGAGGACGACGTTGGCTCCCTCCTCGGCCAGCGCCTCGGCGCTCGCGAGGCCGAGGCCCGAAGAAGCGCCGCAGACGAGCGCGGCGCGGCCCTTCAGTCCGAGATCCACGACTCCGGCAGCTGTCCGGAGCTGGCCACGACCCGGGTGGTCATCCCACCACGGGCAGCGAACTCGCCTTCGACCTCGACGAAGCGCGGTGCGCCGTCGGCGACGAGCTGGTCGAGCACCTCGTTCACGACCTCCTCCTGGAAGATCTTCCGCTCGCGGAACGACGTCAGATAGTCGCGGAGCGACTTGAGCTCATAGAGCTTCCCGTCAGGGACGTAGCGGATCGTGAGCTCGCCGAAGTCGGGAGCATCGGTGAGCGGGCAGATCGAGGTGAATTCAGGCGCCCCGAGCTCGACGAGGTAGTCGCGCCCCTGGAACCGGTTCTCGATCGTCTCGAGCACGGTGGCTCACGTCGAGAGCACGCCGACGACGTCACGTACCGCGTCGGCGCTGCGCTCGAGCGCCTCGCGCTCGTCGTCGGAAAGGTCGAGCTCGACGACCTCCTCGATCCCGCCCGCGCCGAGCTTCACGGGGACGCCGATGTAGAGCCCGTCGATGCCGTACTCGCCCTCGAGCAGGGCGGTGCTGGGGAGGACGCGCTTCTGGTCGAGGAGGATCGCGTCGACCATCTCCGCGACCGCCGCGCCCGGCGCGTACCAGGCGGAGGTGCCGAGCAGCTGCACGATCTCGCCGCCGCCCTTCGCGGTGCGCTCGACCATCTGCTGGATCCGCTCCTCGGACACGAGCTTGCGCAGCGGGACACCGCCGACGGTCGCTGCCGACACAACGGGCACCATCTGGTCGCCGTGGCCGCCGAGCACGAGCGCCTGGACGTCGCGGACGGACGCGCCGGTCTCCCAGGCGATGAAAGTGCGGAAACGCGCCGTGTCGAGGATCCCGGCCTGGCCGAAGACCCGCTCCTTGGGGAAGCCCGAGACGCTCTTCGAGACGTGGCACATCGCGTCGAGCGGGTTCGAGAGGATGACGATCGCGCAATCGGGGCTCTGGGCGACGATCTGCTCGGTCACAGAGCCGACGATCTTCTCGTTTGTCGTCACGAGGTCGTCGCGGGACATACCCGGCGAGCGCGGCAGGCCCGCGGTGATCACGACGACGTCGGAGCCGGCAGTCTCCTCGTAGCTGTTCGTGCCCGTGATCTGCGGCTCGAAGCCGAGCACCGGACCCATCTGGTTCAGGTCGAGCGCCTTGCCCTGCGGCAGACCCTCCTTGATGTCGGTGAGAACGACGTCCGCGTAGTCGCGCGCCGCGAGGATGTGCGCGGCGGTCGCGCCGGTGGCGCCCGCGCCGACGATCGTGATCTTCCTTCTCATCATGCTGGGACCTCTGCCTCCAGTTTCTCGATGACCGCGTCCGCGACCTCGCTCGTTCCTACGGCGGTCGGGTCGTCGCGGTTCGGCTTCATGTCGTAGGTGACGCTCTTGCCCTCGGCGATGACGGTTGCGATCGCCTGCTCGAGCCGGTCGGCCGCGTCGCGCTCGTCGAGGTGGCGGAGCATGAGGACACCCGACAGCATCTGGGCGATCGGGTTGACCTTGTTCATACCGGTGTACTTCGGCGCGGAGCCGTGGGTCGGCTCGAAGACCGCGGCCGTCTCACCGAAGTTCGCGCCCGGAGCGACTCCGAGCCCACCGATCATCCCTGCTGCGAGATCGGAGAGGACGTCGCCGTAGAGGTTCGGCAGCACGAGCACGTCGTACTCCTCCGGCCGCTGGACGAGCTGCATGCACATGTTGTCCACGATCCGGTCGTCGAACTCGACGTCCGAGTTTTCCGCCGCGACCTCACGCGCGACGTGCAGCCAGAGCCCGTCGGTGAATTTCATGATGTTCGCCTTGTGAACGGCCGTGACCTTGCGGCGGCTGTTGCGGCGCGCGTAGTCGAACGCGAATTCGAAGATACGCCGCGTGCCGGTGACCGAGATCGGCTTGATCGAGATGCCTGCGTCGTTGTGGCGGAGCGTGCCGCCGTGCGCCTCGATCCACTCGATCAGCTCGGCGGCTTCCGGCGTTCCCTGCTCGTATTCGATGCCGGCGTAGAGGTCTTCGGTGTTCTCGCGGACGATGATCAGGTCGACGTCGTCGAAGCGGCTGCGGACGCCGGAATAGCTCTTGCACGGGCGCACCTGCGCGTACATGTCGAGCTCCTTGCGGAGCGCGACGTTCACCGAGCGAAACCCGCCGCCGACGGGCGTGGTGATCGGGCCTTTCAGCGCGACGCCGGTCTCGCGGACGGCGTCGAGAACGTCGGCAGGCAGCGGGTTGCCGCCGTGCTTCTCCATCACGTCCGCGCCGGCCTCGCGCACGTCCCAGTCGAACTCGGCGCCGGTCGCCTCGAGAACGCGCCGCGTCGCCTCTGTCAGCTCGGGCCCCGTGCCGTCGCCGGGGATGAGGACGACCCTGTGCGCCATGGAGGGCTGAATCTAGCTGCGGCAACGCTAGAGTCGCGGCAGTGCACGAGCGTGAGCTCTTCCGTCAGGCGGCGGATTACGCCGCCGACTTCGTCGAGACCCTGGAGACGCGGCCCATCCGTGCGGAGGCGGACGTCGACGAGCTCACCTCCGCTCTGGGAGGGCCTCTGCCCGAAGGGCCGACCGAGTCACGTGCTGTGATCGAGTCGCTCGTGGAGAGCGTCGAGCCGGGTCTTTGCGCGACGCCTTCTGGACGCTTCTTCGGCTTCGTCATCGGCGGAGGCGTGCCCGCCGCCGTCGCAGCCGACATGCTCACCTCGGCCTGGGACCAGAATGCCGGCCTGTACGTTGCCGGGCCTGCGGCCGCGGTAGTCGAGGAGGTATGCCGGGGGTGGCTGGCCGAGCTCCTCGGGCTGCCGCCGCACGTGTCCGTCGCCTTCGTCACGGGTACTCAGATGGCCCATGTCACTGCGTTGGCGGCAGCCCGGCACCACGTGCTCGAGGCAACGGGCTGGGACGTCCCGGCGCAGGGCCTCGCAGGCGCGCCGCCGATCCGCGTGGTCGTCGGTGAGACGCGCCACGTGACGGTCGACCGGGCGTTGCGGCTACTCGGAATCGGCGCTTCGTCGCTCGACGTCGTCCCGGTCGACGACCAGGGCCGGATGCGGGTGGAGCGGCTGCGGCTCGGCGACGGGCCAACGATCGTCTGCGGCCAGGCCGGCGATGTGAATACGGGTGCGTTCGACGATCTCGAGGCAATCGGCGCCGCGAGCGCCGAGTCGGGAGCGTGGTTTCATCTCGACGGGGCATTCGGGCTCTGGGCTGCCGCGAGCCCCGAGTTGCGCCACCTCGTCCGCGGTGCGGAGCGCGCCGACTCCTGGACGACCGACTGTCACAAGTGGCTGAACGTCCCGTACGACTCGGGTCTCGCTTTCTGTGCCCACCCGGATGCCCACCGAGCCGCGATCGGGGTCAAGGCGTCGTACCTCGTGCACGCCAGCGACCAACGCGAGCGCGACGAGATGGACTGGACGCCCGAGTTCTCGCGCCGGGCGCGTGGCTTCGCGGTCTATGCGGCGCTTCGATCCCTCGGCCGAAGCGGAATCGCAGAGATCGTCGAGCGAAGCTGCGAGCATGCCCGCCTCTTCGCGCAGCTGCTCGACGACGGAGGCGCGACGATCCTCAACGACGTCGTGCTCAACCAGGTGCTCGTCCGGTTCAGCGACGGCGAGCGCACCGCGGAAGTGATCCGCCGCGCGCAGGAGGACGGCACCTGCTGGCTCGGCGGCACTGACTGGCAGGGCGAGCATGCAATGCGAATCTCGGTCTCGAACTGGCGGACGACCCGCGAGGATGTCGAGCGTTCGGCTGCGGCCGTCCTTGCCGCGGCCTCGGTGCCCGCATGACGCTCGCCGAGGCAGCCGCACGCGCCGATGAGCTCGCCGAGAGCGGGGCGGTGCAGGAGCTTGCGGTACTTCGGACCGAATGGGACGACGAGCTGGAGGCAGCGGCGCGAAGCGCGGACTTCCGCGAGCGGGCGCTTGCCTTCCGCGCAATCGGTCTGTTCCGCTGGCGGGCGAAGGAGGAGCTACTTCGGCGCGGCCTCGACGACGGCAGCCCGGCGGCGCGCGGCTCGGCGCTTCTCTCGCTCGAGCTCCTCTCTCGCGACCATCCGAGCACGGTCAACTCGGTGCGTCCGCTGCTGCACAAGATGCTGGCGGACGAGGACGAGAACCCGGCCGTTCGCCGGCTGGCGGTGCTGGTGTTGAAGAACGGGTCGGCGCCGCGGGACACGATCGTGCTGCTCGAAGGCCTCGCCGCGGACGACAACGCGGGCGCTGACCTACGGAAGGCTGCGGGAAGCGTTGCGCAGGGGCTGAAGCAGAAGGCTCAGACCAAGCGCTAGCCCGCGCAGGAGCTGCAGACGCGAGCCTGAATCTCACGCCCGCAAGATGGGCAGACGCGCCTCCGGCGGCGCCGTTCGAGCGCACTCTTCTGCAGACCTGCGGTGATCATGAGCCAGGCGGCCCCCAGGGTGCTGACCGCGGCGATTGCGACGTGTGGGTCGAGGTGCATGCCTACTTCCTTGCTTGTCTTGCATCCTTCAAACGGCGCGCATGTGGATGCGCCTGGAAATACAACTCGCGCCGCCTGCGATCGGATACGTGGGTGTAGAGCTCCGTCGTGGCGAGATCGGCATGTCCGAGCATTTCCTGAACCGCGCGCAGGTCAGCGCCTCCCTCGAGCAGGTGCGTGGCGAACGAGTGGCGCAGGAGGTGCGGGTGGATGCGCGCGGGCTCGAGCCCGGCCTTGTCCGCCAGGCGGCGCAGGATCAGGAACGCTCCCGCGCGGGTGAGCGGCCCACCGTGCGCGTTGAGGAAAAGCTCCTGCCGGTGCCGCCGGTCGAGGAACGGGCGACCGCGCGCGAGGTAGCGACGGAGGGCGTCCGCTGCCTCGCGCCCAATCGGAACAACCCGTTCCTTGCTGCCCTTGCCGAGGCAGCGAACGAGCCGGTTCTCGAGATCCACGGACTGCCGGTCGAGCGAGACCGCTTCGCTCACCCGGAGTCCTGCGCCGTAGAGGAGCTCGACGAGCGCCCGGTCGCGAAGGTGTCTCGGCGTCGTGCCGGCGGCCGCATCGAGGAGACGCTCGACTTCCGCGGGCGAGAGCGTGCGCGGCAGCGTCCGCCGGCGCTTCGGAAGCTCGACGTTCGCGGCCGGATTGTCGGCGCGCGCGCCGAGCAGCACCTGGTGCCGGAAGAAGGAGCGGACCGCGGCGAGCCGGCGCGCGATCGTCGTTGGGGCGAGCCCGTCTGCCCGGAGCTGCGCGACGTAAGCGGCGAGGTCGTCCGTCCTCGCGTCGGCCGGTGAGCGATCGAGCCAGTCGGTCAGGTGGGCGAGGTCGCGGCGATAGGCGTCGACGGTGCGGGGCGCGAGCCGTGCCGAGGCGAGAGCGAGGAAGCCCTCGACGGCTGGATCGGGCTGTTCCTTCGTGGCCACGCGCGCTGACTTCGGCCCGGGACGGGCGACGCCTGCTCGAATTGGCATGTGCAGCGCAGACATGTAGTCATCTACGGCTTCGTGCAGGGTGTTGGATTCCGCTTCGGTGTCGAGCGGGCGGCGAACTCGCGCGGCGTGGCCGGCTGGGTGCGGAACCGCGCGGACGGCGCAGTCGAGGCCGTCTTCGAGGGTCCACAAGAGGACGTCGACGCGCTGGTGGAGTTCTGCCGCCGCGGGCCCCGCGGCGCCGAGGTCAAGTGCGTGGAGGTCGAGGAGGAGTCAGCCGAGGGTCTGGCTGGCTTCCGCGTCACCGGCTGACGCCACTCGGCCGGAGGGCTCGGCGCTCGCCCAGACGATCTCGCCGCGTGCCAGATCCAGATCGTCGAGCTCGTCCCGGCGCAGGCGGGCAGTGAGGCGCTCTCCGCCACCGTCCGCGAGATCGACGCGGGCATCCGCGCCGAGAACCGCGATCCGCTCGATCTCCACCTCCACGGCGCCGTTGCTCGGCCAGCGCCGGAGCAGGATCTCGTGCGGGCGGACGAGGCGCTCGCCCAGGCGTACGGCGTCGCCGACGAAGCGCAGGACGAATTCGGAGGCCGGGTTGTCGTACAGCTCGGCCGGTGCGCCGACCTGCTCGAGGCGGCCGTGGTCGAGCACGGCGACGCGGTCTGCGACCTCCATCGCCTCCTCCTGGTCGTGCGTGACAAACACCGTGGTCACGTGCACCTCTTCGTGCAGGCGACGCAGCCAGTCGCGCAGCTCGGCTCGCACTCGGGCGTCGAGCGCACCGAAGGGCTCGTCGAGCAGGAGGACCTGCGGCTTGGCGGCTAGTGCGCGCGCGAGCGCCATCCGCTGCCGTTGGCCCCCCGACAGCTTGGACGGATAGCGATCGGCGAAGCCCGAGAGCTGGACGAGCTCCAGCAGCTCGTCGACGCGCTCGCGGATCTCCTGCTTGGGCCGCTTGCGGATCGAGAGCGCGAAGCCGACGTTGTCGCGGACGGTCATGTGCTTGAAGGCCGCGTAGTGCTGGAAGACGAAACCCACGTCTCGCCGCTGCGGCGCGAGTCGTGTCGCGTCCTCGCCGGAGAGCAGGATCTCGCCCGAGTCCGGGCGCTCGAGGCCGGCGACGATGCGCAGCAAGGTCGACTTGCCGGAGCCGCTCGGCCCGAGCAGGGCCGTGAGCGAGCCTTGCGCGATCTCGAGCGAGATGTCGTCGAGGGCGAGGAACGAGCCGAACCGTTTCGTGACGTTACGAATCTCGATCGACATCAGGCGATGTCCTCCCGTGGTTTGGTCAGGGTCATGAGGACGAGCACGAGAACCGCGATGGCCGCGAGGACGACAGCCACGGCGTAGGCGTCGCTCGTCTGGAAGTTCTGGATCATGTCGTCGATGGCCGTGGTCGCGGTCTCGGTCTTCCCGAGGATCCGGCCGGAGACGACGGCGACGGCTCCGTACTCGCCGAGGCAGCGCGCGGTCGTCAGGATCACGCCGTAGATCACGGCCCAGCGGATCGACGGCAGCGTGATGCGCCAGAACCGCTGCCAACGTGTTGCGCCGAGCGTCGCAGCCGCCTGCTCCTGCTCGTTCCCGAGCTCGCGCAGCGTCGGAATCACCTCGCGGGCCACGAACGGCACCGAGACGAAGATCGTCGCGAGAACGATGGCCGGCATGGCGAACAGCACCTGAATCCCGTGGCCTGCGAGCCACGGACCGAACCAGGAGCCGGTGCGCTGATAGAGGAGATACAGCGCCAGACCGACCACCACCGGCGAAACGGCGAGAGGTAGGTCGATGAAGGCGTTCAGCAGCCCCTTCCCGCGAAAGCGGCGCCGCACGATCGCAAGCGCGCAGAGCACCCCGAAGACGGTGTTGAGGGGGACGGCGATGGCCGCCGCGATCAGCGTCACCTGGAAGGCGTGAACCGTGTTGGGATTGGACAGCGTCTGCCAGACCGGTTCGAGCCCGTGCTGGAAGGTGCGGTAGAAGATCATCGCGAGCGGCGCGAGCAGGAGGACCACGAGGTAGCCGAGCGCCACCGCGCGCAGGGCGAGCCGCCTAGGCACGTTCGTGCCTCGTGACGTAGAAGCGCAACGCGCCGATGGCGAGGAGCACCACGAAGGCCGCCCCCAGGAGGACGATCGCGACGGCAGAGGCTTCCGCAGGCTGGCTGTCCTGGATCACGTTGAAGATCAAGACCGAGGCGACCTCGGTGTGGAGCGAGCTTCCTGCGACGAGAACGATCGAGCCGATCTCGCCCAGTGCCCGGGCGAATGCGAGGACCGAGCCGGAAAGGATCCCCGGCAGGACGTTCGGGAGGACGATCCGCCTGAAGACGGTGAATTGACCGGCGCCGAGCGAGCGGGCGGCCTCCTCCATCTCCACATCGAGCTCGAGCAGCACCGGCTGCACCGTCCGGATGACGAACGGGAGCGTGACGAAGCAGAGGGCGAGCACGATCGCCGTCCGCGTGAACGCGACGTTGACTCCGACCGGGGAACTCGGGCCGTAGAGCGTGAGCAGGGTCAGGCCCGCGACGATTGTCGGCAGCGCGAAGGGCAGGTCGATGACAGCGTTGACGATCGACTTGCCGCGGAAGTCGTCGCGGACGAGCACCCACGCCGTGATCGTGCCGAGCACCCCGTTGATCAGGACGACGACGAAGGCCGCAGCGAACGTGAGTTTGAGCGCTCCGACCGCCTCGGGACTCGACACCACCTGCCAGAAGGCGTGTCTGCCGTCCTTCTTGGACTCCCAGATCAGAGCCGCGATCGGCAGGACTACGATCACGGTCAGGTAGGTGAAGATGACGCCGACGGACAGGGCCGTGCTGGCCCGTCCGTCGGCGGTGATCCTCCGTGCTGGAGCTGCGGCCCGCGCCGCAACGGCGCTAATGGGTGGGGCCTCCGACGGCCTGCTCGATCTTGACCATCCGCCCCGCGTTCAGGTCGAACCAGACCGTGTTCGCCTTGCGCCAGCCCCCGAACAGCTTGTCGCTGATGTTGAAGGTCGGGCCCGTGTTGTACTTCTTGCGCCAGCTTGCGAGGTCGGGCGACTTGAGCACCGACTTCGCGACCGGGCGGTAGCCGTTCTCGGCGAAGATCCGCTGCTGCTTCGGCGCGTGCGCGTACTTGATGAACGCCTTGGCAGCCGCCGGCGCGCTCTTGGTCGCCACCATCGGCAGCTGGATCAGCATCGTGGGCTTCGGAACGACGAGCTTTCCCTGCTTGCCTGCGGCGAAGGCGGCATACGCCTCGCTTTCGTACGTGATGAGGACGTCGCCCTGGCCGGAGAAGAACGCGTTGGCCGCGTTCGAGCCGGACGAGGGCTGCGAGACCACGTTCTTGAAGAGCTTGGTGACGAACTGGATTGCCTTCTTGTTGTTCATTCCCGACTTCCGCGCCTGGCCGTAGGCGGCGAGCACGTTCCACTTCGCCGAGCCGGAGGGGAACGGATCCGGCGTCACGACCTGGACGCCGGGCCTGACGAGGTCCTTCCAGCTGTGGATGTGCTTCGGGTTTCCGGGCCGCACCACGAACGCGACGACCGAGTCGGCAGCGATGCCTCCGTACGGAGTCTTGGTCCAGCTCTTGGAGACGAGACCGGCGTCGGCGACCGTGTCGACGTCGAGGCCGGTCGACAGGAACGCGATGTCGGCGGGCTGGCCCGCGACGATCTGCCTGGCCTGCGAGCCCGACGGGCCGTACGACTGCGAGAACGAGACACCCTGTCCTGCCGGCTGGTGCTGGAAGCGCGCGATCAGTTTTCCCATCACGGCCTTGGGCGTCGAATAGGCGACAAGATTCAGTGTCGTCCCGGTCTCGCGAGCCTGTGCCGCAGTGCTCGCGCAGCCGAAGAGAACGGGGAGGACCAGGGCAAAGAAGAAGAATTTCCGCATCGCGGGGCTGTCCTTTCGGGGATTACCTACCGGCGTACTAGGTATTGGCGATGCTGATACTTACCATAAGCACTGGCGAGGGCGCAAACTCGAACAGAATCCGAACAGGTCAGGCTTTGCGCTGCGCGGCGGCGATGTCCGCGAGCGTGGTCTGCTCGAGGACGCCGCGGATCTGCGTGCGCAGCTCGAGCCAGACGTCGCGCAGCCCCTCGGCCGCACCCTCGTACGCGAGCTCGTCCGGTCGCACGCCCCGTACGGTGGCGATGGGTCCCTCGAGCTCGCGGATCACCTCGGCCACCGAGATCTCCTCCGCCGGCCGCGCAAGCTGATAGCCGCCCTCGGCGCCGCGCTGGCTCGCGACGAGGCCGCCGCTGCGGAGCTGGGCCAGGATGCTCTCGAGGAACTTCGGCGGGATTTGCTGGGCCCGGGCGAGCTGTTCGGCGGTGGTCAGGCCCGGCGGTGCAGCAGCGAGCTCCGCCATCGCTCGCAGCGCGTAGTCGACCTTGGCCGAGACCCGCATCCCGGCATTCTCGCTCGGGCGCTACGAACGGGGGTGGGATCGGTCGTACACGCGGCGCAGATGGCGGGGATCGACGTGGCTGTAGACCTGCGTCGTCGAGAGCGAGCTGTGGCCGAGCAGCTCCTGGATGGTGCGCAGATCGGCTCCGCCGTCGAGGAGATGAGTGGCGAATGCGTGACGGAGCCGGTGCGGATGGGGAACGATCCGGCGCAGCGTGCTCGTGTCGAGACGCCGCCCGCGTGCGGAGAGGAAGAACGCGTCGTTCGCTCCGGTCGCGCCGGCGCCGAAGGCGGAACTGCCGGGCCGGGCGCCGCCGGCTTTGCCGGCGGCGCTTCCAGCCAGCGAGGGGCGCGCATCACGCAGGTAGCGGGCGAGCCAGAGCGCCGCCTCCTCGCCGAGCGGCACGACGCGCTCCTTGCCGCCCTTGCCGCGGCGGACGTGCACGAGCTCTTGCTCGAAGTCGACGTCCCCGAGATCGAGGCCCACCGCTTCGGCGCTTCGCAGCCCTGCGGAGTAGACGAGCTCCACGAGCGCCCGGTTCCGCAGCGGGATCGGTCCGTCGCCTTCGAGCGCCTCGAGGGTGCGCTCGATCTCGGCCGCGGCTGGAGCATCCGGCAGGCGCCGCGCGCGGCGCGGGCCGAGACGCGCGTCGGGAACCCGTTCGGGCCCGAGCGCGTGCCGGAGAAAGGCGCGGACTGCCGCCAGCTTGCGGCTGATCGTGGCGGGCGCGAGCTTCCGGCCGCGTCGTGCTCCGCCGAGCCACGCGACGTACTCGGCGAGGACGCGGACGTCGACCGCGTCGAGACTCGTTCCGCGATCCTCGAGCCAGGCGCAGAACTCTCCGACGTCCCGGCTGTAGGCGCGCCGGGTCGCCTCGCTCAGGGTGGGAGACGCGAGGAAGCGTTCGGCTGAGGTAAGAGCTTCCACGTTGGACGGTTCGCCGGGCGTCAGCCCTTTCCCTTTCGTTAGCGTGGCCTTCGTGATCGCGAAGCACGACGTGCTCGTCGTCGGTGCGGGCTGCGCTGGCATGCGCGCCGCGATCGAAGCCTTTGACGCAGGCGCCGACGTGGCGATGATCTCGAAGATCCATCCGACGCGTTCCCACTCCGGCGCGGCCGAGGGAGGCATCAACGCGGCGCTCGGCAACGCGTCGGAGGACAACCCGGAGGTCCACGCCTTCGACACCGTCAAGGGCTCGGACTACCTCGGCGACCAGGACGCGATCGAGATCCTCTGCGACGAGGCGCCCGGCGACGTCTACCAGCTCGAGAACTGGGGCGCGGTCTTCTCGCGCACCGAGGACGGTCGCATCGCGCAGCGCCCGTTCGGGGCGGCCGGCGCACCGCGTACCGCATATGCCGCCGACATCACGGGACACGTCCTGATCCAGGTGCTCTGGGAGCAGGTCTGCAAGCGGGACATCCCGACCTACGAGGAGTACTTCGCCTGGCAGCTCGTCGAGCACGAGGGCCGCTGCCAGGGAGTCGTGTGCTGGGATCTCCTGGACGGCGGCCTGAAGACCATCGGCGCCAAGACGGTAATCCTGGCCACCGGCGGAGCGGGGCGGCTCTACACCGGGACGACGAACGCCTACTCCTGCACGGGGGACGGAATGGCGATGGCGCTGCGCATCGGGCTGCCGCTCAAGGACATGGAGATGATGCAGTTCCACCCGACGACGCTCGCGCCGACCGGGGTGCTGATCACCGAGGGGTGCCGGGGAGAGGGTGCGTACCTGCTCAACAAGGACGGCGAGCGCTTTCTCAAGCGCTACGCGCCCAACACGATGGAGCTCGCGTCCCGTGACGTCATCTCTCGTGCCGAGCAGATGGAGATTGACGCGGGTCGGGGCGTCGACGGCAACGTGCTCCTCGACCTCCGCCATCTCGGCGCCGAGCGCATCATCGAACGGCTGCCGGGGTCGCGTGAGCTCTCCATGACGTTCCTCGGCGTCGACCCGATCTACGACCCGATCCCGGTGCGGCCCGGCGCCCACTACCACATGGGCGGAGTCGCGACCGACGTCTGGGGCCAAACCGAGCTGACGGGCCTCTACGCGGCGGGCGAGTGCGCCTGCGTGTCCGTGCACGGCGCCAACCGGCTCGGCGGGAACGCACTGATGGAGACGATCACGTACGGCAAGCGTTCGGGAAGGCACGCGGCGGAATGGGCGCTTTCTCACACGACTGTCGAAGTGCCGGACTCCGTCGAGCGCGACGCCGAGCGGGAGCTCAGCGCGCTGCTCGACCGCGACGACGGCGAGCGCCCGTGGGCCATTCGCGACGAGCTCGCTTCCACGATGCACGAGAACTTCGGGGTCTTCCGGCGCGAGCACCAGATGGAGCAGCAGGGCGAGATCGTGGCCGGCCTCCACGAGCGTTATCAGCATGCGCTGGTCGAGGACAAGGGCGAGATCTTCAACAGCGACCTTACGGCGACGATCGAGCTGGGCTTCCTCCTCGACCTCGCCACCTGCATGGTCGTCGCCGGCATCGAGCGGAAGGAGAGCCGCGGGGCCCACGCCAGGCCCGATGATTACCCGGTGCGCGACGACGAGAAGTTTATGAAGCACACGATCGTCCGCTGGGTGGACGACGCACCGAAACTTTCGTGGGAGCCGGTGCGAATGACGAAATGGCAACCGCAGGAGCGGAAGTACTGATGAAAGTCGCACTCAAGATCTGGCGTTTCGACTCGGCAAGAGGCGACCGGGCGCTGAAGGAGTACGAAATCGAGGCGCCGGAGTGGGCGACGCTTCTCGACTGCCTCGACATCGTCAAGGACCAGCACGACGGCTCGCTCGCGTATCGCAAGAGCTGCCGGATGATGATCTGCGGCTCGTGCGGGATGCGCATGGACGGCGCCGCAGTGCTCGCGTGCAAGACGCGGATGTACGACATCGCGCAGGCGGGCCAAGTCCCGGTCATCTCGGCGATGGGGAACCTGCCGATCCTCAAGGACCTCGTCGTCGACATGGATCCCTTCTGGTCGAAGTTCAAGTCGATGTGGCCGTGGCTCGAGCCGGGCTACGAGCGTCCGGAGGACGGGCGCGAGTACCTCGTCTCGCAGGAGCGGATGAACGTCGTCCACAAGGAGTCGCTCTGCATCAATTGCGGCTGCTGCGTGTCCGAGTGCAACGCGATGGAGTCCGACCCGGAGTTCCTCGGCCCGCAGGCGCTGGCCAAGGGGATGAGGTTCGTCGGCGACCCGCGCGACCAGGCGAACGTCGAGCGGCTCGAGCGCTACAACTCCGAGCACGGCATCTGGGACTGCACGCGCTGCTATTTCTGCAACGAGCGCTGCCCGAAGGGCGTCGATCCACGCGATGCGATCGCGAAGCTCGGCGCCGAATCGATCCGTCTCGGCATCGACCGCGACATGGGCGCGAAGCACGCGAAGTGGTTCGTGCGTTCCGCCGAGACGACGGGGTGGCTACGCGAGGAGGAGCTCATTCCCAAGACCCAGGGCTACGTCTCGGCCATCAAGCAGCTCAAGTTCGGCGCCAGCCTCGCGCGCCACGGGAAGGTGCGTCCCATTCCGATCCCGCACACGGCGAAGAACGTGGGCGAGGCGCGCAACTTGCGCAAACTCGTCAACGAACAGGATCGCCACGGCGCCCAGGGGATCGTCCAGGGCGAGCACGCGCTCGCGAAGCTCGATCACGGGCACGCCGACGAGTCGCTCGAGGAGATCTACGACCGGCCGGATGCCGCGCCCAGGCCGTGGCTACCCGAAGTGGAGGAGGAAGCAAAAGCGTGAGTGCGACCGAAACTCCGGTAAAGAGAGTCGCCTACTACAAGGGCTGCCTCGCGTCCCTGTCTGCGAAGGAGCTCGACAGCTCCACGAAGGCTCTCTCGCCCATGGTCGGCCTCGAGCTGGTGGAGCTCGAGTCGGTGACGTGCTGCGGCGCGGGCGACATTCACGAGGCGGAGCCCGACTACTACCTCCACCTGAACGCGCGCATCCTCGCCTACGCCGAGGCCACGGGCTGCGACACGCTCATGACGGTCTGCAACGTCTGCACGCTCAACCTGCGCCAGGCGAACTACATGCTGCAGGGCGACTCTGAGCTGCTCGCGCGGGTCAACGAGAACCTCGAGACCGTCGGCGTCCCGGCCTACTCCGGCAAGGTGGACGTGCGGCACTTCCTCTGGGAGATCGCCGAGGGCGACGGTTACGACAGGCTGAAGGAGGTCGCCCACCGCGGGCTGAAGGGCCTGAAGGTCGCACCGTTCTACGGCTGCCAGATCCTGCGCCCGTCGAAGCTCATGGGTTTCGAGGATCCGGACCGGCCGTCGTCACTCGAGCGGATCATCGAGGCCTGCGGGGGCGAGGCGATCGACTACCCAGCGAAGATCAAGTGCTGCGGGTTCCCGATCATCGCGGCGCGGGAGGAGACGGCGCTCGGCGAGGTCATCCAGCCGATCGAGCAGGCGATCGAGGCCGGCGCCGACGTGATGGTCACGCCGTGCCCGCTCTGCCATCTCTCGCTCGACGCCTGGCAGCAGAAGCTCGAGGCCTCGACGGGGCGCGCGTTCAAGATGCCGATCCTCCATCTCGCGCAGCTCGTCGGCGTTGCGGCGGGGCTCGAGGAAGCGGAGCTGAAGTTCAAGCGTCACATCGTCGACCCGCGGCCGGCGCTCGAACGACTCGAGGTCTGAGACCTCTCGGCTGGGCGGCTGCGGCGGGCCTCGGCTGGGGCCTGCTCGAAGCCGGCTGGGTACGGCTGCGGGAGCTGGAGCTCGAGCTCCCGGGCCTGCCGCCGGAGCTGGACGGGTTGCGGATCGCGCATCTCTCGGACTTCCACCTCGGCGTGCCGTCGCCGGGAGTCGGCGGCGTCTGGCAAGCCGCGGCGTGGGCGCGAGCGCAGAAGCCGGACCTCGTCGCCGTCAGCGGCGATCTCCTGACGCATCCGCGCGGCGAGCCGATGCTCAGGCGGCTCGTGCGCGTCCTGCCGCGGCCGACGTTCGCCGTGCTCGGCAACCACGACATCGCGCTCAGCCGGGATCCGCAGGCGCGCCGCTCGGATCTGCGGGAGCTCGAGCCGGCCACGCTGCTCCGCGACGACGGGCGGTTGCTCGAGCTGCGAGGCCGGAGCGTGTGGATCGCGGGAGCCGATCCTCGCCTGATCGTGCGTGGTAGGCCTCGACTCGACCCGAATCGGCTCGCCCGAGAGGCGGACTTCTCGATCCTGCTCTGCCACTACCCGCGGGTGCTGGACCACCTCGAGCCTGGGCGCTTCGACCTCGTGCTCGCGGGGCACATGCACGACGGGCAGATCGCTCTCCCCTTCCCGGGCGGGAAGGTCCGGTTCGCCCATCCCGCCGCCCCCTTCAACGCAGGGGTCTATCGCAGCGCCGCCGCGACGATGCACGTTTCGGCCGGACTCGGGACGACGTTCGTCCCGTTCCGGTTCGCGGCGCGGCCGGAGGCGACGGAGCTGATCCTCAGACAGGGCTAACCTTGCTGCATGGCCGGTCAGGCCTCGATCTCGACCGAGATCCTCGCTCGTTACGCCGCTGACGCGGCACGGGAAGTCGACGGAGTGCGAGGGCTCGCAGACAGTCCGCTACCGCGGAAGAACGCGGTGCGCGTGTCGGGGGACAACGGCGCGGTGCGCGTCGAGCTGCACGTGATCACGGAGTGGGGGGCGTCGATCCCAGCGGTCGGCAGGCTCGTCCAGGAGCGCGTGCGCGAATATCTCCGCAACATGGCGGATGTCGAGCCGGCCGCCGTAGAGGTCGTCGTGGATGCGGTGGGGCCGGAGACATGAGTACACGCATCTCCGGGCTGACGGGAGCGACGATCGAGACGGCGCCGAGCGTCTGTCACGAGTGCATCTGGTGGCAGACCCGGAGCGGGCGCAGCGCCGACAAGCGCAAGTGGATCCGCGACACAGAGGAAGAGTGGGGCGCGTGGGGGACGGTCTACCACGACGACGACGGACGTTTGCTCGGCTCGATGCAATACGGTCCGGCCGAGCTCTTCCCGCGAGCGCGCGAGCTTCCCGCGGGGCCGCCGGACGATGACGCTGTCCTTGTCACGTGCGCCTATCTCACGGACACGTCACGGCCGTGGGTGATGCAGTCGCTCTTCCTCACCGCGATCGGCGATGCGCGCGAACGGGGAGCGCGCGCCCTCGAGGCGTTCGCCTACCGCTATCCCGAGGGCGAGACGAACTTCGAGCGCTTCCACGTCCATCGCACGATCTTTCCGGCGGATTTCCTCGCCGACTTCGGCTTTCTGTCGGTGCGCTCCAAGGGTCGGGTCGAGCTTGCGCGGCTCGAGCTCGGCGGCCTCGTGCCGGTGGAGGAGGGCACGCGCGAGAAGGTGCTGGCCCGGGTACAGGAGGCGTTCATGCCCGCACCCGCGCCGCAGCGTTTCTAGCCGACGGCGGCCTTGATTCTCGCCAGCGGCAGGAAGACGAGGGTTGCCTTGCCGAAGTTCCTCTCGAAGCCGTTGTCCGTGTAGGCCAGTCCGGCACTGTCCATCTGGGCCAGGTAGACGCCGCCGTGAGGCTCGGCGATGGTTCGGTCCTCGCCACTCGACAGGTTGACGGCGTGGAGCACGCCCGACGTGCCGGTCGTATAGATGGCGATGTTGCCCTGGACATCGAGGTTGCGCGGCTGCTTGCTGCCGCCCGCAGAGAACGTCTTCCGCAGGGAGCCGGTCTGTGCGTTGTAGAGCTCGAGCTGCCGGGTCTTGGTGGCCACCACCAGGCTCTTGCCCTGGAGGGCAACCGCCACCGTGTTCGGCGGCGTGTGAACCGTCAGCAGGAGCTTGCCCCCGGTCGAGTAGAGAGCGACGCTCCCGTCAGCATGCAGCACCGCCACCCGTTTTTCGTCTGCGACGGCCGCCTGCACGGTGTTCGCCCCGGTCGCGATCCGCTTCAGCCTGGTACCGCTGAGGAGGTCCAGCTCGCCGGCTGTGACTGCGCCGGTGGCGTCGGTCGTCCAGCGGTTCGCGGCGATGAGGTTCTCGGAACCGACCAGCCCGCCCAACCACTTGCCGGCGCAATTCGAAGCACTTCGGCCCGGGCAGGAGGCGCCTTGTCGAATCTCGCTCGCCACCTGCCGCTCCTTCGGCTTGGTGAGGGAGGACGTGAAGAGGTAGTCGTCGCCTTCGAGGTTGCCGCCCTCGTTCATGAGCCACGCCATACGCGAGCCGGCGAGCGCGAGCTGGAAGACGCCTGCGCCCGTGCTACTGCTGTCGGCGGCGGTCGTCTTCTGGCCGCTGACTTTGAGCGTCTGGCCGGTGCGAACGTTCCAGACAATGACCTTGTTCGGGGCCGGCTTCGCCGACAACCACGAGCTGGCGTCGTAGGCGACCCGGTCTCCATCGATGGCGAGCGCGGCGACCCCAACGCGGAGGTGCCTGACTCTGCGGCTTTGGGTTGCGCTCGTTCCCGCCGCGCTCGCGACTAGCGCGAGACCCGCCAGCAACCCGGCACTCAGAACGAAACAAGCCTGTCCAAGCCTCTTCATCCGTGACACCTCCAGGTGAAGGCCCGACTGTAGATCCGCCGCGTTAGGAAAGGTCAAGCTTCGATCAGTGTTTGACTCGCCGTTCAGCCGCAGTATCTTGGGCCGCGGATGAGGGCCGCCGAAAGACCGCGTATCTCGCGGGTCGTTGCGCTCGCGGCGATTACGGCCGCTGCGGTCGTCGGCGCGGCGAGCGCCGCCGCGGCCGGCTCTCGAGCCACGCGCTGGGTCGCGAGCAGCCCCGTTCCCGCGAACGCCGACCACTCGAATGCCGCTCTCGATGCCGTCGCCTGCCCGCCGACCGGTAGCTGCGTAGCGGTCGGTACCTATCACGACACGTCGGGGGCCGGGCATGCGTTGGTCGTGACGGGCTCGGCGGCCAAGTGGACGCCGCGGGCCGTGGCCGTTCCAGCAGAATCCACGCCTAACGGGAACGGTCTCGAGGCGGTTGCATGTCCGCAGGTCGGCGACTGTGCCGCCGTCGGCGAGTACGAGGACGGCTCTGGTGTGCAGCGCGGCCTGCTCGAGAACGAGAAGTCCGGGAGATGGAGCCCGCTTGAGGCGGCGCTCCCGGCCAATGCGGGCTCCGCGCCGACCCCGCGGCTGGTTTCCGTTTCGTGCTCCTCGTCGCGCGCATGCGTGGCGGTCGGCGAATACCAGGACAACAACGGCGTCTTCCACGCGCTCCTCTTGAGGAAGGCGCGCGGACTGTGGCGGGATGTCAAGGTGCCGCTGCCGGCAGACGCACAGCCGAACGGGACCGCAGAGCTCGGATCGGTGTCGTGTCCGCCCTCCGGCGGCTGCGTTGCGGTCGGCATGTTCACGCCCAAACGGGACGGGAGGAACGGCCTGGTTCTCCGGGATTCGCGCGGGATCTGGCACGCCAGCACGGCGCCGCTGCCGGCAGGCGCGCGTGTTGTAGGAGGAGCGATGCGGTCGGTTTCGTGTCCCGACGCAGGGAGGTGTACGGCCGTGGGCTCCTACAGCAGTGGTGCAAGTGAGCTCGGCCTGCTCCTGGACGAGAGGGGAGCCAAGTGGAGGCCGTCGAGAGTGGCGGCGCCCAAAGGTCGCGGCGTCTCTCCTTCGTCCGTCGCCTGCACGTCCCCAGGGTCGTGTGTGACCGTCGGTACGAGATACACGCCCAAGGGCGCCATCGTTCCGCTGGTGGTGTCAGAGGCCGCCGGACATTGGGGGTCGGCAATCAACGTGCCGCTTCCCCGCGACTGGACCAACGGCTCGTTGGTCAATACGGTCGCCTGCCGCTCGAACGGCGCCTGCGTCGCCGGCGGCGAGTACACGGCGCAGTCCCCAACCGAGTCGGCCCGTTGGCGGGGTTTGCTGATCAGTGACGTCGGCAGCAGGTGGCGCGCGGTCGCGGCCCCGCTCCCGACAGTCGACGACGTGTTCGGCGCGCCTCTGGCCTCCGCAGCGTGTTCCCGGCGTGGTGGCTGCGTCGAGGTCGGTACCTACCAAACCGGCAAGGGGCTTTCCGCGCTCCTCGAGCGCACATTGCCCTGGTAGCTAGGCGGCCCGAGAGGCCGAGCGTGACGCGTCGAGCAGGAGCTCTGCGATCTGCAGTGCGTTGAGTGCGGCGCCCTTGACGAGGTTGTCGCACGCGAGGAAGAGGACGAGGCCGTTCCCCTCGGAGGCGCTATCAGGACGGACGCGACCGACGAGCACGTCCTGCGTCTGGGCCGCCGCGCCGGGAGTTGGCATCTCGGTGAGGCGCACGCCCGGGGCCGCGGAGAGCACTGACTCCGCGTGCTCGGGCTGGAGCGGCTTCTCGGTCTCGACCCAGACCGACTGAGCGTGTCCGACGAGGACCGGAACGCGGACCGTCGTTGCGCTGAGCGGCAGCTCGGGCAGCTCGAGGATTTTGCGCGTCTCCGCGCGGATCTTCGACTCCTCCTCGGTTTCGTCGCCTTCCCAGGTCCAGTCGAACGCGAGGTCGTGCTCCTCTGACGGCTCGGCCCGCAACTTCTCCATCCGCTGCGCGCCGGCGCCCGAGACAGCCTGGTAGGTCGAGACGCGCACTCGCCGCAGCCCGGCTGCTTCGTGCAGCGGCTTGAGGATGCAGGTGAGCGGGATCGCCGAGCAGTTCGGGTTCGCGACAACGCGAGTCGTTGCGATCGCCTCGCGGGCACGGACGCCGTTCACCTCGGGGACGACGAGCGGGTAGCCGTTGGTGAGCCGGTACGCGCTCGACTTGTCCACCACGAGCGCGCCTCCTTCGACCGCGTCGGGGACGAGCTCGCGAGATGCGCTCGTGCCGCACGAGAAGAGGACGAGGTCGAGCCCGCCGGCGAGCAGCGCGTCCGACGTTGCCTCCTCGACGACGATCCCGCCGTCGAGCTCCCGACCGACAGAGCGCTGCGAGGCGAACGCGCGGACGTTCCCGTAGCCCTGTTTGCGCAGGAGGCGGAGCGTCACGGTCCCGACAGCTCCGGTCGCACCGACCACACCGATCCGGGCGTCGCGCTCGTTCACGCGGCTCCCAGCTCGAACGCGTCGTGGAGCGCGGCAACTGCCTTGGGGACGTCCTCGGTGCGGACGTGGCAGGCGATCTTGATCGGCGAGGTGGAGATGACCTCGGGCGCGACGCCGATGCCGCCGAGCGTCGCGAATGCCTGCGCGGCTATGCCCGGGTGACTCTTCATGCCGGCGCCGATGAGGCTCACCTTGCCGAGGTCGTCGCGCATCGACCAGTCGACCTCCAGTGCGCCCAGCAGCTCCTCACAGGCGTGCCGGTCCTCGACGGGGGCGCTGAAGACGATCTCGTCGCTCGAGATCTGGAGGATCGTGTCGACGTTGACGTTCGCCGCCGCGAGCCGTTCGAATAGGCGCGCGGCGTCGATCTGGCGGACGCGGAAGAGAGGCTCGCAATCGGTGTGCGCGACGCCGCTGATGATCGCCTTCTCGAGCACGGGATCCTCCTCGTCGACGATCCACGTTCCCTCGGCATCGGAGAACGTCGATCGCACTTGCAGCCGCACGTCGTGGTTGCGCGCGAACTCGACCGAGCGTAGCTGGAGCACCTTCGCGCCGCTCGCCGAGAGCTCGAGCATCTCCTCGTACGTCACCGCCGGGAGACGGCGCGCGTGAGGGACGAGTCGCGGGTCGGCGGTGAAGACGCCCTCGACGTCCGTGTACATCTCGCACACGCCGGCGCCGAGCGCAGCTGCGAGCGCAACGGCTGTGAGGTTCGAGCCGCCCCGGCCGAGCGTCGTCACGTCGTGGGAATCGGCCGAGACACCCTGGAACCCGGCCACCAGCACGATCTTCCCGGCGTCGAGCGCGTCGTTGATGCGTGTCGCGCGCACCTCCGCGATCTTCGCCTTGCCGTGGACGGTGTCGGTGACGATCCCGGCCTGCGAGCCTGTGAGCGAGATCGCCTCGTGGCCGAGATCGTGGACGGCCATTGCGCAGAGCGAGTTCGAGATCCGCTCGCCGACCGAGATGAGCATGTCGTACTCGCGCGGGTGCGGTCGCGGCGAGATCTCGTGCGCGAGCCGGATCAGCTCGTCGGTCGTGTCGCCCATGGCGGAGAGGACGCCGACGACGCGCTTGCCCTCGTCGCGGGCCCGCACGAGGCGGCGCGCGACTTCCTTGATCTTCTCGGTGTCTGCGACGGACGTGCCGCCAAACTTCATCACCACGAGATCGGGCCCGCGCGCAGCCGAGTCGGCCGCGACCTCCGGAACCGTCTCGTACTGCGTGGTCGCCACCGCTACATCTCCCTGCGCCCGGCGAGCGCCCGGCCCAGCGTGACCTCGTCCGCGTACTCGAGGTCGCCGCCGACCGGCAGCCCGCTCGCGAGGCGCGTCACGCGCACTCGGTCTCGCAGCCTGCCGGCGAGGTACGACGCCGTCGCCTCGCCGGTCGCGTTCGGGTTCGTGGCGAGCACCACCTCGACCACGCCGTCGCTCTGGACGCGGTGCATGAGCTCGTCGATCCGCAGGTGCTCGGGTTCGACGCCGTCGAGCGGCGACAGCGCTCCGCCGAGGACGTGGTAGAGGCCGCGGTACTCCGCGGTCCGCTCGAGCGAGACGAGATCGACCGGCTGCTCGACGACGCAGATGGTGGTGCGGTCGCGCCGGGCATCGAGGCAAATCGCGCAGAGCTCGTCCTCGGTGAGGTTGCCGCACTCGCGGCAGAAGCGCACGCGCTCCTTCACCTCCTCGATCGCGCCGGCGAGCGCAAGCGCTTCCTCCTTCTGGGTCTGGAGGAGGTGGAACGCGAGCCGCTGCGCGGTGCGGCTGCCGATTCCCGGCAGGCGCGTCAGCTGCGCGACGAGGTTCTCGACGGATGGGCTCAACATGCGCCCTGAGGGTACTCGTCCGGTCCGGACGGGTCAGTGAGGCGAAAAGTCGAACGCCCAGCCCCAGATCACGACACCGATCAGCGCGAGGACGATCAAAGCCCAGAGCCAGTTCGAGAAGAGATACGGGCCGCGTACCCCCCGCCGCGGTGGGGGCGTGCTCACTCGCCGAGCCCGGGAAGCCCGAGGCCGCCGAGACCCATGTCGCCGAGCATCTGCTGTGCCTTCGCGTCGACACCCGCCTGGGCGGAGCGAAGCGCCTCGTTCACTGCTGCGAGGACGAGGTCGGCGAGAGCCTCAGGATCCTCGGGGTCGATCGCGTCCGGTGAGATCTCGATCGCGACCACCTGCCCGGCACCGTTTGCAGTCACCTTGACGAGGCCGCCGCCGACTGAGGACTGCGCGGTCTCCTTCTCGGCCTCCTCCTGCATGCGGGCGACCTGCTCCTGCATCTGCGCGGCCTGCTGCATCAGCTTGTCCATGTCGAAGGAAGACATTGCCCCCTAGCTTTCCCGCTCGCGCGCGTCGAGTGTCTCCTGAAGCAGTTCGAAGATCCGTTCCTCACCGGCCGGCTCCTTGTCGGCAGCGGGCGTCTCGCGCGCCTCGCCGAGCTCGAAGACGAGCTCGAGTCGGCGCCCGGTGACGTCGTACAGCGCGTCGGCGAGCATGCCGACGTTCTTCGGGTCGCGGGCCAGATCGAGGTGGAACTGGGCGCTCGGCGGGAACTCGAGCGTGAGCGTGTCGCCGCTCAGCTCCGCCGGATGCGCCTCGCGCAGCAGCGACGCGGTTGGGATACCACCGCGCTCCTCGACGGCCGGCAGGATGGTGCGTGTCCAGGCCTCTTGGAGCTGCGAGATCTCGAGGCCCGGGGCGCCCACGGGGACGGGAACGGGCTCGGGTTGCGGGACCGGCTCTGGCGCGGATTGGGGCGCGGCCTGGGAGGCATCAGCCGGCGAGGGAGCCGGGGCTGCAGGTGCCGTCCCCGTCCCTTGCTCGAGCCGCTCGAGCCGGAACGCGATCGACTCGCGCGAGAGGTCGCTCGCCGGCCGTGTCACCTTGACGAGCGCGAGCTCGAGCGGCAGGCGGGGGTCGCCGCCCTGGCGCATGTCGTCGACCGCGACCGCGAGCAGGTCGACGAGTCGCAGCACGGTCGCCTCCTCGAGCTGATTCGCCTGCGCCTTCAGCCGCTCTCGCGCTTCTTCACTCGTCGCGGCGGCCTCCGGGACGTCGCCGAGGTGCTGGGCGAGCATGATCTGCCGCAGGTGCTCGATCAGGTCGAGGACGAGGCGACCGAGGTCGTGTCCGCGTTCCGCAAGCTCCTCCAGGTAGGTGAGCGCGCCGGCGGTGTCGCGGTCGATCACGAGATCGCAGATCCGGAACAGTGCCTCCTCTTCGACCGTCCCGAGCAGCTCGAGCACCGACTGCACCGTGACCTGGTTCCCGGTCGCGGATCCGAGCTGGTCGAGGGTCGACACCGCGTCGCGGTAGGCGCCGCGACCGCTGCGCGCGACGAGCGCGAGCGCCTGGTCCGGCGCGTCGATCCCCTCCGCGTCCGCGATCTGGCGCAGCACCTTGACGAGGTCCTGCAGGCGCGGCCGCTGGAAGACGAAGGTCTGGCAGCGCGAACGAACGGTCGGCAGCACCTTCGACAGGTCGGTGGTGCAGAAGACGAAGACGAGGTGTGGCGGAGGCTCCTCGATCAGCTTCAGGAGCGCGTTCCAGGCGGCATCCGTGAGCTGGTGCGCCTCGTCGAGGATGTAGACCTTGTAGCGCCCCTCGACCGGCTGGAGGACGACGCGGTCGCGGATCTCGCGGATGTCGTCGATGCCGCGCTGAGAGGCGGCGTCCATCTCGATCACATCGAGTGAGGTGCCCGCGGCGATCGCGCGGCAAGCGTGGCACGTGCCGTCGGGCGTCGTCGTCGGCCCCTGCGTGCAGTTGAGGCACTTGGCGAGGATGCGCGCCATCGAGGTCTTGCCGGTGCCGCGCGGCCCGGCGAAGAGGTAGGCCTGGCGCACCGCATCCGTCCCGATCGCGTTGCTCAGCGTCCGGACGACCGCCTCCTGCCCGACGACCTCTTCGAAGCTCTGCGGACGGTACTTCCGGTAAAGCGCAGCCACGGGTCGATTCAAGCAGAACAGAGTGCGGAGCCTCGCGCGCGACGCCGCGCCCGACATGCGCGGGCGCGGCCCACTACCGACCGTCGTCAGCAGGCGAGCGGCGTAAGCCGCTCGCATTGAGCGAGCGAAAAGCGAAGCCGAAGGCGGAGCGGGCGAAGCGCGCAAACGGGCCAGGCGCACCGCACACCTGGGAGTAACTACTTAGCGCTGCTTCCTCCCGGATCTGACGCGGTTCGCAGGCTCCCACTGCACGGGGCCTGACCCGGCGGCCAGTGTAGCCTCGGGCCTCATGCCGGACGACGCACGCCGCGCGCTTCTGACCCGCTTCTTCGACCACGCGCCGACGTTCCCGCCGGCGAGCCTGCGGTTCCCCGAGGCGCTCGCCGAGGACCGCCGCGCGCGGGAGAGCGAGCACGCATGGATGCTTGGACGCCTGGTCTGGCCGGCGGCGAGGTTGGATGAGTTGCCGCAGGACGAGCACCGAGCCCTCGCGACGGTGGCCAGCGGCGGCGAGCCCATAGAAGGGCAGGGCGAGGCGATCTACATGGAGGGTCACTCGCCTGACTTCGTCGCCTCGCTCGGAGTGAGGGCGAAGATCCGCTGCGGCGGGGAGCGGATCCCCTCGGTCGAGGAGCTCGCGGCGTTCATTCGCGACTGCCGGCGGCTCGGTGTCGTCTTCAAGGCGACGGCCGGCCTCCATCACGCGTACCCCACCGAGGCGGGCGAGCACGGCTTCCTCAATCTCCTCGCGGCCGCCGTCTTCGGCAACGAGGAAGAGGCCATGCGCGAGCAGGCGCCCGCGTTCGCGCTCGACGCAACGTCGTTCCGGTGGCACGACCAGGAGGCGTTCCCGGATCGACTCGCCGAAGTCCGCGCGTCGCTCTTCCACTCGATCGGAACCTGTTCGTTCTTCGAACCCGTTGAGGAGCTCGAAGGGTTGGGGATCTTGTGAGCTTCGGAGCCGGACCGAACGGCCTCGTCTGGCGCGACGGGGACGAGGCGGTCGATCTCTCGGGCCTCGGAGACGTCTTCGTACGGCCGACGTTGAACGAGCTGCTCGCGGCGGGCCGGGAGGCATGGGAGGACGCAATCGCAGCCGCGCGCTCGCACGACGGGCCGCGCGTTGCCGAGAGAGACGCTCGCCTTCGGCTGCCGTTCGAGGTCGCGGACTACGTCGACTTCTACTCGTCGCTCGAGCACGCCACGAACCTCGGACGGATGTTCCGGCCCGATCAGGAGCCGCTGCTGCCGAACTGGCGCTGGCTCCCGGTCGCGTACCACGGCCGGGCCGGCAGCGTGGTCGTCAGCGGAACGGACGTCATCCGGCCCTGCGGCCAACGGAAGGCGCCTGACGAGGATGCACCGACTTTCGGCCCTAGTCGCCGCCTCGACTTCGAACTCGAGCTCGGCTTCGTCGTGGGCGCTCCGACTGAGCTAGGTGAAGCCGTGCCGGTCGAGGGATTCGACGACCACGTCTTCGGCGTCGTGCTCGTCAACGACTGGAGCGCGCGCGACATCCAGGCCTGGGAGTACGTGCCGCTCGGCCCCAACCTCGGCAAGTCGTTCCAGACCTCGATCTCGGCCTGGGTGACGCCGCTCGCGCTGCTTGAGGACGCGCGGATCGAGGCGCCGCCGCAGGAACCGCCGCCGCTGGCACACCTCGCCGGCGGCCGCGACTGGGGGCTCGACCTCGCGCTCGAGGTGGAGCTGAACGGCGAGAGGCTCTCGCATGGCAACGCGCGGACGCTCTACTGGACGCTGCCGCAGCAGCTCGCGCACGCGACGTCCAACGGTGGATCGCTCCGTACGGGCGACCTGATGGCTTCGGGGACGATCTCCGGCCCCGACCCGGGATCAGAGGGCTCGATGATCGAGCTCTTCCGCGGCGAGCGCTTCCTCGCCGACGGCGACGAGGTCGTCCTCCGTGGTCGAGCGGCCAACGGCATCGCTCTCGGCGAGGTCCGCGGCCGCGTCCTGCCGGCGCGCGTGTAGTCCGAAGTCCGGCGCGGCCGGAGCCGCGCCGGACTTCCGTTGAGCGTGCCTACTGGTTCGCGAGAAGTGACCTGAGGGAGTGCACTTGCACGGTGTCGCTTGCGTTACCCAGGAACGGAAGGTTCCAGTTCTGCTCGATGGTCTGCAGCAGGGAGTAGTGATTGGTCGGCGTGTCACTGGTCACGCCGCGGACGCCGTTGCGCTGGATGACGATCATCGGCACGTGGCCGCCGCCGTAGACCGCACCGCCGGCGAGATCACCGCCACCGCCCGTCGCCGGGTTCGGCGGGGTAGCGGGCAGGATCGGTGAGTCGCAGCAGCCGCTCGTGTCGTTCGGCCCGAACGGGGCATCGTCGGCGAAGCTCCCCTCGTCCCAGGTGACGAAGATCGCCGAATGGCCGGTCCAGGCCTTCGAGTTCATGATCGCCGTGACCCAAGTCTGCAGGAAGTCGTTCCCGGCCTGGTACAGGTGCTGTTGATTGGCGTCACCCGGTGCATTTGCGAACGGGCAGCCGGTTGCGCCGCCGTGCATGTCGTTGCACTGGTTCGGGCTGATCCAGACGAACTGAGGCACCGTGTTCGTCGACAGATCCGTCGTGAGATCCGACAGCGGGACGACCTTGTTCGCCCGCGCCGAGTCGTTGTAGACGTCCGGATACATGAGGAACGGGTCGTGCTTGCGCACGTACAGATGGTCCGGGGTCTGGGCGATGGTGCTGCCGGCCGCCGGAATGTTCTCCATGTACGCCTTCCAGCTCACGCCCGCTTGCTCGAGCTGGTCGACGATGTTCTCGTGGTCGAGCTGCGGAGCCTGGGCGACGTCGTCGCTGTTGGAGCCCCAGTTCGAACCGCTCGTGGCGGCGAGGTAGTTCGGCAGGCTCACATGGGTGACGCCGAAGTAGTTCGTGTCGAGCCCGTATGTGCTCGCGATGTTCCGGATGAACGGCGTGTTCGCGTTGGCCGGGTCGAGCAGATCGTCGTAGGCCGTGTTCTCCATCATGATCACGAACACGTGATCCATATGCGGGAAGTTGGCCGCCGCCGAAGGTGTGTTGCCCGCCGGAGGCCCGGAGGCCGCTGCGGGAATCGCGTAGGCAACAACAGCTGCGATGCAGGCTCCCGCAAGAGCCGCGGCGAGTAGATGGCGAATGCGCATTGCGCTCCTTTCCGTGGTCGATGAGGAGCACCGTGCGGACGGCGGGTGAGCCGCCCGTGTCCCCCAGCGCGGGGTCCTAACCAACCGCGGGAGCCGATGCAAATGGGAACCGTCCGGAACCAAACTGCGGCGCTCTCCGTTTGCCTCTGAACGACGAAGGAGCGGCAAATGGCGGCTTGGATCTGGATTCTGATTGCGCTTGGTGTGCTGGTTGTTCTCGGGCTCATCGTGGTGGGCGTGCTGCGCGGCCGCGATAAGGCACAGCGGCGAGAGCACGCGCAGGAACTGCGTCAGGAAGCGGACTCGCGGACCCGGCAGGCGGAAGAGCGTGAGCGGGTCGCGGAGGAACAGGTGAAGCAGGCGCGCGAGTCGCGCAGGGTCGCGGCCGAGGTCGGTGCGCGCGCCGACGAGATCGACCCGGATCGGGAGCAGTCGACCGACGAGTGACGCGCGCTACTTCGGCGCGGGCGTCGAATCTCGCTTCGAGCCAAGGTGCGGTGCGCCGCCGATCAGGTCGTAGAAGCGATCCCGGCGGCGCGTCCACCGCACCTCGCGCGTGGCATAGCGAGCCTCGCTGCGGCGCAGCCTCCGGCCGCCCTTCGGATAGAGCCAGCGCGCCCAGATGGAGGTCGGCTTCGCGAGGCGGATCGCTCCGACTACCGCGAGGGGCGCGAAGACGATCCCGAACAGGCCGAGCTTGAGCTTCCCCTTCACCATGGTCACGACCACGAACACAGCAATGAGCGCGATCAGGCCGTCGCCCAGTGTCCTCGCGAGCCGGTCGCTCTCGGCGTCGGTCGGAAGCGGGAACGTCGCGACGATCGCGAGCCCGAGGAACGCGACCGCCGCCATGCAAGCATCGATCGACGCGCGCCCCTCGGTCGTCCAGTAGACGTCGTCGAGATGGAGGAGCATCGCGAACTCGTCGAGGACGAGCGCTGCGCCTCCGCCGAACACGATTGCCAGTAGCGCGATCCAGAGCTCTGACGGCTCGAGGCCGATCGCCAGGCCGCCGGCGATGAGGCTCATCACGAGGCCGGGCACGAGGTGGTGGACATGGACGTCGCCGACGTGCGCGCTACCCCAGCCGCGAGTTCGGGCCATGCGCGTGTAAAAGCGCGTTCCCGCCAGGGTGAGGATAAACGCGACCAGCATGAGGAAGGCCGGCTCACGTCCCGCGTCGTAGACGTGAGCCTCGTACCCCGGGAAGAAGCCGAAGAGATTCATCCAGTCCCCGAGAGCATCGTACGGCGGGCCGGAGGAACTAGTGCCCTTTGGTACTCGTCGGCTGCTGCCGATATGTCGCTCGTGTCAGCTGAGCCGATAGGTCGTTCGTTTCCCGACTACGAGTCGGAGCTTCTGCAGCGGATCGCCGGAACGGTCGCGATCATGCTCTACGAGATGGAGCTGCGCCCCGGCGGGACGTATGAGTGTCTCGCGTTCGTCGGGCTGGAGACGCTGATCGGCCCGGTCCCGCCGGGCATGTCCTCGGAGGAGCGGTACGACGCCGCAGTTCACCCCGACGATCGGGGCGTCTACGACGGCGCCATGGACGGCCTCTGGCGGGGCGAGCCGGTCGAGGTCGAGTATCGGCTGATCGCCGACGACGGCCAGGTGCGGTGGGTGCTGGACCGGATGAGGCCCGAGCGAGAGCTTGCGGACGGCGGCGTGCTCGTGAGCGGGGTGGTTGCCGACATCAGCGAACGCAAGCGGGTGGAGGCCGAGGCCAGGGAGAAGCTCGCCTACGCGGCACTGCACGACTCGCTGACCGGCCTGGCGAATCGAGCCTCGTTCCTCGAGCATCTCGAGCTCGGCCTGCAACGAGCCCGCCGGACCGCGAAGGGCGTCGGCGTGCTCTTCATCGACCTGGACAACTTCAAGCTGGTCAACGACAGCTTCGGCCACGGCGCCGGCGACGAGCTGCTGAAGGCAGTCGGTTCGCGCTTGCGCGGCGCGGTGAGGGGCATGGACGTGGTCGCGCGTCAGGGCGGTGACGAGTTCCTGATCCTGCTCAGCGACCTCGAACAAGCCTCCGCTTCGCGAGCGACGGAGGCGGTTGCGAGCAAGGTCGGCTCAATCCTGAGCGACCCGTTCCTCGTCGACGGGATCGAGATCTATGTCAGCGCGAGCGTCGGCATCAGCCTCTACCCCGCTGACGGCGACGACGCCGAGACGCTGCTGAAGCACGCCGACGTCGCCATGTACTCCGTGAAAGACGCGGGACGCGACGGATACGCCCGTTACACCCGGCGGGGGAACACGGCGCTGGAGCAGATCTCGACGGCCGGACGGCTGCGCAAGTCAATCGAAAGCGGGCGGGGCCTCGTCCTGCACTATCAGCCGTTGATGAACCTCGAAACCGCAGAGGTCGTCGGCGTCGAGGCGCTCGTGCGGTGGCAGGACGGTGACCGGGGACTGGTGCCGCCGGATGAGTTCATCCCGCTCGCCGAGCAGGTAGGTCTCATCGGCTCGCTGAGCGACTGGGTCGTCGCCGAGGCGTGCAGACAGGCCTCCGCCTGGCAGAAGCAGGGCATGGACTTCTACGTCTCGATCAACGTGCCACCCTCCTACTGCCAGCCGACGGGCATGGCGCACCTTGCAGCTGCCGCGAATGCCGCGGGAATCGGACTCGGAAAGCTGATGATCGAAGTGACCGAGTCCGCCCTGGCTCCGGACAAGCGCGCGAACCTCGAAGACACCCTCGCCGAAATGCGCGAGCAGGGACTCCGGCTCGCGATCGACGACTTCGGGACCGGCTACTCGTCGCTGGGCCGGCTCAACCACGCATGGGTGAACATGCTCAAGATCGATCGCTCCTTCGTCATGAAGCTCGGAGAGAGCGATCATGCGCGCAACCTCGTCGCCTCGGTCGTGCAGCTCGCCCAGACGCTTGGTCTCGAGCCTCTCGCCGAGGGTGTCGAGACGGAGGAGCAGCGCAGCTTCCTTGTCGAGCAAGGGTGCCGCTACGGACAGGGCTTCCTGTTCAGCCGGCCGCTGCCGACAGACGAGATCCGGCCGTTCTACGACGCGAGCAACGAATCCACCACGAACTAGGCTGAATCCGCGGCGCGACGAGGCGCGTAGTACCGGGCAGCGCGAACGAACCTTGCAACCCCGTTCGCGCGATTGGAGGTGATTCTCGTGCTTCGTCGAACACGCCTTGCGGCGGCATGGCTGCCGTTGCTCTTCCTGCTCGCGCTCGTCGCTGCGGGCTGCAACAGCAGTGGGGGCTACTAGCCGAGCGCGGCCGGGTGGTCGCCATGCCGGCGCCAGAAGGCCGCAAGCCATTCCGGTGAGATGTCCGACCTGTCGACGATCACCAGCGAGGGGAGGGCGACGGAGACCGGTCTGTTTGCGGTGAGCAGGACGACCACCAGGTCAGGATGCTGCCCGCTGAGTCGGCGCGCAGTCTCGATGCCCTGCAGCTCGGGCATCTGCAGGTCGACCAGCACCAGTTGTGGGTCGAGCAGCTCTATGAGGTGGAGCGCCTCGCGCGTGCAAGATGCGGCGCCGACGAGCTCGAAGCCCGGTGCTGCAGCCACCAGGACGCTGAGGACGTGCTGGAACACGTCGCTGTCGTCGACCACGAGAACGCGCACGAGTGATTGAGCCTGGGCCGGCACCAGTCCAAGGTGCCGCTCGCCGACGGCAGGCCGCTAGACGTATTTGGATCAAGCGAACGCGGTCTGCGTTACGAGGCGGGTCGTTCTCCTGCGGCTCGCTCCCGCGTGGTCGGCTCGTCGTGAGCCGCGAGCGGCGGTCGTCTCGACCTGGTCTTCGGCAGTGCGAGTGCCTCCGGGGGGACGGAGACAGCGTGGCTGTCTCCCCAGTAGCGGATGATCGCCTCTCCCCGGTTCATGCGAAGGAACGTCGCTCGGCGGCCGCCATGCAGTACATGCTGGTCGGGAGACAAGACCGAGATCGAGTCCATAGCCAGGGGTGAGTCCACAGCTACGTCCTCCTTTCGCCGTGCGGGGCGTGTGCCCTCTTGTCATTCCCGTTACGAGGCGATTGCTAACGCGTTTCCTCCGCCCGGGAAGGATATGGGCGCGGCTGGGATCGAACCAGCGACCCCTCGCGTGTGAAGCGAGTGCTCTCCCGCTGAGCTACGCGCCCGGAAAGGGCCTAGCCTAGCGCCTTGTCGTCTGCTCCGGTCCTGCATTGCCTGCTGGTTGCTATGGCGTGCGAGACTTGTGCGAGAGTCGTCTCGGCTGAATGGGAAGTCCGTCCACTTCAGCGGCGAAAGCGACTGGACGCCACAGATGGCGCTGATCGACAAGCTCGGCCTCGCCGGACCGAACGGGCAGCCCCTACGCCTCGAACCACGCCGACACGGCACGGTTGGGGTGAACAAGACGCACACGTTCGCGCCGGGTGTGGTGCGGCCGGGCGACCTCATTACCTGCCGCGTCCACCACAGCAACCAAGGACCTCCACTCGCGATGAGCGTCCCAATCCACCGCGGCTTCGGGAGCATGTTCGGGGCAGGGCCGGGCGTGATGGCGGTCCGAGTACGAGCCGACGGAGCGGTCATCGCTTCCTGCCTGGCCCGCAACCGCCTACCCCTCGACAAACGAGGCCGGACAAGCCTGCCGCACGGTTGGCCTCCGAGCTAAAGGACCTTCGCCTAGGCCAGTGTTCCGGAATGACCCTGAACGCGGATCAGGAATCTGGCCGCAAGACGTGTGACGACTCAGGGGCCTTGCGTCGTATAACTCGTGAGCAATGAAGACGAGGAGCGTTCTGATCGTGGCGCTGGTGTTTGCCCTAGCGGGCATGAGCAGGGTGAAAGCCCGAACGCCCAGGAGGCAGAGCAGCTATGACCGAGATCTCATTCCCACCGCTTCACGATCTCTCGCCCGGCGAGCATGAGACGCGCAAGCAGCATCTCCTGAGTGAGATCAAGCGCGAGCCGGGGCGGAGACGCCCCTCGTGGCCGAGCCTTCCTCCGCTGCGGCTGCGCTTCGCGGTGGCTGCCATTGCCGCGATCTGCGCTGCCGTGTTGGCCGTCGTCTTCACGGGCGCGCTCGGAGGCTCCCACCATCCGACCTTCGCCGAAAACCGGGCTTCAGTTGGGCAGGGCGGCACCGGGGATCTGCTCGTGCCGCTTCCTACTCTGACCCATCCGCTCGGTTTCCCGCCGTTGGCTAAGCAGACCACGCTCAGCGATGCCACCGCGGCGCTCGGGACTCCAATCGTCCTCCCGAACGCGTCCTTCATTCAGCCGTCAGATGCTGGCCCAGTCTGGATAGACAATCTGCATGACAAGGAGGGCAACCCGGTCGTGACCAACGTGGCTGTCACGTTCCCGACGCAGGGAGTGATCGTCGGTTACACGCGGCCCGCGCCTTCAGACGGAAGCGCCGCTCACTTCCAAGCAATGGCCCAGAGCATGCCCTCTCCAAGCGGCGCCTCGGAAGGTTCCGTGATCACCCTCAGCGGTGGAGTGCCAGCGCTCGCGGTGCAGCAGAACTCCGACGACACTGGACACAATTTCGGTTCGATCATCTTCAACATGGCCGGTAGCGAAGTCCGGGTCATGGGCCACAACGATGAAGCGACGCTTCAGGCGATGGCCCCCTCCATTCTGAATCAGTCCGGAGACTCGAAATGACGCAGTGCTTTCCCTCACTCCTTCGCCCGGCCCGATGACAAAGAGGAAGCGCATTGCCGCCGCGGCCCTCCTGGCAGCCCTGGTCGCTGGCGCTGTCGCGGCTGTGATGGCGAACACCGGCGGCGCTGCGGTACAGGCCGCAGCCGCCTGCTCTGCGCCCGGCCCGCCGTGCTACGCCTACGCCGTGCCACCAGATCCCGCACACCCGCCAGCGGCCGGGAGCGGCGCTACTAGTTGGGGCTGGCAGCCACACATCCACCCTCTGAAGGTGGGGAACTGGGTTCGCGGGATGGACGGGCATATGTGGAAGGTCACGGGGATCGTGACCATGCCGGGCGTGGAGGCCGTGTGTCGGCCGTTCGGAATCATCGGGCTAGGCAGCGTCAACTCGCCCTTCAACAAGGGATTGGTCATGGCGGGCAGGCTCGTCCTGCAGTCCGTCCGCCAAAGCTCTCGCGCATAGGCACTCGCCTGGGCCAGTGTTCCGGAATGACCCCTGAGCGCGGTGCTTGACGGTAGGCCGTGGTGCTAGCGATAATGGTGCTATGGCGATAGCGTCGCCGCCACGGCCACCGACTCAGGACGAGCTGGACGCTCTAGTTCGCGAGGCGCGCGCGCGACAGCGGCGGAGGCGATTGCGCTGGGTCGCTGCCGTTGCAGGTGTGGCAGCTATTGCGCTCATCGCCTACGCGTTCTCCAGTAGGACGACCGCACCCCATCCGGGCGTGGTGACGCCTTCGGTCGGGCCTGTCTCATCGACGCAGTGTCGTTCCGGCCAACTCGCGATCTCCCTCGTCCACACCGGCGCGGTCATGGGTGAAGAGGGAGGCCTCCTCCGCTTCACGAACGTGAGCCCGTCGCTATGTCAGGTATCCGGATGGCCGACCGTCGTCGCAGTCGAACCGAGCGGGCAGCGCATCTCCTCGCTACGTGCGGCACGCGGGACGATGCTCTTTGGGTGGAATGGGTTGGCCGACCGCAGCCTGCCCAACATCAGACTTCGGCATGGGGCTTCCGGCTACGCCATCCTCACCAGCGGCGACAACCCCGTCGGCGCGAACCCTCCGCCGTCCTGTCCGACAGCGAGACGACTGATAGTCACCGCGCCACACACCACGGCCAACGCGAGGCTGTCAGCATGGCTGCCGAACGACGCGACCTACCTACCGCTCTGCGGTCCGAAGACCGCGGTCTCGCCACTCCTCCCGCTTCGCTCCATCCTCCATTAAGGCCTAACCTCAGGTGACACGACCCTCGGCTGGGCCAGTGTCCCGGAATGACCCCCGACCAGCACTCGCCAATGGGTTCCCATAGGGTCACCCGTGGTGGAGCCGACTAAGCCAGAGAAGACCCCAGAGTGGGTACCCGCCATGTGGACGAGCGGACGCTTCAACCGATGGTTCTGGCGCTCGCCTGGTCGGATGGTTATCTGGCTCACGGTCGTTCCGTTTCTCCTGGCGGTGCTCACGCTTCTGACTGCGCGGTCCGGAGGCTGGTTGGTGTGGGTATTCGCGGCCCTGACGGTCTGGAACGCTGCGCAGGCCGTCGTCTACGTACCCGTGCGTGGCGGGCATACCGTCACTGAACCCTGCTCAGACGACAGTTCACTGGGCTGGGCCAGTGTTCCGGAATGACCCCTGAGGCAGGTGCGACAATGCGCGGGATGGCGTCCGAAGTCGATGCCGCGCAAGACTGGGTGATCCTCGCTGGGTTTCAGAACGGCCGCGCTGCCGAGCACATGGTGGCGTCGCTCGGACGGGGATTCCGTCAAAGGCACCGCAAGGGGCATGCGGACGCTTTCGTGATCACCGCCAATAACGACGGTTCCCTGAAAATCACCCAGTCTCGGGTCCTGTCGGCCAGTGGGTTTCTGTACGCGGTGATGAGGATCGGCCTCTCGGTGCTGATCGGGTTCATGGGCATCCTTTCGGGGCTGCGAGGCGCCAAAGGCTCGGTCAAGGAGGCCCGTCACCGTGGAGCGCATGTGGGATCGGATGAACTGAGAGGCCATGAGTTGCTCGCCGGGATCGGCCCCGATGCAGCCTTCGTGCTCGTCGCTGGCGATGACCACGAGACGCGCCAGGCGGTCGCTGCAAAGGCGACCGACCAGGCAAGCGAAAGTTGGGATTTGGGGCGCGCAGAGTTCCTCGCCGCCCTCGACCCCGGCAGCCAGCACGACTGGGTGCGCGCTGCCCTCGGCGAGCCGTCCTGATTGAACTCAGTCCCCTGGGCCAGTGTTCGGGAATGACCCCTGAGGGCGCCTAGCCGTATGGCGGGTGGAGCGAGAGGGTGAGCGGGGGTGTCGGCTTCTGGTTGAAGTCGAAGTCGTTGGCGAGGTTGCCGAGGATGGGGGCGTTCTCGCGGACGGTCGGGCGGGGGTCGGGGCGGCCGTCGGTGGTGGGGTCGATACGTTGGTGGTGGAGGAAGTCGTCTTCGATGAATTTGAGGTAGGCGTCCTGGCTGAGGATCTGGTGGTCGATGTAGCCACGTCTTGCGTATGGACTGATCACGAGGGCCGGGACGCGGAGCCCGTAGCCCTGCCCGTCAACAGCCGGCGGTACGACGTGGTCGTAGAGGCCGCTCCAGTCGTCCCAGCAGAGGAAGATCGCGGTTGAGTCCCAGGCGCGCGAGCGCATGATCGAGTTGATCAGGCCGGTGACGTAGGTCTCCCCGTTGGTGATGAGAGCGGGCGGGTGGTCGCTGTCCTTGTCTCCTGGAACGACCCAGGAGACGGCCGGGAGGTGGCTGTCGGCGAGTGCTGTGAAGAAGTCGTGCAGCGGTGCGATGTCTCGCATCTGGTGGTCCTGCCGCACGGTGTCGAACCACGGCAGCGGGTTCCAGACGCCCGGGGTATCCGCGTTCTGCGGCACCGGTGTGCAGAACATCTGGTTATCCGTGCAATCGGGCTGGGCGCCCTTCTGGACGTAGTAGCTCCAACTGACTCCGTACTTGTGCAGCAGATACGTCAGGTCGGTCCACGCGTAGTTAGGTGGCGTGCCCTTCGGGTTGCTCGGGTCGCCCGGCGGAGTGCCCGGATCCTGCACCGCCGAGCGGCAGCTCGTCGGGTCGCCGCTGCCATTGCACTTCGCCGACCAGCCCGACACGAGGTAGAGGTGCTCGGGGAGGCTCCAGGACGTGTCCGACTCGAACATGTGGTCCTGGAGCACGAAATGGTTGGCGTAAGCCCAGTAGTTCGGGATCTCGCGCGAGTCGTGGTACCCCATCACGTCGGGCCGCTTTGGGTTTAGCGAGCAGTCGGGAGATTCGGGGTTGGACTTGCAGTAGTCGGCCTGGCCAGACTCGGCCTGGGCGATGAAGCCGTCCATCTTGCCGCCATCGATGTCGGCCAGCGCCTGGTCGTGGCCGTGCGGCCCACCCGCGTTGAGGTTGGCGATGTCGTGGTACGGGTGCTGGCAGTTGTGCAATCGAGGATCCGGGACGCACGGCACCGTGCCTGGATTGCCGGCGAGCCCGGGGATCCCGTCCGCGCCTCGGTATGTGCCGAAGTAGGAGTCGAACGAGCGGTTCTCCTGCATGATGATCACCACGTGGCGGATCTTGTGGATCCCTGCGGGCGTCCCGTCGGGCGACGGCTTGCCCGCCCAGCGCGGTGGGTGGTGCCGGTGCCACAGGAACCCGGCTGAAGCCAGCAGCAGACCCAGGAGCAGGAGCACCGCCAGGCCGCCAAACAGGACCCGCTTCAAAGCCCGCGCAGCCTACCGCCCGCGTGAGAACGGGGTTGAGCATCAGGTTTTCGGCGGCACGGTGAGCCCCGCGCTCTCGCCTGGGCCAGTGTTCCGGAATGACGCCTGACGCCGGAGTACCGTTCGGGGTCGTGAAGGCTCGGCGTGGCGGGGTACGGTCGGTGGCTGTCGCGGTCGCCTGCCTCGGCGGCACGATCCTCGGCGCGGGATGTCAGACGTTCGAGAGCGCCGCTATCACCGACATCACGTTGCGCAATGACACCAGCGGGGCAGTCGTCGTTCGGGCTTGCGAGACGAGCGCGTGCCAGGGATTCCGCTACACGCATCGCCTGCCAGCCCGCAGCTCAGTTCATGCGACCGATCACGGCGACGGACGAAGCTGGTGGCTCGTACAAACCAATACCGGCCAGCGCCTCGGCTGCTTGAGCCTCAACTACACGCACCGCGTTGACGGTTACGTCATCCGCGTGTCACACATCCGGCCCTGCCGGACGTGAGCTCCCTCGGCTGGGCCAGTGTTCCGGAATGACCCCCGAAGGACGACTACTCTGCTCGGGATGGAAAGCGAACCGGAACCAACTGATCCGGAGCGCGAAAAGGAACTCGGTCGGCTCGCGTTATGGCTCGACCCTGACGATCTCCGTTGGCTTGCGGTGCGGTGTGACTGTCCCCCAGATGCGTCCGATGAGCAGAACGAACGGTGCGCTCGTGTTCGTTTCGGGCGAGCGCGGCGCTCCACAAGGCGGGTCTGAGCAGGTAGCACTCGGCTGGGCCAGCGTCCTCTCGCCTGAGGCCGCTTCTCACGGAGGGAGTCGGCCCAGAGCCGCTGAAGACTCTTCTCCCGGCGCCTACAGCAAGAGTTTCGAGAAAGTTCATCGATGACCGAGCGCCGTTCGACGGCCCAGGGATACTGTGGCTGACATGACGAGAGCGCGGCATCTGCTCGCTGTGTTGGCGGCCCTCTGTGTCTTCAGCACGGGCTGAACCGTCGAACGCGCTCCCGTGCGGAGCGCTTCGACGCGGGCATCGATTAGCCGTCGTGCGCTTCGCTGAGGGGGACGAGTCGCCGTTCGTCGGGCTGCTCCGGGTCGAAGCTGCGTAGCCTTGTGCTGCGAGCGGGGGAGGCGGATACTCAATGAATGTCGCGGCCGTTCCTCCGCGTCTGCCTGGCAACGCTGGTAAGCGCCGTAGTCGTTGTGGGACATACCGGATGTGGCGGTGGCGGTTCCAAACCCGGTCAGTCCGTATCCACTACCGCTACGACCATGTCCCGCCGGACGGCAGCGGCCGACGAGCGTATTGCTCGCCACGCACAGCTGAAGCTCACGGATTTCCCAAAAGGCTGGAAACAAGGACCTCAGCCGGTGTCCAAACTAACGGGGTGCCCAGCTGTCGAGGCATTTAAGACTGCAGCGTCGGCTCGGCAGCACTCGCCGAACTTCGTTTCAGTGGTGTTTAACAGCACGGAGACTCAGGCGACGGTGTACATCTTCAGCGACGTTTCACTCGCGAGGCGCGAGTTCGATCAGGTAAGCGGCCAAGGCACCCGGCTTTGTCTGGATCACGCCAGGGTGCAAGCTGCTGCGGAGGCTGCAAAGAAGGCGCACAAGGACGTGAAGTTCAGCGCCACTAGCAGCGCTCAGCTGCCCATGAGGCCGGTGGGGGACGAGAGTGCACTCGACCGCTTGACGATTACCGTGAAGGACACGAGCGGCCATAAAACCAAGCTCCTCCTGGATACCGTTTTCGCTCGCGTGGGTCGTGGCATCGCCATCTTGACGTTCCTCCAACCGGCTACTCCCATCACTCCCTACAACAACGCCACCCGCAACAGACTCGCCAAGATCCTCGTCGGTCGCCTCCAGGCTGGATTCACGTTGAGCACTGCGGGTGGCTAGACGACGAGTCGCCGTTCGTCGGGCTGCTTCAGGTCGAGGCGGCGTAGCAGAGGCGGGGCCGCCACCTACGGCGGCCCCGCCGTTTGTGTCAGCAGGTGGACGAGAAGTTGTCGAACGACACGGTCACCGTGCCGCTGGGTGTGATCGTTATGTGTTCCGTTTCGCTGACGATGTAGCTCTGCGCACCGCCTGTCGCCTGAATGTGAAAGCGATTCACGAACGTGGATGTGACCCCGCCGGGTGGCGAGAACACGTCCACCTCCCGAGTAAGGCCGGTTGCGTGAAAGACGGTTCCCGTAGTGGTGTCGACACCGCTAATCCCCTGCGGGTTGTCGTGGAAGGCGAAAACCGTGCCTCCCGACGGAGTCGGCGTCGTCGTAAAGCTGTCCAGCAGCGTCCCGGATAGATCAACTGTGTCACCGTTGCAGAGGACGACCTCCGCGTTGAAGGGGATCTTCTGCACCGTCGTCGCCGCCCAGGCAGTTGCCGTCACAGTCAGTGCAGCAGCCATGACTACCGCAACTATGAACGGTCTCCTCATCTTTCCTCCCCTCAGGTCGACTAGGGCCGTAGCCCTCATCCTGTGATCCTCATTCTTAGCGAGATCGTCCCAAGCGCGGAACACTTCTCAGAAGCGGGCGCGAATGACGCGTCGGCGCCGAGCAGGCGAGGGAGCCAAACGATTCGTCCCGTTCGACGGAGAAGCCGAGTCGCCGCTCGTCGGGTTGCTACAGGTCTGCGCTGCGTAGAGGAGCGGCACGGCTAAATCAGCCGCACCCCGAAGCCCTGCCGATCCGTTTTGCCCGAGAGTCGGCGCGCCTCGGGGGAAGGGGACTGAGGCGACCGAGGCCGCTGACTCCTTGTCGGGCGCATGTCGCTTAGACGAGGAGGACGACTCGCCGTTCGTGGGGCTGCTACAGGTCGAGGCCGCGTAAGGCCGCCGTGAACTTCGGTCGCGTCGGGGAGATCCGCTCGGAGCTTTCGGCAGGTTTTCACGGCGTCGGGGGATGGCCTCGGCCTCGCCCGGCGACAGCCCCGAGTCTGCTCGCGAAGAACCGGTGACCCGACCCTGAAGGGACCTGAGGAGCGGCATCGCGTCCTCATCGACCAAGACCAGAGCGCCAGACCTGCGGGCGCACGCTCGGCATCCCTTGTCGGCCGGTCGTCGGCGGTCATGATCGAGAACGGCGAGACGGGGATCCAGCCGCGCCGGGCGGCTTCTCGTTACGAAACGCGTGACGGCAGCGCCGCCGTAGGTTTCGGCAGGTTCTACTGATCCGGGCCTGCGAAGAGGCGGTGTCGGGTCGTGTCCGCGACGCGGTCGCCAACCTGCTCGCGACGCTCGCGGAGGAGTCGGTGGAGTGGGTCGTGACCGAACCCGTCGAGATCCTGCTCCCTCCCGATGTTCCGCGTCTGGTTGTCGGGCGGACGACCTACTCGGCCAAGTTGCCGCGTCTCGCTATCGGGCCGGAGTTCGCGCTGAAGCAGAGGTTCGTGGAGCCGGTCGCGACTGCGCGCGTTGTCTCGCGGGGCTGGAATACGGCGCGTGTGCTGGCGCGTCAGGCGTTCGCCGAGAGCGCCGCCATCCTCGATCTGGTAGCGCCGCCTGCAAACACTGGGAGTGAAGCCACTCTCGCGCGCCGCCGCTCGGATCGTCCCGGCGCTCCCGCCTTTACGCGCACGAACTGGTGGTTCAAGGCGGGCACGTTCTCGGGCAGCCGACTCGCTCCCCCATACCTGCACCTGTCTCGCGCGGCGGCACGCGATGAGAAAAGCCGGTCAGACTGGCAGCGGCGCGTCCTCGGAGCCGTGCGCTGGTACTCGCGAGGCCACCGGAGCGAGTCGCCCGCCGACCGCGTCGTGAGCGCGATGGTCGCGCTCGAAAGCCTGTTCATAGTCGGCCGCCAAGAACACCGGAAGGGTGCTCTCATCGCCGACCGGGTCACCGACCGATTCAGGACGCGCCACATGACCGAGGCCGCGCAGAGAGACTGGCTCCGGCGGCTCTACCAGATCCGAAACGACGCCGCCCACGAGGGCCGCGAAGTTCTCGATGACCTCGAAGTGGACAGCCTCCTCGACCTCACCCTCGTCGTCGTCAGGTACGGGGCCTTCACCTCGACCCCGACCATCGGGACCCAAGGCGAGCGTGCCGGACGTACGCGCAGGCGATGCGCTGCCACAAGCCGTTCTAGGCGTGCGAGATTCATGCGAGAGTCACCGCTGTCGCCGCCTGTCGCCGCCTCTGGACAATGTCCCGGCGAACGGCTCAACGAAGCGATTCCGTCCTCGCGCGGCGACGCCTGGCGCACGCCCGACGCGCGTGTGAAGCGAGTGCTCTCCCGCTGAGCTACGCGCCCGGGGGCGCCTAATGTAGCCGTTCTTGGTCTCGGGCTACGGTGTCGGCGATCAACAAAACCGTCCCGACAAACGTCCTAACAGGAACACGTTGCCACTGAGCGAGACCCGCCGACACAGGGGCAGGACCTCGCGCGACGAAGGGGGTCATTCCACATGAAGCGGAGTCTTGCCAGGGCGGTTCCCGCCGCGGCGGCGATCGGCGTCATCGCATTCGCGGTGGTCGCCGCCACCGCCGGGATCGGGAGTGCCGGCATGCCGTTGAAGACAGCCGGGTGGTCGAGTCACCTGACCGGCGACCAGGTGCGCTTCCTCGCGGCGAATGCCGACCAGCGGGTCATCGTCCTGCTGCGCGACCAGCACACCGGGTTGGCCGGCGCACCCGGTGAGGCGCGGCGGGCGCAGGCGTTCGCGGCCGACCGGGCGCCGATCGTCGCTCAGTTGCGGCAACTGAATGCGCCGCGGCTCGTCACGTTCCATACGCTCAACGCCGTCGCCACGACCGTCTCCGCAGCGGAGGCAGCGAACCTCCGCAGCAACCCGGCCGTGCTCGCCGTGGGCCCCGACGTCGTCGTAAAGGGACCATCGCCCGATGCGAGCCTGCTTCCGGGCGCAACCCGCGCGTCCGCGCCGAGCGCGAAGACGCTCAGCTCCCGCGGGGCCATCAGCTCCTCAAAGGCTGCGGTCAGCGGGTCGGCCCTCTGCGGGAGCGCGAGCGCGCCGCTCCTCGAGCCGCAGGCCCTGCATCTGATCAACGTCGACAACCGCACCCACGCGACCGGTTCGCTCACGAGCGGGCCGAAGAGCGCGCACAGCCTCGGCTACACAGGTGCCGGAGTGAACATCGCGGTCTTCCCGGACGGGATGGACCCGAACCTGCCGGACTTTCAGCGCAACGGACATTCGGCGATCACGGACTACCGCGACTTCACCGGGGAAAGCACCAACGCCGTGACGGGCGGCGGCGAAGCCTTCGGCGACGTCAGCTCGATTGTCGCCCAAGGCAATACGACGTACAACCTCCAGCAGGAGATCAATCCGACCTTCGGTGCGGCCGGCGGCACGTGCGACGTCAAGGTGCTCGGCGTGGCGCCGAAGGCGAACGTCGACGTGATGAAGGTGTTCGGCAACAGCAACTCGAGCTTCACGAGCACGATCCTGCAGGGGATCGACTGGGCCATCGACCACGACCACGCCAACATCCTCTCCATCTCGCTCGGCTTCCCTGGGCTTCCCACCAGCGCGGCCCTGCAGCCCATGACCGCGATCCTCAAGAACGCGATGGCCGACGGCACCACTGTCGTTGCGAGCACGGGCGACTCCAGCCCGTCGAATACCGAGGGAAGCCCCGCCCTCGATCCCGGCGTGATCGGCGTCGCGGCCAGCACCTCGTACCGCATCTTCGCCCAGACGAACCTCTTCCTCTACGACATGGCGCAGGCCGTCCATAACGGCAGCGCGCCGTCGTATCGCCTGGGACAGAGCACTCTGGGCTGGCTCGACAACCAGGTCTCGACGCTCTCGAGCTCGGGCGTGACCGAGGACCGCAGGATGCCGGACCTCATTGCGCCCGGTGATCTGAACTGGGCCGTGTGCTCGACGGACGTCGCTGTCTACACCGAGTGCGAGAACTCGATCGGCGGCAGTTCGATCGGCCTCGAGGACTTCGGTGGGACGAGCGAGTCGACCCCGCTGACCTCGGGCGTCGCCGCCCTGGTGATCGAGGCGTACAGGAAGGCGCACCACAACCAGACGCCGACGCCGGCAGTCGTCCGGCAGATCCTCTTCAGCAGCGCCACCGACCTCGGCGTGGCGGCAGAGAACCAGGGCGCGGGGCTGCTCAACGGGTTGCGGGCAGTTCAGCTGGCCACTGCGTTCGGCAAGCACGCGAAGGCCGGAGGCCTGGTGCATTCCCCCGACTCGATCGCCGACCTCGGCAGCGTTGGAGTGACCCATCGGCATACGGTCACGGTCAAGAACACCGGCGGCACCAAGGCGACGATCAAGCCGGTGCTCCGGACGCTCGGCCGCGCGCGTTCGCTCGCCAGCGGCAAGCTGAACCTGTTCATGCCCGGCAGGGGCACGCAGGGCCGCTGCGCCGGCGTCACCTCCGTCAAGTACTTCACCAACGAGACGATTCCGGAGCTGAACTGCAAGACGTTCACTGTCCCGAAGGGCGTCGACGCTCTCGACTCGCGGATCGGCTGGCAGCCGCTGCAGTCGTGCTCCAGCTGCACCGCCGGTGAGCCGACCGTCCGCGAGATCCTGATCGACCCGAAGGGCCGCTACGCGCAGTACAGCGATCCGCAGGGCGATGGGGCCGGCTTCGCCGACGCGCAAGTGCACCAGCCCCTGGCAGGCAAGTGGACGCTGCTCATCTTCGGCCGGACCACCTCGAACTACGAGGGAGCGGTCAGCTACCAGGAGACCGCACAGACTTTCCGCACCGTCCGCCACGCGGTCACGCCGGCCTCGAAGGTGCTGCGCCCCGGCAAGTCGACCTCGTTCACCGTCAAGGTGCCGGCTCCGACGAAGCCCGGCTTCTTCACGGGCGCCGTCGTGTTCCAAAGCAACCGGGCGTCCAAGCTCGGCACGATCCCCGTGGTCTCGGAGGCGAAGGTTCCGGTCACCACCAAGAAGGCGGGCCACTTCACGGGCACGCTCATCGGTGGCAACGGGCGGCCGGGAGCGTATGCGCAGGAGCTCAGCTACGAGTTCACGGTGCCCAAGGGCATCAAGGATCTCGACGTCAACATGCGGGCCTCCCACGACGGATACGTGCTGCTCGGCCAACTCGTCGACCCGAACGGGAACCCCGTGGACAACCAGCTCAGCGTCCAGCAGATAGATGCATTCGGCGACAACGACAACACGAACACGGTCCAGCTCGTCTGGGCCAACCCGACGCCCGGAACCTGGCGGGTGAACATCGGGAACGGCCTCTTCTATCTGCCGGGGCTGGACGTCTACTCCGGACTCACCCATGCCACGCTCAAGGGCACCGTGAGCTTCAACACCTCGAGGGTCAGCGCGACGGGGATGCCGAGCGGCACCCTGACTCCCGGCAGCCAGGTGACAGCGCACGTCCAGGTGAAGAACACCGGGGTCGAGCCGGAGACGTACCAGCTGGATCCGCGCACGATGTCGCAGACCCCGTACGACGGCGTGTCGCTGACCGACACGACGGGCACGCTGCCGATCCCCATCGGCACAAACGTCCCGCAGTACATCGTCCCGCCGTTCAGCACCCAGTTGAAGGTGACCACGAGCACGACAGGCCTGACGCCGATCCAGTTCGACCTCAGCCCCTACTGGGGCGCGCCGGACATCGCGTCCCCGACCAGCTCGGCCGGGACGACGAGCGCCACGGTGAGTTCCCCGTTCGCGTCGCTGTGGGCGCCGACGCCGTCCGAGGTCGGGCCGTTCGCCTCCCCGGCGACAGCGGAGGACTACTCCACGAGCGCCACGCTGACGACGCTCGGCTTCGACCACAATGTGACGTCGAGTACCGGCAACTGGTGGGACTTCGAGCTCAACGGCGGCGCGCAGCCACACTCGCTCTTCCTGCTGCCGGGGCAGACCGGCACGATGAGTCTGACCTTCACCGTCCCCTCGGGAGCGCCGGGCACGCCCGTAACCGGCCAGGTTCCGGTGGAGACGTTCCCGACCAACTCCGTCACCACGGGCATCGGTGACTGGAGCTCCGACGTCCTGTCGGTGCTTCGCTACTCGTACACCCTCGGCTAGCGCCGAGACCGGCTTAGCGGAGCCGTCGCGAAGCGGCTCCGCTCCGGTCTGATCAGTCGACGGCGACGGCAAAGGCGCGGTGCCGCGCGCGGTGCACCGCTGCCAACGCCACGGCGCAGAGGACCGCCGAGACGAGGAACGGCACGATGTCGCCGGTTGCCGCGGCGACTGCGCCGCCCAGTGCCGGTCCGATCAGCGCGCCGCTGGCCCAGGCCGCGTTCATGACTCCGAAAGCCATCCCCTGCGGTAGCTCACTGCGTTCGGCGCCTTCCGCAATCAGCGCGAACGCCGGTGTGAAGAGGACGCCGTAGGCGCCGGATGCGACGATCAGGAGCGGCACGTAGAAGAACGGCCGCGGGGTCGCAGCGAGGCCGACCGAGACCGCTGCTCCGACTAGGAGCGCCACCTGCACGGGCACCAGCACCCCCCGGCGGTCGACCATTCGCCCGGCGAGCGGTGAGAGAGCGGTCTCGAACGCGGCGCCGACGATCCAGACGCCGGCGATGGCAGCCGCGCCCCAGCCGAAGTCGGCCAGTTGAAGTGGCGCGAGCGTCGAGAGCACGCCCCAGAGCAACGACGGCAGCGCCATCAGAAGGAGGCCCCCCAGGAAGCGAGAGTTCCGGAGTGCACGGGTGATGGCCGCGGTCGACGGATGCTCCGGAGGCGGAGGCACGGACTCGATGCGAAGCGTCCACACGCCCAGTAGGACGGCGAGTAGGGCGACTCCGGTGAAGACGGCACCGCGACCGACCAGGACGGCGCCGGCTCCGACGACAGGGCCGAAGAGTGCTCCGAACACTGCGGCGCCGAGTGCTGTCCCGATGAGCTCTCCGCGACGCTCGCGCGGCCCCGCTGCGAGCAGCCAGGCAAAGGCGCCGGCCCACGTGAAGCCGCTGCCGCAGCCCTGGACGAAGCGCGCCGCGGCAAGCGGCCAGAAGCCGTGGACGAACGCGAAGGCGAGGCTCGACAGCCCCATCAGGGTCAGGCCGATCAGGACTGCGCGTTGGGCGCCGATGCGCGCGGTCGCCCAGCCGCCGGGCAGGCCGCCCACGAGCGCGCCGGCCGCGTAGGCGCCGACCAGGAGCCCGGCGCCCGCCTTCGAGAGGTGGAGGTGCTCGGTGATCCGTGGGAGGAGCGGCGTGAGCGCCGCGTAGAGCAGGGTGTCCACCCCGACGAGCGCACACACGAGGAGCAGGAGACGGCGCATTGGCTTCCAGCCTATGTTCGTCCTACGGTTCGGGTGTGACACATCGGCCCTCCCGTGCCGTATGAAGGCCGTGAACGCGTTGCCGGCAGCTGTCCGACCTCCCGGTCGGGTGGCGGCACCATCATTCGCGGACGTCGTTGCGGAGGACCTCGACGCCGTCTACCGCTACCTCGTCTACCTCACCGGCGACCGCGTGGCAGCAGAGGATCTCGCGGCGGAGACATTCGAGCGGGCCTTCCGCAGCTGGCGCCGCTTCGACCCGCGCCGCGGCGCGCCGCGCACGTGGCTCTGCCGCATCGCCCACTCCGCCGCCGTCGACTGGTTCCGGGCCGAGGCCCGGCGGCAGCGGCGCGAGGAGAACTACAGCCGCGACGAGCTGCAGCTCGAGGAGTCCGTCTTCGCCGAGGGTCTGTCGCCCGAGCTCGACCGAGCTCTTCATCGGCTGACGCCGGCGGAGCGCGAGGTGGTCGCGTTGCGCGTGTTGCTCGAGCTCGACGGTCCGAGCGCGGCGCGCGTCCTCGGAATCAGCGGAACCGCTTGCTCGACCCGGCTCAGCCGGGCTTTGAAACGACTGGAAGAGGAGATGTCCGATGTCCGCAACTGACGGAAACGAAATGGACGGGTACGAGGCCCTCGTCTCCGAGCTGCGGGCGCATCCCCCCGTCGCGCCGGAGCGGCTGCGGCAGCGGGTGCTGGAGGGCGCGCCTGCCGCGCGCGCGCCGAGGTCGAGAAGGCGGAAGCTGGTGCTCGTGGTGGCGCCGCTCGCGGTCGTGCTCGCCGTTGGGGCCGCCCTCGTGCACGGCTTCGTCAACTCGGGCTCGAACAGAGCCGCCCTGCTTGCGCCAAACGCCCGTATCCCTGGGGGCCTCGCGCACAGCAAGTACGGCGCGGCGAACACGACCCCTGAGGCGGCCGTCGCGCACTCGCTCCCTGTACCACAGTCGAAGCAGCTCTCGACGGCGTCCAAGACGTACTCGCTCTCGAACGTCGCTGCCGGCTCGGTGTACGACTCGCTGGGGACTTCCCGGCAGGCGGTCACGATCCCGAGGCACCGGCTCGTGCACGCGACGGCCTCGCTCCAGGTCGGGGTGAAGAGCTCCGATCTCTCGGCCAAGACGAACGAGGCGTCGCAGATTGTCGGCTCGTTCGGCGGCTACGCCCAGTCCGTCCGCTACCAGGCGACGCACCAGGGCGACGGCGAAGCGCTGCTGTCGCTTCGCGTCCCGGTGCAGAACGCGCAGGCGGCGATCGCGAAGCTCGGCGGCCTCGGCACGTTGCTCTCACAGCAGGTCTCGACACAGGACCTGCAGGCGAAGGTGACCCACCAGACGAGCGCGATCGGGTCGCTCCGGCGCGCGATCACCGTCTACGAGGCGGCCCTCCGGAGCCCGAGTCTGTCGGCGACCGACAGGGCCAGCCTCCAGATCAAGTTGAACAACGCACGCCGCGCGCAGGCCCGGCTGCGACATGCGCGCGCGGGCACGCTCGCTTCGGCTGCCACCGCCGGCATCTCGCTGCTGCTCACGACGAACAACCATGCGGTCGTCCCGGTGCATCACGGGAGCACCCGCATCGGCCGGTTGCTCGGCTCGGCTGCCCACTTCCTCGCGCTCGAGGGGATCATCGTCCTCTACGCGCTCATCGTGCTCGCTCCGGTGCTCCTCATCGGTGGGCTCGTCTGGTGGGCCCTGCGCGAGCGGCGGCGTCGCGAGGAGCGGCTGCTCGCCTCCGCCTGATCTGGTGAAATACGGGCGTGCTCGCCTCTGAGCTGTCAACCGCCAACGAGATCGGCCTCGTCGTCGTCGCGGGGATCTTCATCGCCTTCGCGCTGGTGTCGTCGTTCGTCGTGCCGCGCTACAAGCCGGACTTCCCGGGCCCCACAGGCCTCAGCACCTTCGTCATCGTCTCGCTGGTGATGTTCGGGCTCATGGTCGCCGCCGTCAATTTCTTCGGCTAGGCCGAGGCTAGACCCGGCCAGGTACTTCGGTACCCTGTTCGGACTTCGGAGAAGTGGCCGAGTGGCTGAAGGCGGCGCCCTGCTAAGGCGTTATGGGGCTGAATGGCTCCATCGAGGGTTCGAATCCCTCCTTCTCCGCTAGCGCAGCGCCCGCCGCGGTTCTGCGCCCACCCGCGGAGGGGTGGCAGAGCGGTCGAATGCGGCGGTCTCGAAAACCGTTATCCGTCGTTAGGCGGATCGAGAGTTCAAATCTCTCCCCCTCCGCTTTCCGGCTTGAATCGGCCTGGTTGACCGGTTTCGCGGCCGGAGGTCGCGGTTGGCTGGACGGGGTGTCTTTTTCCGCGCTGGGTGTGGTGCTGTCGCGCGGGGCTTCATCGCAGTCGCGCGTCAGTCGCACAGGGAGTTGCTGTGTGGGGGTGTGAGGAGCTAATGGATGCTGGTGATGAGTGCGACCATGGGGCTGGCAGGGAGGCGGCCGCCGGCTGTGGGCGTTGTCGCTCGTCACCGGCGTGGCTGTGGGCTTCGTCAAGGAGGCTTCGCCTGTTCCTGCTTGCCTTCGTTTCAGGCGCAGGTGTGGTCGCCGCGGGATCGGCGGCATCTGCGGAAGACGTTCGGCGATCTGGGGGATGCGAAGGCGTGGCGGCAGGAGATGCAGGTCGCGGTCCGCCAGGGACGCGCGGGCGCACCGTCGACCGTCACGCTTGCAGATGCCGCTCGTGAGTGGTTGGCGCTCGCTGAAGGTGGCGTCGTGCGGACTCGCTCTGGAGACCGCTACAAGCCTTCCGCGCTCCGGAGCTACGCGGGTGCTCTACGGGCCGTGACGGCGGAGCTGGGGCACTTGCGGCTGAGTGCGATCACGCGCAACCATCTGCAGGACATCGTCGACCGGCTGGTCGCTGAGGGGCGGGCGGCGAGCACCGTCCGCAACACGCTCCTACCGCTGCGGGCGCTCTATCGGCGCGCGGTTAGCCGCGAGCAGGTCACGAGCAACCCGACCTTGAAGCTGACACTTCCCGCCGTACGGGGACGCCGCGACCGGATCGCGCGCCCAGGCGAAGCGGCCGCTCTAATCGCTGCGGCGCCGCCGCGCGACCAAGCAATCTGGGCGACCGCGTTCTACGCCGGCCTCCGCCTCGGCGAGCTCCGAGCGCTCGACTGGTCCAACATCGACTTCGACGGCGGCCTCATCCAGGTCGAGCATGGCTGGGACGCCAAAGCGGGCCTGATCGAACCGAAGAGCCGCTCCGGCAAGCGTCGCGTACCCCTCACCCGCACCCTCCGAGGCCACCTACTCGCCCACCGGCTCCGACAGGGTCACGGCGGCGAGGGCCTGGTATTCGCGGAAACGCGAACCCGGCCATTCCATCCTGGCGCGACGGCCAAACGGGCCCGCGCGGCCTGGGAAGAGGCGGGACTAGCCCCGATCCGACTCCACGAATGTCGCCACACCTACGCCGCGTTCATGATCGCCGCCGGCATCAACGCGAAAGCCCTCAGCACGTACATGGGACACAGCAGCATCACGATCACCCTCGATCGGTATGGCCACCTCTTACCCGGCAACGAGACTGAAGCCGCCTCGATGCTCGAGGCATGGCTGCAACGCACCTCCTCCGCCTGACGAGCCATGCCAGCGGTTTCCTAAACCGCGTGCGCATGTTCGATTCATGCCGGGGGATCGAGGAACTGCCTGCATAGCGCGAGGTTTTAGTTCGCTGCTGATTGGTCGAACAAGGTGGCGTCTAAGGCGCTTCGCGACGATCTCGAGCTGAGTCCGGAGGGCCGAACGCATCGAGTGGAGCGGGATTTGAGCCAGGGTGCAGGCGGTTTTTCGCACCGCTTGCGTGACAGGGCGGTTGAAGTGGGCCTCGCGTCAAGTGGGCTCGCTTCCCAAGACCTGGGCAAGGCTTGATGGCGCTGAACCACCTGACGGCGCCGCGAGCCGATCGGTCGAGGCTAGGAGACCGATATGCGTTGCGCGAGGTAGAGAAGCAGTGCCCGCGTATGGTTGCCCATCAAGAGCGCCTCGGCCTGACCCACTTCGACCTCTCCGACGGCATCGGCCCGAGGTCCGCCTCCGTGAGATCGAGGTGATCGAATCGAATCGGCGAAGCCGAATAGCGCAGCGTAGTTCGCCGGTATGAGGCCATCCCGACTCGCTTGCCCGGCCAAGCGCTTTAGGGCTCGGCTGCCCTCGTCCTCGACATCCGCCTCGACGCCAAGGGCGTACTTCAATCCGCTCTCCGCCGCGGCGTAGTACTCACGTACAGCGTTCACCCAATCCTTGTCCTTGAACTGCTGGTCGCCGCGAGCAAGCTCCGTGAGGGCCTGCTTCCAGCCAAGCGTCTGCAGCGCCTGCTCACAGGAGGTGATGACCTCGCGGAATGCGTCGGGGGCAACGATGATCTGACCTTCCTCGTCCTCGGTCACGCTGATCGGAAGCTTGCTCCTGAGTAGAGCTTCATCGCGGAGCGCCTCGTATCCCTGCGTGCCGAGCTTGACTGAGAACAAGGCCGGCAGTTGGTCGTCGGCCATCTCGAGAAACCCGAGGTAAGCCAGCGTTTGCGCCGCCACATACTGCTCGGTGGCGGTGTACGGATCGCCTTCCTCATGCTTGACGGTGATCGAACCGCCGCGATCGGACTCGGTGTCAACGCGACCGACTTCCTCGAGCATCCAGCGACGAATCTCGTTCATCCGATAAGCAGCCTGGCGATCGCTCTCCTCATACTGCAAGAGAAGACGCGGTGTTGCGCGGAAATACGTCGGCTGCTTCTCGTACAAGAGCCAGGCGTCTCGCATCTCCCGCTGAACCTGACGCGTTTCTTGTGGCGAGGCACCGACCTCCTTCCCGAGTTCAACTAGCGCGTCATCGAAGAATCCCGGGAAGCCGTTTTCGAGCGCTTGTTCGTACGCAGCCCGTGCGATCGCCTGCTGGAGTCTGTGCTCGGCGCCCATCCGCTTCGACGGTACGCGGCGCACGAGACGGACGACCCGGCGGGTCACCGCGTGCGCACATTCGATTCTTGCCGGAGGCACTTTGGCTTCCGCCAAAGCCGACCGGTCTATCAGCCGCGAAACAGCCGGCCGAGGCGTGCCCCGAGGCCGGGGCGGGCCCTCGAAGGAGCTGACTCCTCTATCCCGTGCGTAGGAGCTACCGGTTCGCTTGGCATCGATGGCGGACGTGGCGGCGCCTCGCGAATGCGCCGGTCGAAGTAGCTCTTCAGGTCGTGTTCATCGCGCCTTCGCCCAGCCTCTATTTGGTCTGACGTCCATTGGGTCGACCAGATGACTGCGTTTCGCCAGATCCAGTAGTGCGACTTGCATGGGAACTGCCAGTTGCCGATCGATGGAAAGAGCGAGGTCCGCTCGCCGTCGAAGATCAGCTCCCACTCGGCCTGCCCGATCGGTGTGACGACTTTGGCGCCGCAACCGCAGGCGCACAGGTGTGACGCGGTCGCGTAGGGGATCGAGATGTAGATGGCGCCCTCCTCGAGCGAGTGAGGGACGAACTCGACGAACTCGGGCCTCATCGCTACCCTCCTCATGCCGCCTCCTCGATGCCGCCCGCGTCCTCGTCGTTTTCGGCGGCGACGACACGCGAGTGAAGGTTGAGCATGTGGTTCCCGTCGACGCTGTAGAGGCTCGTCAGCTCCTCGTCGAAATCGAAGTAGAAGTTGATGTAGCGCTTGAACCTGATCACGGCGAGGGCCGCGTTCAGCATGTTCAGGTCGGCGAGCTGGATGTTTTCGTACTCATCGCCGCCGTCGCCGCCGCTGAAGTCGATGTCTACGGCGATCTCGGCCGTGCGCCCGGGCGCGCCGAGCGTCGTCCGCACGACCCCGCCGATCTTCGCGTTCCAGGTGCCGAGGCCCATGCCGACGTCGATGAATGGCACGCCGACCTCGGTCAGCTTGTCGAGAATGAAGTGCTTCTCCTTGTTGCCGTCGATGGCCACGAAGACGAAGTCAGCGTCGCGGAGTTCGTCGATGTTGGCCTCGGTGACGTCACAGGGGTGCGGGACGATGTTGCGGCGAATGGCGTCGTAGCGGGCAGCGTGGTAGTCGACCTTGAGCGGGCGGGCATTCAGCTCGTCGAGCGTTGCCGCCCCGGGCGAACGGAACCCGTTGTGCGTCAGGAAGACGTCTGCGTCATAGACGTGGATCGCGAAGACCGGCGTCTTCGCGATCAAGTCGAGGATGTAGGAGCCGGTGCCGCCGAGGCCGACGATGACGAGCTTCTGGATGTCCCGGAGTTTCTCGGCAGCGGCGCCGATACCGGCGCGGCTCGTCGCCGGGTCGAGGTAGCGGAAGACCGACTCGCTCCCGGCGATCGCTACCGGGCGGAAGAGCTTCGCCGTGGCCTTCGGATCCACCTCCTGCGCGTAGCCGGAGATCAGCGCGCAATAGTGGGTCATCTTCTCGTAGTAGTCGGGATAGATCGGGTTCGGCTTCTCCGAGAACCCGAAGGTGGCGACGAGGCTGCCGCCGAGGTCGATCGGCCCCGACTGATGCACAAGCCGCCCGAGCGGCTCGCCGTTTTGGTCGCAGGGCATCTCGCCGGCGCGTGCGCCGATGAAGTAGGCGACATGCGTCTGCGGCGGATCCAGCGCCTCACCGGCTGTCGTCAGCTCTGAGGCGATCGAGCCGTAGGCGATCTCCCGCGCCGCGGTGACGTATGGCACCTCGACGAGCAGGTAGAGCGGTGATTCGTTGATCGTGAGCGCGTAGCCCTCAGCCTCGAGCCGCTGCAAGTCAACGCTACGAGCGACCAGCGACGCGAACATTGAAGATCGTCCCCTCCTCGCGGACGATGACGGAGCCCCCCGGCGCGAGCGTGCCCTCGCGCGGCTCGACGGCGTTGCGGTAGGTGACCGAGTAGATCGGGTTCTCGACCGGCGGGGTTGGATAGGCAAGCTCGACCGCCTCCTCGAAAGTGACGTTCGTCGAGCCGACGACCTTCGGCTGGCCGTTGTCGATGATGCGAATGGTGTCCTTTTTGGCCTCTGAAGCCATTTCTTCCCCTCCTTGGCCTGTAGCAAGACGCTTCAAGTGTGAAGCAATACGAGTGAGTGTAGCAATCTGCTTCAGACGTCAAGCGCTCATGTCATACTTCTCGCATGGCCGTGGATCCGACGCAGGAGCCGTGGCGCCCGCAGCCTCTTGAGTTGGGACGCCGACTACGCGAAGCCCGCGAGGCCCGCGGTCTCTCGCTACGCGAGATCCAGCGGCGCACAGGGCTGAACAATGGCTACCTGAGCCAGCTCGAGACCGGAAAAATCGCGCACCCGTCCCCCTCCATTCTTCAGAAAGTCGCGAGCGGGTACGGGCTCCGGTTCGAGGATGTCATGCACTGGGCCGGCTATCTCGCTGCGCCGAGGGACCCCGTGAGTCCCAGTCAGGCGGTCGCGTTGAGCACCGTCTCCTCACTCGGCGATCCAAGCGAAGAGGAACTCGACACACTGAAGGCAATCGTTCAGCTCCTCCAGGCGCGACGACAGCCCGGCTATTCCCCTCCATCCGATATAGAGCTCGATCAGGAGACAAGGGCGGAAATCCGGCGCTACGCATCAGCACTTCTTCGCGAGGCCGGGGCCATCGGGGCCAGACCGACCCCGCTGGAGGACATCAGAGAAGCAGCGAGGCTGATGCTGTCCGGCGAGCTGACTCTTGATGCGAGCGACCAACGCCGGCTGGTCGAGCGCTTCGGCCATTGGGTACATCAAGCCTTCAGGCGACTGCAGGGAACGTTCGACTATCGAACTTCAGCCATCTGGATCGCTCCCGACCTGCACGAGATGAAGCGCCGGTTCGTGATCAGCCACGAAATCGGCCACGCGATCATGCCGGCCCACAAGCAGACGTTCGCGTACGTCGACGACTTCACCTGCCTCCCCCCACTTGCCCGCGATCTCCTAGAGCGCGAGGCGAATCAAGCTGCGGTCGAGATTCTCTTCCAATGTGGCGAGGCGACAAGCGAATTCGACAGCTCGCCGCGGACACTCAACAACATCGTCGCCACCTCGGTTGCCTTTGGCGCGTCAATCGTGTCGACCGCTCGCTTTGTCGCCGAGACATCACGCAGGCCGCTCGCGGTTGCGATCGCCCATAAGAACTCGAGCGGGCTCGGGCCAACCCATATCTACCAGTCGCCGTCGTTCTTCACAACATTCGGATGGACAGCCGCGACCGCTCCGGCCGAGCTGCGGGCGGCGTTGCGGTCCTGCTTCGATGAGAAAGTCGAGACCTGGATGGTCAAGAACCGCCGCGGTGAGATCAAGACTGCCACAGTCGAGAAGAAGTTCACTGGCTATGCGGCAGTCGCGCTCGTCGCGCCCGAGCATCACCGGAAGCCAGTGCTGCGGAGCGTTCGCCACGCGGCGATGAGGCCCGGATCGTTCGTCGTTCGGTCTGATCGTTGAGGCTGTCCGCACCGCCCCGAGGCCGCCCATGATCGGGGCCGCTACGTAGCGAACGAGCACTTGCCATTGCGGCGCGACTTAGTGGAGGATCCGCCGATGGGAATCCTTACGCGGCTACTCGTCCCACGGACAGTGCGGCGCGCTGCCCATCCGGTGCGGACGGCGCGGCGCGCAGTCACCCCGAAACCGATCAAGCGTGCGGGCCGGGCCGTCTATGTGGCGACGAACTCATTCGGTTCCGTTGAGGGAGCACTTGAGAACGCCGCCGTGGACGCGCTTCGGCCTCGGCGCCGCCGTCCCGCGACGCGCCGCGACCCATCTGCGCCAGCCCGTTCAGCGGGAGATCGGAATAAGCGTTGAATCAGTGGCTAGTCGGGTCTAAGCGCGAGTCAATACGGCAACGAGGAAAAACGGCCCAACGTCTCAATCGCCTCCGGCAACGTGCGGCACACCGCCGCGCCCGGCGCTGACCTCGATACGGCGCGCCGCAGATACTCGCTGGTCTTCTTCTCGCCAATCACGATGTCGGCGTAGCCTGCGGCGCAGCAGAGGAAGTTCATGTCGATCAGGTCGTTGCGCTCCCAATTGTCGTCGGCGTTGCGCAGGCGGTGGTAGAGCACCTCGTTGAGCCGGCCGACATAGGGCATTTCGGGCAGGCGTCGGGGTAGCTCATCCAGCAGCCACGTCGAGTACTGCTTAGGGGACAGTCCCGCCCACTGCGCAGCCACCGCGGTCTCGTTGCCGAGGTCGGCGATGAGACGGACGCGCGCGTTGCTACGTGCGTGGGCTGCACTCGTCTTGTGCTCGCGCATGTACTTCGCGAGCCCGGTGAAGCCCGCCGCCCAGCGTTCGGCCGCCGCATGACCTGCGCGCGCGTCGAGCGCCTCCCCATCCAGTACCGCCGCGTACACAGCGGAGGCCCAAGTAATGCGCGGCAGCAGGTCATCGAAGGGCGGCGGCAAGTCGGTAGCAGGCTCGGGCGGCGCGGAGGCCGCGAACAGGACCTCCGGCTGCAACGAAAAGACGTCAAGTGCTCGCGGCCGCTTGCCGAGCATGGCCAGCACGAACTCGGTCTGACGAACGGCGACCGGATTGCGCATTTGCCACCCGCGCGAGAGCGCCATCACGGTCAGGCCAAGGTGCTTGCGCCAACGCCCTTCTAGATGCCCCATCTCACTCAGGTGGCCGGCCGAAAGCGGGAGGACAATGCGCTCCGATTCGGCCAGCTGAATTAGCGCGATAGCGGCGCTCGCGGTCGCCTTGTCCAACTTCGCGGGCGCATAGCTTTGCTGCGCCAGGCTGACCCAGTGCAACTGATCCAGATAGACCACAGGGCGGTCAGAAGGCGGACTGCCGATTGGGCCGGCGGCGCCTACCTCAACGATCAGTTCGTCGCCGTCGGGAAGCTCAAAGCTGAGCCTGCTGCTGGCGAAGTCGAACCCGGAGCGCACGAACGGTGCTCCAGCGGCGACCAGTGCCGCCGGCACCGGGAAGCTCTGGCGCCGGCCGTCGCTCAGCTCGATGGTCGCGAGTCGCTCCTGGAAGTCAAGCTCCCAGGAGGTAAACGACGTGGAATCAGGGGCCATTGGCTCTTCGGCCACCCGTCGACCTTAGATCGCGCGCTCGCTTCTGTTTGCGCACCATCACAGTGGGTGGGGGAGCGGCCAGTGAGGTCGGCGACGATCTACGGGCTCCAAACGCCTTGAGTCATTCGCCAGCGGCCTCTCCAGCGGTTCTGGACACTGCTTGCACCTGTGATCCTCCTGCGCGAGTTGCGACCACGGATCCCGTCCCCCAGTGTCGTCAGCCGTCGGTGCTCAGTTCGCCGGGACGGTCGTTCGCTGGCGCTGCGAGGATCAGTGCGGATTGGAGGCTGCGCGCGAGGGACGCGACCGCCTTCATCACCCCAGTGTTGGCTTCCCAGAAGCCGAGAGGGAGCTGCCGCTCGGGTGCACGTGTGAACCCTTCGAGCAACTCGATGACCGGCCGGTCCTCGAAGCGTAATGCCGGTTGTCGCCGGCGTCTGTAGTCCTGAAACAGCCTTAGCTCGGCCGCACGAAACGCGTCGCCTGTCAGACGAACCTGAAACGGTCGCCCGAACGAGAAGAGGTCATGGAATGCCCGATTGCGGGCCCCTGATATGACGTTTCTGTACCGGTCCAGCGAAGGCTTCGCCTTTCCGACGAGTGCGAACGGAAGCTCGCCAAAACGTTCTGCCAGCTCGAACTGGTCCGAGATCGTTAGCCAGAAGATCAGAGGCTTGAGATCACAGATCCCAATGGCAAGCTCGATCAGCGCCTTCGCACCATCGGCGAAGTTGTACGAGATGCGGAGGAGTTCGTTGAGGGTCTCGCTGTCGTCAGGGCGAGAGAGGTGCTCCCCGAGAACGCGTTGATAGCCGGCGACCTGCGCGTCGAGGCGCTCAATCACATCACCGATGATCGAGTGCACGTCTGCCCGCACGTCCGTGATGTCTACAGGGCGGCCTGCCTCTTCTGACAGGTTCGCAATGGCTTCTTCGAATCCCTCTGCCAGAGCCTCCAGATCGAGGTCCGTGTCAGCGGCCACCCGGGTGAGCGCGTTCCAGAGGACGTCGACGTCATTGAGCTGATTCACCGAGATCGACGTCTCATCGAGCCGCACGAGTTCGGTCTGCGTCGGCTCGTATCGCAGCGTGCTAACGGGAGCGCTCGCGAGCGCTACCGCCACCGGCTGGTCGTCTCCGATTCTGCCGACCAACGCAAACACGACCGTCCCAAGCCGCTCGAGTTCGGCTGGCACCGACTCGACGAGCTTCGTACGAGGTTGCTCGGCCGCTCGCTTAGCTGGAATGCGCCGAAACTGTGCATTCATACGCGCGGACGTGACGATTGGCGGGAGGATGGGTTTGCCGTCACGGCCGATCTCAATCGCCAGGTAACTCTCGTTCTTGCCACGCCCGGCGATTCCCTCGCGGTACAAGAACGAGTTGTTGAAGACGACAAGGTCGCCGTCAGTGACTGAGGCTGTGTTGCTCCAGGATCGGTAAGCGCCGGACTGCGCGAGTTGCGAGACTTGCTTCTCGATCGCGGCCGAGACAGCTGTGATTTGCGCTTTGCTGGCCATCGTCCCTCGGCCGCATTACATCGGTTCTGGCGAAGGCCGCGCCTCCTGATGCCTCTCTAACCGGATTCTCGATCAGTGCACAAGCGAGGCTCGAGCTACGCCGACGTCACGAGCCACGGTGCCCGCTCGCCAGAGGCGGTTACCGTAACCGCTGGCAGGACGGACGGGGTTTAGGGCATCTTGACGTCTTGCGATTCAGGTAGTCGTTGGGCAGCTCGATGTCAGGCTATCGAGCCTTGGGGAGAGGAGATAGGGATCTCTGAAACCGGACTAGCCGTGACACGAGGCTACCCCCGCGTAGGAGCGCGATCGACGGAATCCGGAGGCTCCAGCGGATTCCCGTTCCCTTGACCGGGCGTGCCTTGTTGGGGGCTCATCCCGGGTGGTCGTAGGACCATCGAGATAGGAGATGGCCAAGACACTGGGCCTGGTCGTTGTTGTCTCTTGACAATCGCCGTGCGACCTGTTTCTACTCTCGGGCACGCGGTGCGGCCCGCGCAGGGAAACACCGACGAAGGGGAGCCAGCGTGTTAAGGGCCGGTGCTGCGTTTGTGAGGCTGGGGGTCTTTCTGCAGTCCATGGTCGGTCGCGCGGTCGGCAGCGGACGACGTCGGGTGTGGCTTGTCGCCGGTGCGCTTCTGTCGGCGGGACTGCTCCTGTTCGGTACGACGTGGGCCTTCGCCAGTCCCCCGCCTCCGAATGGGCCGTGTCCGCCGGCGCCGCAGATGTCGACGGCGCCGGTGTTGACCACGCCTACGACGTCGCCCACGCCGGTACCGATCAATCAGCCCAAGACGCAGGCGCTGAAGGCGACCCAAGGCACCTGGACAGGCTGCAACACGCCGTTCACCTATAGCTATGGGTGGTATTGGAGTACCGCCGCCCCGCCGAACGGCACCGAGAACACGATCTCAGGCGCAACTCTTAACACGTTCACCCCGGGGACTTCCACGCCATACGTCGGCGACTACATAACGGCCATTGTGGCCGTCTGTGACACCATGGGCGCCTGTTCAGCGGCGCATGCTCAGAACGGTTCCGGCAGCACCGGCTATGTCTATCTGCCGCCCGCACCAACGATCTCGCCGAGCGGGAGCGGCCAGATCCCAAGTGGGACGCTATTCACGGCCGCGCATACCACCTGGGCGGGCCCGTCGCCCTCGTACGCGTATCAGTGGCTCCGCAACAACACCGCAATCCCAGGTGCGACCAACTCGACCTACACCGCCAACTGCTCAAGCGACGCCGGCACAACCCTCAGCGTCGAGGTAAAGGCGACAACCTCGCCGCTCGGCACCGGGGGCTGGGTCCCCTCAACACTCAATGCCCAGTTCGTGCCCTGCAACACGACCGCGCCGACGATCACGCCGAGTGGGACAGGCCAGCATCAGAACACGGCCTACAACCAGGCGACTGCTGCAGCGTGGGCAAGCGGGATCTCGATCACGGGCTACCAATACCAGTGGGCCCGAAATGGCACGCGCTTCGGCACGGCGACGAGTACGCCCACGGCCTACACGAGCAATTGTTCGACTGATCCTGGCACGACCCTGACCCTGCAGGTCCGCGCCTCTAACGCTAACGGCTGGTCGAACTGGGCGACCTCCTCGAACAGCGCCCAGTTCACGCCCTGCAACACGACGTTGCCGTCCGTCTCCGGGAGAACGACGGTCGCTAGCACAGTGCGCAGCTCCGACGGCTCGTGGGCCAGCGTCAACACTGGGACTGTCACTCGGCAGTGGCAGAGATGCGGCTACCGCTCAACAGTGCTCGCGGACAGCCCCACTGGTTGGTGGCGGCTAGGGGACAGCTCCGTCGCACGCCAGGGTTCCCGGGACGAACTGCTCGTCGACAACGGCACGTACAGCGGTAGCGGTGTGACCTATGGCATTGCTGGTGCGCTCGGAGGCGATTCCGATACTGCCGTCACGCTGGATGGAGCTTCCGGCTTCGTCACCTTGTCGAACGCGCCGCAGTTCGACTCCGGCAATTTCACGATCGAGGCTTGGTTCAAGAGCAGCTCCAGCGCCAATCAGCAGATCTGGTCGAGCGGCTCCACCGGGGGATCCCAGCACGTCTCACTCCTGCTAACCGCCGGCAAGCTGCAGTTCCAGGCAGAAGACTCAGCCACGACAACGGTCACAATCAACACGACCTCGACCTACAACAACGGCGCCTGGCATCAGGTCACCGCGGTCCGCAGCGGCAATACGTACCTCATCTATGTGGACGGCGCCCAGGTTGCGTCGGGCACGCAGAGCTCGCCGGCGCTCGGGGACGTCGATGCGGCCGGAACACAAGCCCGGATCGGGCGCGGCACTTTCACGCCCAACGACGGCTACTACTTCAACGGATCATTGGACGAGGTCGCCGCTTACAAGGCAGCACTCGGTTCCAGCCAGATCAGCACCCACGACGGCGTTGGTCTGAACCCGGCCTCGAGCTGCAGCAACATCAGCGGCGCGACCGCAACGAGCGACACCCTCGCCAACCCTGACTATGGCAACGACGTACGACTCGACGTCACTGACTGCAACGCTTACGGTTGCAGCAGCGCCTACTCGTCGCTAAGCGCGACGATCGCTGCCGCCGATCTCGGTCTGCGCCGCGAGTACACCGACATCCAGCAGCCACTGTCAGACCAGGAATCGCTCAGCGTCAACGTTGCCAACGGCAACCTGACCCTGACCGCGGACGACCTCAACCTGCCTGGCATAGCCGGCTTCAATCTCGACTACCCCCGCTACTACAACAGCCTGTTCTCAAGCTCGAACAACTCGCCAGTTGATCAAGTCGCGCCAGGCTGGGAGACGCTGCCAACTCTGAACGTGCTGGCAAACGGCAACGTACGCTATACGGGCCAGAGCGGCTACGAAATCGTCTTCGCGAAGAACGGCAGCAACTACACCTCGCCAGCTGGGATCGACGCAACGCTCGCCCAGTCAGGCGGCAGCTACACGCTCAGCTTCCACCAGACGGGTAGCGAGCAACTGTTCAGCGCCAACGGCACTCTCACCGCCTACCAGGATAAGAACGGCAACACGATCGCCTTCAACCGGACGGGCAGTCAACTGTCGAGCATCACTGACAGCTACGGCCACACGATCAGCTTCAACTACAACGGGTCAGGGCAGCTGGCGACGATCACGGCGCCGGGCAACTGCGGCGGCGGCACCTGCACGTACAGCTACGGCTACGACGTGAGCGGTCGGCTACAGAGCTACACCGATCCGAACAACAAGGCAACGACCTACGGCTACAACGGCGCGGGCCTGCTTAGCAGCGTGACCGTCTCTACCGCCTCGGGTGCCAGCGAGACCACGGCGATCGGCTACGACGGGAACAACCGGGTTCACTCGATCCAAACCGGCCTCGACCCAAACAGCAACTGCCCCACGGGGAGCAGCTGTCCGCTCACCACCTTCACCTACGACTCAGTGAAGGGCGGCGACTCGTTCTGCGGCAGCGGTCCGACAACCGATGTCTTGGCACCTGAGCAGCAGCCGGCGCCGCAGGGGCAGGGCGGGAACCCGAGCCGCTACTGCTTCGACTCCTCCTTACGCGTGACCGGCATCGAAGCTCCAGACGGCACCGACACTCTGACCGACTACACAAGCGCTCACGGCGGCTCAGGCTGCACCGACGATCTCCCCTGCAGCACAACCGACTGGTTCGACCCCTCAGTCGCCAACGACGGCAACCGAACGACCTACACATACGACACGAACCACCCCGAGGACGTGCTCTCGGTCGTGCAGCCCTCCGGGGCGACCACGACGAGCGCCTACAACGACCCGCTCCACCCCTACTACCCAACGAGCGTCACCGCGCCACCCGACGCGAACGGTCATCGAGCAGTTACGACCTACACGTACGACACCGCTGGGAACACCATCGAGACGGACCTGGCTCCCGACGTCGGCGCGCAGAGCGTGCGCCAGAGCGCGTTCAGCTACAGCAGAGCGGGGGCGTCTTGTGCAGCCGTCGGATACGGGCAGGAGTGCAGCTCGGAGGACGGCGACAACAATTGGACAGCCTTCGCCTACGACTCAAGCGGCAACATCGCGTCCCGACAGACCGGCCTCGAGTCCGACCTCAGCACCTGTCCAAGCGGTGATGTTTGTCCCAAGACGACCTACACCCAGTACGACGCGGCCGGCCGCGTCCTCAAAGAAGTCGCGCCGCTCGGAAACGTCGCCGGCTGCGGCTGTGCAGACCAGTACACGACCACCTACAGCTACGACAACAACGGCCGCCCGCTCACAATCACCGATCCGCTCAACCACACAACGACCTACACCTACGACGGAGCCGGAAACCAAACGACGGTAACGGACGCCAACGGCAACCGAACAGTCACCACCTACGACCCGAACAATCGAGTCATCTCAGTCCAAACCGGCCTCGACTCGAACAATAACTGCCTCGCCGGGAATACCTGTCCAACCACAAGCTACACATACGACGGCAACGGCAACAAACTCACGGAAACCGACCCTAACGGCAATACCACGCTCTACACCTACAACTCCAGCAATCAGATGACGTCGGAGCAGACCGGGTTGGCGTACAACTCGTCAACCCAGACCTACAACTGTCCCTCCGGCGACACCTGTCCGACAACGACCTACACCTACGACGTGAACGGCAACCAAGCAAGCCTCACGGACGCCGACGGCAACTCAACGGTATACACCTACGACGACAATCAGCGCCTCACATCGGAGCAGACCGGGTTGGCGTATAACTCGTCAACCCAGATCTACAACTGCCCGCCCAGCGATACCTGTCCGACCACCACCTACGGCTATGACGCCGCCGGTAACCAGACCAGCGTCATAGACTCGAACGGCAATGCGACGGTCTCGAGCTACGACGGGAACACCCGGGTCACATCGGTTCAAACCGGGATGCAGCTCAACCCTTCCACGCAAACTTTTTACTGCCCGGCAAACAGCAATTGCCCAACTACGACCTACAACTACGACCACGCCGGCAACGAGGTCGGCGTCATCGACCCAAACCTCGACGCAACCCACTACACCTACGACAACAACAACCTCGTGGCGTCGAAGGGCACCGGCATGGCATACGACTCTGCAACCGACAACTACTCCTGCCGCACGGGCGACGCCTGCCCGACGACGGCATACCACTACGACGCCAACGGCAACGAGTCCTCGATGCTCGAGCCGAGCGGCGACACGGTCAGCTACAGCTACTACCACGACAACCGGCTGAACCAGACGAGCTACAGCGACTCGACCCCGAGCGTCAGCTACACCTACGACAGCGTCGGCAACCGCAAGTCGATGAGCGATGGCGCCGGGACCACCACCTACAACTACGACAACAACAACCTGCTCCAGAACTACAGCCGCGGCAGCGACACCTTCTCCTACACCTACGATCCGGCCGGCAACATCCACACCCGCACCTACCCCAACGGCAGCCCGGCCACCTACGCCTACAACAACAACGAGCAGCTCAGCACCGTTACCAGCGGCGCAAACACCACCAGCTACACCTACGACCCAGCCGGCAACCCGCACATCACAACACTCCCCAACGGCTACGTCGAAACGCGCAGCTACGACAACGCCGGACGGCTCACCCAGGTCGACAACGCTCGAAACAGCACGGTCCTCTCAAATTACGCCTACACGCTCGACCCGGTCGGTAACCCGAAAAAGGTGGTCCAGACGGGCGCCGTCTCCAGCACGACCACCTACGGCTACGACGGCAACAACCGCCTCACAGACGCCTGCTACCAACTCACCTGCAACGAGAACCCCGGCTCAAACGACCCCTACATCCACTACAGCTACGACCAAGCAGGCAACCGACTCAGCGAAACCCGGCCCAGCGGCACAACCAGCTACACCTACAACAACCAAGACGAACTCCTCAGCGCCGGCGCAACGACCTACAGCTACGACGCCAACGGCAACGAACGCACCGCCGGCACACGCACATTCAGCTTCAACGCCGCCAACCAACTCGTTTCAACGACGAACAGCGGCACAACGACCACCTATACGTACGACGGCGACGGCAACCGGCTCTCCGCCGCCAGTGGCGGTAGTACGACTAACTACCTCTGGGACACCAACAACTCCCTCCCGCAACTCGCGGTCGAACGCGACGGGAGCGGCAATGTCCTCCGCAGCTACTTATACGGCAACCGACGCATCTCGATGACCAGCGCCGGCAACCCTTACTACTACGCTTACGACGGCCCTGGCTCCGTCGTGAACCTCACTTCGTCGACCGGTGCGACCGAGTGGACGTATTCGTACGAGCCTTTTGGTGCCATCAGGGCGCGGACGCAGAACGACCCGAGCGCACCGACGAACCCGATGCAGTTCGCGGGTGAACTTCTCGATTCGACCACTGCTCTTTACGACCTGCGTGCGCGCCAATACGACGCGAGTTCTGGGCGGTTCCTGAGTCAGGATTCGCTTACGCCCGGCGCGGGCACGCCGGATAACAGCTCATATGCCTACGCAGACGATGCACCGACCACGCGCTCCGATCCTTCTGGTGAGTTCACGTTCTGTGGTTGGCCGCCGGGGCCATGCCAGGCCCCTAAGCACTCGGTGCGCCATCCCAAGGGAGGCACCATCATTATTGAACCCGGCGACCTCGCCGAGTTCCCCGACAAGCAGTCTGCTTGGAAGGATTGGGAGAATCCCACAATACGCAGCGCTGCGAAACGCTTCTTTAATGGCGCCACCAGCAAGTGCAAGAACTTTAGGGTATACCGCCTTACCAAGGAACGATTCGATTTCTCATTCTTTGCCCCTGCAAGGACTGAAGGATATGGGAAGCAATACACAGCCGAGTTAGACCTTGAAAAAGGCGAGTTGTGGGAGCAGAAGTTCAATAAGTCGCCGGACGGAAGCTACAAACCTTCGGCACCCCCTCACAAGGTCAACTGGTCGCCACCGGACTCGCCGTGATTCGGAGCGACATCGCTCTCATGGTCGACGTTCGGCCGCCAGACTTGTCGGCTGAGTTGACACCTGCGTATATCGAACCGGCCCTAAGACTAGCGAGGCCCGGCTCAGTGGAAACGGCCAGCTTGGAAGGCCAACAGTTTGGTACGGTCCTTTTCGGCGAAGCCCACGATGTGGTCTATGCCGAAGGCGACGGAGGTATTGTCGCGTTCGACTTTCTCGCGCCGAGAGTGAGTTGGCAGATCCGCCCGTCGCTGGCTAAGAAGCCATTAGAAGGCCCAAAAGCATCGTTAAACTTGGGGCGTGAAACTATTGAAGCTGCGGGCAGGTTGGGCGAGCTGGACGCGACGTTCTTCGTAAGCGAGACAACCCCTCTACGAGTGCAGGTGATGTTCGACGGGTACGAGGCCGATGGAGAGCTGCTACGGCTTTCGCAACACGCCTGCGCCGTTGTCAAGGGGCGAGTGCTTCGATCGCTAATACTCGAGTTCTAGTCGGCCCGCCCCGACTTCGAAGTTTCGCGAACTCCCGTCGGCTATCGACGTCGAGGTCGCCGCCACGGCTTGAACCTAGCTTCTGGCACACAGGCATACCCCGTGGGGTGCAGAAATCCGATCGTGCTGCAAATCACAGCTCTGGAGGCATGACCAAGTTAATGCACCCAACGGCCAAGCGACGATCAACGGCGCGGCGTCTTCCTTGTTGCGCCGCCCCGCTGATGGGAACGCGAGATACGGGACGCCAGCAGCGATACCGCTGATAGCGCTGCTCTCTTAGGTCATTTCTGCCCCCCGGGGCCTCGTCGCCAACCCGCGACTACGAGCTGCGAGTTCAAGGTCGCGTGACAGAGGAGAAGCATTCTCACGTGGTCTTGGTTGTTACGGGCCGGTGCCGAAGGACGACAGCCCCGGCTTTTAGCTCGACCAGTTCGACGAGTGTGAGCTCGAGCCGGTCTGGCAGGTTCTTGAAGAGCGCCCCGCCATCCCCAAGCGCGACGGGATGAACGATGAGCTGGTACTCGTCAATCAAGTTGAGTCGCGCTAGGTGTTGGGCTGTCCTCACGCCGCCGTAAACCACGATGTTCTTGCCGGTCTGCTGCTTGAGTGCGGAGATTGCTCGCACGATGTCGTCGTCGTTTCGTGCGACCGCGAGTTCGCTATCTAACCAGGGCAGCTGCTCATCGGCCCTTGAGAGGATGACCTTGCGGGCGTTCGCGACCCAGCGGGCGTGGGCAAGAGCGCCGGGCGATAGAACGGGGTCGTTGGTTTCCGCGGTCAGCCAGTACCCGAGCAGTTGGTCTGCGACAACGCGTCCGAGCAGGAGCGTGTCGGAGTCGTTTATCAGTTCGGGCACGACCTTCTCGAAAATGCCGTCGTCGCCTCTGCTCATCGGCGTGGTCTTGTCAGACGCGGCGACGTATCCATCGAGGGACATGTGCATGAACAGGATCAGTTCTCTCATAGCTCGACGGTCCTCTCGTTCGCGGTGGTCGTAATTGGCCTGGTTGTAGGGAATGCCCGCTCGGGAGGCCCCCACTCATCACGCATCTGGGCAACCAGCGAGAAGGAAAGGCAGGACGTTCAGTCGTAGTAGCGCCGGACGCTCGAGCCGATGCGCGTGACATCGGCGCCGTAGACGTGGATCGAGATCGCCGTGCCACGCGCCGTGTTGTGGACCCGGTGGATGTCACCGGGTGGGGCGAACCCGCTGACCTCGCCGGTCTGGTTGTCGCTGCTACCGATCAGGTTGAGGCCGGCGTCGAACAGCTCTTAGTGCTCGACGCCCTGGATGACACCGAACACACACCAGGTCAGGTGGTCGTGGATGCGCGTCAGCTGTCCCGGCCGCCAGACGAGGCCGACGACCGAGAACGAACCGTCGGGCTCGACGTGCAGCGTGTGGCTGCGGTAGCCCTCCGGTGACCCGAGCCGCTGCTCGGCGGTCAGCACCTCGGGCCTCGGGAGGCGCCGACGCAGCTCGTCGGCAACGAGCCGCGTGGTATCAGCCCAGTCAGCGTGCGTAGCGACGACAGTGCGGATGCCGTCGAGAAGTTCGGTCAGTTCGGCAACGGTGCGAACTTCCGTCTTCGTCATGGCGCGCAGTCTGCGCTTGGCCAGCTCATGCGTCCAATGCCAGATCTTGTGGTGATTCATAGGTAGGATTGATGCATGCTGGACGTCACACGGCTGCGCGTCATCGACGCCGTCGCCCGACACGGATCCGTCACGAAAGCGGCGAAGGAGCTGCACTACTCGCAGCCGTCGGTCAGCCACCATCTCGCGCGCCTCGAGGCCGAGACCGGCGCGCAGCTGCTGCAACGAGTCGGGCGCGGAATCCGGCTCACCCCGGCCGGGCAGCTCCTGGCCGATCGGGCGGCCGAGATCATCGGGCGAATCCATGCCGCCGACACCGAACTGTCCGCTCACCTGGGGCTGACCGCCGGGCGCGTACGCCTAGCCGGCTTCTCGTCCGCGATCGGGTCACTCGTTCCGCGAGCGGTCGCGGCCCTGGCCAGCAAGCATCCGGACATGCAGATCAGCCTGACCGACACGCATCCGCCCGAGGCGCTGAAGCTGCTGCGCGCCGGCAAGGTCGACGTCGCGGTCATCTTCCGCTACGACGAGTCCGAGCCGGAACCCGACAACGTCCGCCTTCACCACCTGCTCGACGATCCGCTCTATCTGCTGTCCACCCGTTCGATCGGCAAGCTCGCCGCGCTGCGCGACGCGACGTGGATCGCCGGCTGCGAGCGATGCCGCAGCCACCTACTCTCGCTCTGCGCCAAGGAGGGCTTTGAGCCCCAGATCGGCTACACCTCCGACGACATGGTCGTGATGCAGGCGCTCGTCGCAGCAGGACTCGGCGTCACCACAATCCCGGGGCTCGCCCTGCGGGCCCACCGCGCCAAAGGCATCGTCGCAAAAGAGCTGCCCGGCCCGCCCCGCCACGTCTACGCGGCAACCTACGGCGACCCGCCCGACCCGCCCGCCACCGCCGCGCTGCTGGCAGCACTCACCGAGGCCGCCAAACAAGCCTGACCGTCCAGGCGGACGCCATCGACACATACGTCGCTGAGTTCCAGACGCGGTGCGACTTCCTGCGGCCGGACCGGCCAGCCCAAGATCGAAGAGCCGCGCCTGCACGGGCTCCTGTCCGGGCGCAATGATCCACGCGAAGCGGCAACCCATGCGAAATTGCCAGACGTCGTCGCGGAGGATCGGCACGACCGATCCGTCTGCCTTGATCCCGTCGACGTCCACCTCGGGCCCTCCGATCATCAGATCGGTGTGGATGGTGGATACGTTCACTCCGCGTTTGCGCAGCTCCTCGGGTGACAGCCCTTCGAGCCCGTCGACTCCGATCGAGACTGAGGCGCCATAGCTCGGAAGGATCGACAACTCGTGGCGGAGCACGAGGATCTCCAGCTCCTTGGCTCGCTCTTGCGGCTGACGACGATCAACTCGAGCAGGCGGCAGACAACGATGTACACGGTTGACACAAGCAAAGGCGACCTCCAGCAGACCGGGGGACGCCGACGCTACCGTCGCCTAACAGCGCTCGTGCCCCACCCGATCGAGTTATTGCACCCCACGCGCCGAGCGAGATCAGCAGCCACTCCCACCACTGCACGCGCCGAGGCTACCCGCCGGGCGGGGTATAGGGATCGACCAAACCCGGACACATTCCGGGGGGTGGCCGGGGGTAGGCCGGGCGTTGGCCGGCCCTTTTTCGGGCTCAAAATGGCGAATTCGGGCGGCTCGGCCAGGCGAGCGACCGGATGCCGGGCGGGTTCAGGCGTAAGGACGCTCGCCCAGGCGACAGTCCTTCCGCCCTAAGCGCGTCCGGTGAGGGAGCGACGGCCTGTGAGGACGATTCCGGAAAAGAGGCCCGCGACGAGAAACAACACCGCTACCAGCACGAGGTACTGCCATACGCCGCCGATGTTGAAGTCGGGCGTCAGCCAGTCTGCGATCGCCGGACCGGCGAACGTCCAGGCACTAGCCGCGAGGAAGCCGAGGAAGCCGATGCCGAAGCTGGCGAGAGGCCGCCCGGTGTGTCTCCCTGTCGCGCTATCTGTGAACCGGGAGATCGCGTTTGGCGGAAGGGAGATGACTCCCACCGCGATCAGGAATCCTCGCCAGTTCATCGAGAATCCGGGCAGGAAGAGCGCGCAGAGCAGTAAGCCCACGGCGTCGCAGAAGACCGACGTCACTAGGCTTAAGTTCCGCCCGCTCGGCATACGCACGGCGCGAGCGTACCGCGACCTCCGGCAGCGCTTAGGACACTAGCCCCTGGCGGCCTGCGCTCTCGACTGGGCCAGTGTTCCGGAATGACCCCTGAGGGCGCCTGCGACTGTCGAGCGTGATGTTTCGGTAGGTGCTTGACCTTTTCGCGACGAAGTGTGACCCTCCGGGAGCGCGAGGGGACCGAAGGGGAGGAGACTGCGGCCCAGTCAGGCTTGCCGATCCCGCCCGCGCCATTCCGGTAGGCAAGCCAACAGAGAGGAAGGGAACCCCATGCGGGATTTCCGCAAGAGGATGCGCAGCAGGCGCTTCCTGGTCGTGAGCGCAGTCGTCGGTGTGGTGGCGCTGGCCGGGACAGCCTCGGTCGCGTATGCGGTGTATCCGACCGACAGCGTCACCGTGATGACTGGCTGCCTCACGACCAGCGGCACGTCGGCGGGGAATATCGGCAGCGTCGCTGTCGGCCTTACTCCGGCCAAGCCATGCGGGTCGAACCAGAAGCTGATTCACATCAGCGGCGGCACGATCACCTCCGTCACTGCGGGCACCGGCCTCACCGGCGGCGGCAGCGACGGCGCGGTCACCCTCAACGACCAGGACGCCACCTACAACGGCACGAACTTCGCCACCTCAGGCCAAGACTGCCCGGCACACCAGTTCGCGACCGGCATCGACGCCAAGGGCGTCCTCAAATGCGCCCAGCCCGCTCTCAGCGACTTGCAGGGCGCGGCCTGCACCGCCAACGGTCAACAGTCCACACTCGATGTAACCACCGACGACACGACCGGGGCGGTCAGCATGACCTGCCAGCCCCTCACCGGCAATCTCGACACGACGGCAACGCTCGGCCCAGGCGTCACGTTGCCAGTGCTCAACGGCACCCAGGTCACACTCGGCGACTTCTCCGCCGTGCTGACCAGCTCAGGTGGGTCACCGAAGACAATCGGACTCGCACCGCTCGCGCCGGGCAGCAGCACCTACAGCGCCTCCTTCAAGAACCTGCTTCCGGGCACCTACTCCCTCACCCTGGAGGCGCCAGCCGGAATGTCATTCACCGCGTCGCCCGCAGTTCCTCAGACCGTGACCGTGACAGCCGGAGACACGACGAACGAGGCATTCACAATCACCGCAGCCTCAGCCCCATAGGGCTAGACCCGTCAGCTGGGCGCATCACATTCGCCGCCTCGCGCCGAAGCGCGAGGCGGCCCCAGCTTCCCGCTGACCTACGATGTCCCCCTACCACCCCCAGGACGTATGGCCGTCGCCTGGGCCAGTGTTCCGGAATGACCCCTGAGAGCTAGGACGGGTCAGTTTGAAGGCGTATAACTAGTAGCGACATGAAGGGCGCTCGCTCGTTCGCGCTCGTCGCGGCAACACTCCTGGTCGGCGGGTGCGGCTGGTTCGCTCAGTCAATGCCTCATGGTGTTGTCACCCACCGCGGCGGTCCACCATCTCCTCCGGTCATTTATGCACGTCACGGCCGCTACACGGTGCTGCAGGTCCGACAGTCGTTCGCCATTGCGACAGCTCTCCGGCCGATCACCGTCAGTCGGCCCATTCCCGGGGTGGGCATCATCGGATTCGGGAAGCAGCCCCGGCCCGGGTTGGTCGCGCTGGTCGCCACGCGTACGACACCGACGCATGGCTTTCGCCGAGCTGTTGGCTATCAGACCGTACGGCGACGGAATGTCCTGATCTCGTACCGCCCTCCCGAGAAGCGGCTCGTGCAGCTCTTGCTCACGTTCATGCGGTAGGCCGGGTCCAAACGGAGACTTCGGGGGTCTAGGACTGTCGGCTGGGCCAGTGTTCGCGAATGTCACCTGAGCAGGCCTTACGATTCGCCCCGTGAAGGAGAGGCTCGAAACGTCGATCGGCGTCTTCAAGCTCGCGTGGGGTGAACGTTTCGAGCTTGGTAGCGACAGCCCGGCTGAGACCACCCTCACCCTGGCTCCGGAATCCGGCCAAGCGGACCGTTCACGGCGCACGTGGTTCAGCTCGGCCGGAGGCATCGAAGCTTTTCTCGTTCGAGCCGGTGTCCCAACGGACGAGGCACGTTCGCTCTCATCCGACCTGTGGGAGCAGCGATGGCTCGCCGAGGAGGATCACCGCCGCCGACGCGAGGAGTTTCGCGAGTTCAGGCGCGTTCAGGACGAGCTCAACGAGCAGTGGCGCGGCATGGATGGCCTCTCAATATTCCGACTTGTGCGGCAATGGATCGCCTTCGTTGCTGTCGTTGAAGTCGGTTACGACGACACCTGGGAGGACTACACGAACGAGTTGATGCTGCGGGAGTACATCGCCGAACTGTGCAGGCAGCTCCCAGGGAATCGAGTTGCTGCGGATCTGGCGGAGTCCGTGGCGCCCTGGGACGAGCGGTTTCGGGCAGCGACCACGGAGGAACCGAAGCCGTTCGGCCTGACCGGCGACTGGGGCGAGGAGGCCTGGTGGGCCTATCGCCGCCCGCGGCTCTGGGCGTACGACCCGGACTAGCGTTCCGTCACTGACGTTGCGCGGATTGTGCCCGGACGTCTCTCGCCTGGGCCAGTGTTCCGGAATGTTCCCTGACGCTGTTCCGGAACGACAGAGACGATGTAAACAGCTGGCGTCGCACCGGTTGCGGAGTTGGACAGGTCCAACCGGAAGACCCAGCCGTGCGTCTCAGCTAGAGCGGGGCGTCGGACTCTTCGGGATGGATCAAACAGACAACTCGGGGTTCTCCGGACCGGAACCTGACGCCCCGCCTAAACCGATCGCGGCTGCGATCCGAGGACGGCGTCGCTGCGATCGGGCCTTTGGCCGATTCAAACAGGTTGAAGGTCATGCAAGCGCCGTCGCCTCGCGCGCTCAAGAAGGAGCGCATCAAGCCGCGGACCGCGGTGCTTCGGTTCGGCGGACGCGATCGTCAGCTCAACTTCAATTTCGTTGTCGCTCAGGTCTTGGATGCTGTCGCAGCCATCTACCAGCGGCCGTCCGGTGCGCTCGTCGTAGTGACGCCTCATCGGGGTGTTCCTCCCGGTTTCAACTCCGCTTGTACTGGGTTAGGTTGATTCTCCCACGCGCCTGCCCGTAGGTGTCGGCCACGCTCGAGTTGGCGGAACACGGAAGTCACCACTGCTTCCCCCTCGGGCTGGCTGAAGAGCGGGGCCTAGCGTCGCCCAGGGGCGGAAGGAAAGGCCCGCCGGGCCGGTAATGGTGCGGGACGCCAAAAAGCAGTCCGGCGCCCCGCACCGACAGAGGCTTAGCGCAGACCTGGAAGGACTTGTGTTCCTTCCTGCTGAACCGCCTGCAGCGAGCCTGGGTCGAGGCCGAGCAGCTGCAGGATGGTCGGCGCGACCTGGGTCGTCTCCGTCCACTGGCCGAACGAGCCCGGATGGACGGTTCCGGGTGCGTAGACGAGGATCGGCACGTCGCGGTCGGCCGGATTGTCGCCGCCGTGCTCGGCGATCTTGCTGCCGCCCGTGTAGACGACGCCGATCTGGACACGCCCGAACACGTCCGGGTAGCGCGGGTCCGAGTATGGGACGCCGAAGAAGTCGGCGGCCTCCTGGCCAGCGTAGATCTGAGCTAGACCGGAGTGCGCGACTTGTTCGGTGCCGCGGTTCACGCCGTCGTTGTTGTAGAGCACCGCGGTCGCGTCGTGGTTCCAGAGGTAGCTCTTGACGAAGTTGGCGGCGGCCTGCGTCTTGACCGAAAGGTAGCTCTGCCAGAGATCGTCGTCGGTGCCGGCGACGATCAGGTTGTTGGGATCGCCGGTCTGCGCGGTCCAGGCGGCGTTGATCGCGTCGATGATCGGCCCGTCCTTGATCCGCTTCAGCAGCAGCGGATCCTGCGGCGACTGGCCGTGCTTCGCTGTGACGATGATCGCCGTCGAGGACTCCAGGCCCTGCTTGTGGATCGTGTCGACCATCCGCTGCAGCTGCGCGTCGACGTAGTCCAGCGCGCCGGAGAGCAGTGGGCCGGGCGTCGTCGTGCCGGGCAGGTAGCCAGCCAGCTCCTTCGGCCCGACCGTGTAGCTTCCGTCCGGGTTCTTGCTGATCGTGCCGGGCGAGTCGACCTTCTCGGCGACCGAGACGGTCTGGAAGTTCATGCCGAGGATCGCCGGCACGCCGACCTCCTGGGTGCCGCTGTGGTCGTAGCCATTCAACTCGTTGACGACCGCCTGCACCTTGTAGCCGTCGTACTGCTTGGTTGCGGCGTCGATGTGAGCCCAGTCGTCGTCCTGCGGGTACGGAACGCCGTTCGGCTCGACGGCCTGCGAGTCGATCTCCGGGGCGAAGAAGTCGTCAATGCTCATGCCTCCCGACCCGGGTCCATTGAACGAGCTGTAGATCGCGTGCTTGTCCGACCAGGCGGTGCGCATCCCCGCATCGTGGATCACCTGGAAGATCGAGTTCACCTTCAGGTAGTCCCACGGCATGATCGGCTGACAGGTCGCCGGATCGACCGGAAACGACGCCGCGTTCAGGCCCGACTGCGGGTGCGGGGTCAGGTTCATGATCGCGGCCGGGTTCGTGTCGACACCGCCCGGATAGATCGAGCCGCCCTCGTCGAACGACGGGAACGTGTTCCCGCTCCCGTTGTTCAGCAGGTCAGGCACGGCATTCAGGGTGTCGTCCGGTGAGTCGTAGACGACATCGCCGCCGGTCGGGCCCGTGCAGTTCGTCGTGCCGGCCTCGTAGACCCAATGGCTGTACGAGACGTCGTAATAGACGCCGGTCGAGCGGGGATCGCCGCCGGTCATTAACGCCGTCCCGCCCGGATCTGAATCCGACGGGACCGACGTATGGGCGTTGCTGAACTCGGCGCCACCATGGACGAGCTTCGCCAACTCGGAGCTCGGATGGTTCGCTACGTACCACTCAAGGTCGGACTGGTGCAACCCGTCCACCGAGATCAACAGAACGTGCTTGATCCTCGGCCGGTTGGACGCCGCAGAAGACACGGTGGCCGTCACGACCGCGACCGCCCCCAGGACAAGACCAGCAAGTACGAGACGGCGTAGCAAACTGAACCTCCCCTTCCTCTCAGGAATCGCCTCTCCAGCGGTCGAGAATCACGCAGTCCTCGACCCCGATGGGTACGAACCTGGTGAACTAGCGGTGGCGAAGGTGTTTCAGCCCGCAGGCCCGAACTGGCCTGAGGAGCGCAAGCGTCCTGTCACCAGGGTGACCCTGTCCCGTAGAGACAGCGACACCGCGGCGACCACGCCCTCGGAACCAAGGATGCTGGGCTGGGCGAGTGCGTCGTCTGGTCCTTGAGCGTCTGTTGCGGATGCGCGTGGAGGGCGCGGGGCTCGTGCGGGTGCGCGCTGGGGCGTCGCCGCGGCCCTATGCTCCACCATCGTGGAAGGTCCACACGTTCGCTTGGAACCGAATCAGACGATGCTCGGAGTCCAGGCGTGGGACGAGCACTTCGGCGAGTTGGTTCAGACCGCGTTCGATCTCGGTGCGGGCACGAAGCTCGGTGTCGAACTCGACGCCTCGGCGCGGCCGACCGAGCCTGAGGAGCAGGTTGGCGCGTCAGGCCTTGAAGGCATCGCTATCTAATTCCTCGGACTGGCGTCGCACGAGGCGATGCGGCTCGCCGACCGACTCTTCGACGCGGCGGTTGATTGGGCCCGGCGGCGAAGCGCCATTCGGCAGGAGGTGTCGGTCAGGATCTACGGCCCGGACGGTGAAGTGCTCAAGAGTGTCTTGGTCGATCCGGACGGCGATACGCGCAATTGGCCCGCCTGAAGCGAGCTCTTCTTCAGGGCGCGGAACCCGCGATGTCTTCCGCGCGGCGAACCAGCTCTGAGGTTCGTATCCCGAGGCCGGCGGCGACCTTGACGACGTTCTCCCATGATGGGTTGCGGCGGCCGCGCTCTATTCCTCCGAGATAGGTCCAGTGGATGCCCGCCTCGTGGGCGAGCCGTTCCATCGTCCAGCCTCGTTCCTGTCGGAGCTCGCGTATCGCGCGACCGAGAGCCGTGCGGTCCGGGGGTTGCCGGGCACGCGTGGGGTGCAAAAACCCGTTCGGGTGGGCGCAGCGGCTGCTGAGGCAGCGCTGGGGTCGGCGTCCCCGTCTGCTGGAGGTCGCCTTTGCTTGTCTCAGCTCTGTTACCTCGTCGTCTGCCGTGTGTTCGAGTTGATCGTGCTCCTCGGGCGAGGAGACCGAGCGAAGGAGCTCGAGATCCTTGTGCTCCGCCACGAGCTGTCGATCCTTCGCCGCCAGGTCAATCGGCCGCGGTTCGAGACGCGCGATCGAGTGCTGCTGGCGGCGTTCAGCCGAATGCTGGCGCGCCGTTCCTGGAGTTCGTTCTCGGTGCGGCCGGAGACGCTGCTGCGCTGGCACCGCGGGCTTGTCGCCCGGCGCTGGACCTATCCGCACCGCCCTCCTGGCCGGCCGCCGATCGGTTCTGAGGTGCGCGAGCTGGTCGTGCGCCTCGCCGGCGAGAACCCGAGCTGGGGTTATCAGCGGATCGTGGGCGAGCTGCGCAAGCTCGGTGTCTCCGTTGCGGCGAGCTCGGTCCGCAACATCCTGGTCAAGGCTGGATTGCCGCCGGCGCCGCGGCGTCACTCGCAATCGTGGCGAAGCTTCCTGCGGGCGCACGGCGAGTTGATCCTCGCCTGCGATTTCTTCACTGTCGACACCGTTTGGCTGCAGCGCCTGTACGTCCTTGTCTTTCTCTCAGTCGGCAGCCGCCGCGTCGACTACCTGGCTTGCACCGGCACCCCGAACAGCGCCTGGATGCTGCAGCAGGCACGCAAACCTACTGATGGAGCTCGACGACGGCAATCGGCAAGTGCGCTTCCTGATCCACGACGGCGACGCCAAGTTCCCGCGCGCCTTCGACACCCTCCTCGCTAACGACGGAGTCAAGGTCATCCGCGCGCCTGTACGGGCGCCGAACGCGAACGCCCACCTGGAACGCTGGGTCGGCAGCGTCCGCCGCGAATGCCTCGACCAGGCTGCTGATCTTCGGTCGCAGGCACCTCGAGCACGTCCTCCGCGTCTACGTCGGTCACTACAACCTGCAGCGGCCACACCGCGCACTCGACCTCAACCCACCCGACTCTCGCGCCCGCTTGGCCGCCGGACCCAACACATCCCTCCAAGCGATTCATATCGACCGCCGCGACCTGCTCGGCGGCCTCATCCACGAATACGAACGCGCCGCAGCATGACGATCGAGTTTATGCACCCCACGCGCACGCCGCGAGAAGTCTGCCCGTCGCTCGTTCATGCGTGCGCGTCCGAATGATCAGGCTGGGGCGACGGTCTGAACGTCACGTGCCTGCGGTCCTTTCGGTCCCTGCTCGATCTCGTACTCGACCCTCGCGCCTTCGGCGAGGCTCCTGTGCCCCCGGCCGCGGATCGCGCTGTGGTGGACGAACACATCCCTGCCGCCGTCGTCCTGGGTGATGAAGCCGTAGCCCTTGTCGGCGCTGAACCACTTCACGATTCCGGTTGCCACTATCTCCACCTCCCCGAGGGGCAATTAGTCGGCGCCCGGGAGTACCCGTTCGAACAGCTCCCGCTCTGCCGGCGCAAAGCCCGAACGCCGGTAGAAGCTGCGCGCCGCTTCGTTGTCCTCTTCAACGACGATCCGGAGTACCCGGGCCCGCTGGGCGATCGCGTAGCCCTCCGCGTGGGCGAGCAGCCGGTGCCCAATGCCGCGTCGCTCATGGCCGGGTGCGACGAACAGCTGCTCGATCACGATCGCCCCATCCTCGGCGCGGCCCAGGGCGACATAGCCGGCAGGATGGCCCTGCTCACGGGCGACGAAGACCAGATCACCCCTGAGCACCTCGAGCACCCGGCGGTCGCTCCAACCGGGCAGACCGGCAAACACGCCCTTGGCGAGCCCAAACAACAGCGGCACATCAGCCTCCGCCCGCGCAGCGACTTCGACCATAGCGGCCAGCGGCACCTCCCTCGGCTCGAGTGCCAGCAGCAAAGAGAAACCGGCTCGAGCCGAGGCACACTCTACCGTCCCAGATGCGAAGTGCCGCTTGTCGGCAGCTATCGCCGCTGGCGGGACGCGTGTCGCGCATTTACTTGCAGGAGGCGACGAGCGCGGCGACCAGGGAACGGGGCCAGGGCTCGAACGGCTCCGCTACGCATTGGGCAAGGATCGCGTCTAACGCGGCGCCGAGCAGCCCCGTGCTGGCGTCGGCGTGCGTTTCCCGCACGTCCAGGATCAGCTCGCCCACGGTTCGCCCGCTGAACACTTCGTCCGGTTTCTCGGCTCGAAGCCGGAGCGCCTGCCGTTCAGCGGGAGTCAAGGGGGACATGGGTTCTCTCCTCTGGAAGCGTACTCCCACTCGTTCAGCCGTCGGCGATCGCTGCCTGATGGCCGCGGAGACCCAGCCCAGGGAATCGTGTCGCTCGAACGGCACCGAAGCCTCGGCAAAAAGGGCGAGGAGGCTACACAAGGCCGCGCGTTAGTACCTCCGGGTACCGAAGCTCGACCGGATCGATGCGAGCTGGAGGTTCTAGAGGCAGGAGCGCTCCTTCGCCACCCAGGACCCGATTCAATGATGCGGGCTTCGCTCATTCCTTCCCCATGGACTCCTCCTTCCCCTCTTGAGCAGTGACCCGCCGGCAGACACCGCAAGGGTGCTGCGCAAAGGGTGCCGCGCACGTGACTCTCAGGCGCAGGGCAACTACAGCGGGAGTAACTGGATCAATGCGGCTCGCTGGCGGTCGCTGAGACCAGCGACTGTCTTGTTGGGACTGATCTGACACCGAGCGAGGGCTCGGTCTGCCCGGGCGGGACCGACCCTGGGGACGGCCAGGAGAAGGTCGCGCAAGATGGCCGTCTGCGCGCAGGCGGGCGGGTCGCTAATCACGCGCTCGAACTCCACCCGTCCGGTGGCGAGTTCTCGCTTCAGCCGGGCGCGCTCGCGGCGCACCTCGTTCGCCTTCGCCAGCGCCCCCAGTCGCTGCTCGGCCGAGCGCGACGGCATCTTGGGCATCCGACCGGTGCGCACGATCACGGGTCTACGAAGCGAGAGGCGCCCGCCGAATCCGCGAATCCACTGCCGACCGCCACGCGAACAACCTCGCTCGACCGTGCAGCGTTCCGCAGGCACCTGAGACGCCGAAGCCCGCAAACCGCTTGCGCAGTTCCCGGGCTTCGACGAGCGCACTCTCTCACAGCAGGCTACCGCCGTCAACGGCAGTCGGTTAGTGACGAGGAATATCCGCCCGCGCAGTCGGAACCGCTGACTGCCCGGCACGCGCTTGGCGCCGCAGGGGCCGACACGCGCGCCCCAGACGGCGAGGCGAGTCAACCGTAGGCGCTGTTGCATCTGTTGCGTTCTTGCACTGCTGGAAGGCGTTCCGGTACCTCTGCACGATGCACGCCCTCAACGTGTTCGTCGTTGTCAGCGGCGCTGCGCGGGCCGCCTGACGGTTGGGGTGGTGCTAACTATAATGGCGCTATGGCATCGTGCGCTCCGCGACTACCGGCCTCGCTCGATCCGCTCGTCGCGGAGGCGAAGCGGCGTGCGCGGATACGTCGGCTTCTTCTCGCCGCCACGGCCATCGCTGTCGCCGGAGCTGTTGGCGCAACGTTCGCACTTCGCAACTCCGAACGATCCCGACCCGCGATCGTCGCGGCGCCTACTTGCCGTAGCGCCCAGCTACACCTGGTGTCCGCCGGTGGCGGCGTGGCCGGTGGAACCGCCGGTGCGCTCTTCTCCGCCGTCAACGTTTCCGATACCAGTTGCGCTTTGCGCGGCTGGCCCGCGCTGCAGGTCGTACTAAGGAACGGACGACGTATTACCCCTCCGGTGCGCCGAGACCATCTCGGTCGCACCGCAAGCGGTGTCGTGCCGGTACGAAGGATCGAGTTGGGCCCAAGCAATGCGGCCACCTTCGGGATCTGGGATGCCGACAGCCCAAATCCGGGCATATCTTGCAGCCCGGCGAAGACCCTGCTCGTAACGCCGACGCCGGGCAGCAACCCCGTCTCGGTGCCGCTCGGGATCGGCCAGTATTGCGGCCCCCGCCTGATTGAAGTGCCGTTCGTGGCCGGGCGTGTAAATCACGAGGACTAGCGACGCTGCAAGTCGGAACAACCCTCGGCTGGGCCAGTGTTCCGGAATGTTCCCTGAGCGGTGCCGCTAGCGGGACCGTCTTCGCTTGCGAGCCAGAGGCCGATCTGCCCTCGAAGAACGGCGACGGCTTAGCCGAGGTCGAGTGATCGTGCAGCGGACGTGACGGCAGACGAGCAGCGGAGGGAAGGCGCGAACGGCAGCCTTCCCTCCGGCGTTTCGGTTCGTTGTGTTAGCAGGTGATTGAGAGGGTCCCTGCGACCGGCACGTCGTTGAGAAACTCGATCTGAGTATGTTCCGGTACGAACGTGACGTTGCTCACCGGCCCCGTGAGCGCATCCGTGGAGACGCCGCCGCCGACTTCGGCCGCAGCATCGAATGCATTGTTTGTGGCCGCCGCTACGAGAATGTTGCGCGCGTCGGCGGCTGTGCAGCTCGCGATGAGCCCGGTCGAGATGTCTTGGTAGGAGGCAGATATGAGACCCGTCGGGAAGCTCGCTGTCGGGCCGACCGTCAGCGTGCCCTGCTCGATGACCCCACTAGAGTCACTGATCACGTACGTGCCTCCACCGGCCGCATAGGTGTTGCTAGCGAAGGGGCTGACCAGGGGGTTGGTGGGGCAGGTGGTGCTGGGATCCAGGGTGTTGCAGGTGGTGTTGATCGAGAACGCGCCGTCGAGGGTTAGCGTCTGGCCGGCGTCGTTATTGACGACCACGTTGTCGAATGTCATGCAGCCGCTGGTTGCTGTGAAGGTGCAGGCCGGGAGCGTGTGGTTCTGAGCGAAGTAGCTGACGCAGTCGCCTGTGTTCTTGAACGAGCTGCCGTCACTGCGGTGCAGATTCAGATAGCCGTTCTGCTGGCAGGCGTGCGCGGCGTCGGAGTTGCCACCTCCTGAGGCGGCCCCAACCGCAAGAAGACCCATCGCGGCCACAACCACAAACACACTCAAACCTCGTCTCACCCGTCTCCTCCTCGCGTTGGTTGGCTGACCACCCCGAAGGGCGCGACCTGAGTCTCAGCACACGGGCCGCAGAGGCCGCTGAACGATCTAACTACGCCGGCCGGCTCTGAGTCAATTGCGCCAGAGAGCCTCTCACTGAACTCTTTAGAAGCCGGTTCGGACTAGCAACAGTCGTCGCAGGAGCTTCAACATCTATCCCTTTAGACGGCACAACGTGCCGATCCGCCACAGATCGGGCGACAGGACTGAGGGCTGGGCCAGTGTTCCGGAATGACCCCTGAGCGAACGTCTCGATCAAGAAAGAGCGGAGGGGCAGCCTGCGCCGCCCCTCCGGTGGAAGTCGTGCTGGCTTGGTTAGAGGCCGTGGCCGACGCAGGTGAAGCCGTTGCTGTCGCTGTTCGTGCCGTCGGGGCAGATCGTGTCGCTGAAGAGGGCCCCCGTGAAGTCGTTCGTTCCCGTGACAATCGCTCCTGTCAGGTTGGCTCCAGTCAAGTCGGCGAAGTCGAAATCGTCCGACCCGCTGATGGTCGCACTGACCAGGCTCGCCCCGACCAGAGTTGTCGTCGGAGGGGGCGTAACGGCGAAGGTGCTGAAGGCATCGTTGGCGCTGATCGTGGCACCGGTCAGGTCAGCACCGTTCAGGTTTGCGTAGTTAAAGGCCTCATCGCCTGCGATGCTGGCTCCGCGCAGGCTCGCTCCGGCGAGTGTGGCGAACTGGAACGCCAGACTGAACGAACTGGTGGGGATCTGGATGTTCTTGAGATCATCGCCGGACAGGTTGGCAGCAACGAACGCGTCAGTGCCGCCAATTATCGAGTTCTTCAGCGTCGCGCCTGGCAGCCCTGCGGAGTCGAAAGTGGTGATCCCGCCGATGGTTACGCCAACCATGCTCGCGTTGGTCATGTTGGTGTCTCTGAGCGTCTCGTCCACCACACCGACGCCGATCGTCGCTCCGTTCAGGCTCGCACCAGTGAAGTTCGAGCCCTGCATCGCGTCTCCGGGCAGGTTGCTGCCCGGGATCGTGACGCCGTTCATCTTGCAGTTGGTGAGATCCTGATCCTTGCTGACGAAGTCGAATGGTTTGACGCAGTTCACGCCAACCGAGGCTGCCGCAGTACTGGCGCCGACTAACGCGATAGCGACCACGACACAAATCAAGACGGCCATGCTCCCGAGGTTCCTCATCGTGAACCTTCCTTCTCCCCCTGATGATCAAGACGACCAGCGCCGCCAAGTCTCCTCCGTTCCCACCGACGCACGCAATCCCTGAATCCCCTACGTATTCCCCACACCCCGCGGACATCGGAGCGGAATGACACTCGCCTGGGCCAGTGTTTGGGAATGACCCCTGATTGGCCCCCGGTCCTTGCGTGGTTGAACCGCGTGGGTAGGCGACCGTTTTGAACTCGATCGGAACCTTCGGACATTCCGGTTCGCGGGGCTCGACCTCTCGCGCGCGTCACTTCTGATCGCTTGGTTCGTAGACATGGAGCACGGTGCCGCTGTCGAAGGTCCTTGCCTCGAATAGGTCGAGCCGCAGCGCGTCGGACAGGTCGCGAAACAGCGGCAGGCCGCCCCCGAAGGCGACGGGGTGAATCACCAGAACGTACTGGTCGACGAGTCCGGCCCTGGAAAGGGACTGCGCGAAGCCGGCGCCGCCCCAGGCGATGATCTCGCCGCCGGCTCGGCGGCGAAGGGATGCGATCTCGTCTGCAAGATCGCCGCGTGCGACCGACGACTCCGGCCAGGTCGCCTCGCCGAGCGTCTTGGAGAAGACAACCTTGGGGATCTCGTTCATCGGGGCGGCGTAGTCGTCGCTGGAGGTCGGCCAATACGTCGCCATCTCCTCGTAGGTCACCCGCCCCATGATGTGCGTCCCCGCACGGCGGATCCGCTCCAGCTTCCACCGCTTCAGCTGCTCAGGTTCGGGGAGCGCGCCGGCGTGCCCGTGGGGACCAGCGACGAACCCGTCGATTGAAGTACTCATCATCAGAACCACGCGTCGCATGTTGGATCCTTCCAGTGACGTGTCGCGGCTTATCGCAACACTGGCTCGGTGTTTCGACGGCTGCACGAGCCGAAGTCATCGCGGGCGCAGTACGCCGCGACGCCGCGAAGAGGCGAGCCGCTTCCCGCCGGCCTCCTTCGCGGAGCAGACGCGGCGGGAAAGGCGCACGCCGCCGCCTGATCGAGAACTCGTCCCGCAGCCTGCTACCTTGTTTTTGGACGGGTTCCGGCCCAGACGCAACGCGCGCTGGAAGCGCCGTGCTCTTCGATGTCCGCCTCTGCCGGAACTGCGGGGATTGCCGCGGGAAGGACGGACCGGTGCACTGCCTGGATCCGGGGTTCGTTGCAGTGATGCTGTGAGAGTCGAGCGTTCGCGCGAGCAGGGACGATTCGGTGCGGGTGGGCCGGGGTCGCGTCGAGCAGGTCGCGGCGGGGCGGAGGAGGTCGTCGCGCTGGAGTATTCGACCGATTCGCTGCAGCTGTTCCTGAAGGACGTCGGCAAGGTCGAGCTGCTGACCGCGGCCGAGGAGGTCGAGCTCGCGAAGCGGATCGAGCGCGGCGACGATCGAGCGAAGCGGGAGATGGTGGAGGCGAACCTGCGCCTGGTCGTCTCGATCGCGAAGCGCTACCGCAACCAAGGGTTGCCGTTCCTCGATCTGATCCAGGAGGGGACGATCGGGCTCGTTCGCGCCGTCGAGAAGTTCGACTACCGCAAAGGGTTCAAGTTCTCCACCTACGCGACCTGGTGGATCCGCCAGGGGGTCACCCGGGCACTGGCCGACAAGGGCCGCACGATCCGGATGCCGGTGCACATGGTCGAGAAGCTGAGCAAGATCCTCCGCGCCGAGCGCAAGCTACGCGCGGAGCGAGGCCGCGAGCCGACCTCGGAGGACATCGCCGCCGAGCTCGAGTGGACCATCGACGAGGTGGAGCAGGTCCGCAGCATCTCCCAGACGCCAGTGTCGCTCGAGAATCCGGTCGGAGACGACGAAGAGACCGAGTTCGGGCACTTCATCGAGGACGAGAACGCACCTCTTCCTGACGTGGCCGCCGACCTGTCGTTCCGCGAGGAGGCGTTGACGATCTGCCTCGAGTCGCTGAGCGATCGTGAGCGGCGCGTGCTCGAGCTGCGTTTCGGGTTGAACGGCGAGCCGCCGCGCTCGCTTGACGAGATCGGTCGCGCGTTCAACGTCAGCCGCGAGCGCATCCGCCAGATCGAAAACCAGTCGCTCAAGAAACTGCGTTCGCTCCCCGAGAGCGAGACGCTTGGCGACGTCGCCTGATCGTCACTAGCCTCCGCGCGTGGACGGAGGGCGTTGTGGTTACCGTGGTGTAGGGCGAGATGGAGGCCGACGCGGTTTGCGGGCTGCTTCGCTCCGCCGGGATCGAGTGCGGTCACCTCGTTACCTAGGCGACGGGCTCGCGCTCTGAGCCGGCTCGACGGCGGACGATCTTCAGGTGAGGGGCGACCTACTCGGCGGCCTCATCCACGAATATGGCGCTGGTTACGGCTACGCCGCCTCGACCTGCAGCTGCCCCACGAACGGCGACTCGGCCTCCTCCTCGAACGGGACGATGTCGAGGAAGGCGCCCGGCCGTTGGTGGTCAGGAACCGTTGCGCTGGGCTTCGGCGACGAGCTGCCGGAACTCGTCGATCTTCTCTTTGTCGAACTTGACCTCGAGGCCGTGCTGGTGGGCGATCTCCTGCTCGCGGTCATAGCCGATCGAGCTGGGATAGAGCCACCACTCGCCAATCCGCTCGCGGCGCAGCTCGCCAGTGAAGCCGTAGGCGTCAGCAATCGCCTCGAGTGCGCGGCGGAGCCGCTGTTGTCGCGCGACGTCGTACTCGGCGCTCATCCCTTCTCGGATCATCCCAGATCGTGCTCGGAGCTAGCCCGGACGGCGCGACCAACGATGGCTAGACGACGGCACGCTCGACCACGAGGACGTTGCCGTCGGACTTGGGCACTTCGGTCCGCCGGAACTCGATCACTCGCCACGGCCCGGAGTCGTCCTGGAGGAAGATGTCGTCGGTCCCGAGATGCGGCTCGCGCACCGTGAAGGGGCGGTAGCGATACGCGCTCGCAAGTTCGGGTCCCTCGAATGAGCCTTCACGGACATGCCAGAGGAAGGACCTCACGGCAGGCTAGGCGATGCGTCTAGCGAAACGCGCGAGCGGCGAGACGAGAGCGGTCGCCGCGAACACGAACCCGCCGAAGATGTTGGTCGTGACGCAGGTACGGCAGGCTCCGCAGCACGCTTGTGTCGCCGGAGCGATCTCAGCCGCTCGGTTCAGCGCCGGAAGCGCACGGGTCGTCGCCCGTTCGAGCATCCCATGAGTGTAGGCCGATCAGCCAGCGCGGGCGAGACGACGCTCGCCCAAAGGCAGTGCCGCTTCACCTGAGCTTCTCGTCAGGATCAGTAGGCCGAGGCCGAGGCTCGCTGGCGGGCGGCTCCTCCTCCGGCGGGGGCATGGGCCGCGGCATCGCTCCACGCTCCCGCTGGGCGCGGATAGCGGCGTTCATCTCGGTCGCGCTGCGATTCCTCCGCCACCGCACTCGACGTACGACGCAGAGCGAGCGCCTCCTCCGCGCCGAACCGTGTCGCGCATACTGGGGCATGCGGATGCTGCTCGTTCCGCGGGCAGGGCACGTCGACCTTCTCGACCTGCCGTGGCACGAGCCGCTCGAGGCGTGGGAGTCGGTGCGCCTCGTCGAGGTGCCGCGCGGGATCGGGCGCCACGTCGTCCGCTTCGTGGACTACTCGGGGACGCTCTTCGCGCTGAAGGAGCTTTCGCCCGAGCTCGCCGCACGCGAGTACCGGCTGCTTCGGGAGCTCGGGCGCCGCCGCGTTGCGGCGGTGGACGCGGTCGGGATCGTAAGCGAGCGGGCGGGCTCGGAGTCGGAGGCGCTGCTCGACGTTCTCTTGACGCGTTACCTCGACTTCTCGCTGCCGTATCGGCTCGCACTCGCGCGGCGTTTGGAGCCCGACCAGCTCGCGCGGCTGCTCGACGCGTTCGCGCAGCTGCTCGTGCGGCTCCATCTGAGCGGCTTCTTCTGGGGAGATTGCTCGCTCTCGAATGCGCTCTTTCGCCGGGACGCCGGCGAGCTCGCCGCCTACCTCGTCGACGCGGAGACCGGCGAGCTGCACACCCGCCTCTCCGACGGTCAGCGTGGGTACGACCTCGAGATCGCGGAGGAGAACGTGCTCGGCGAGCTGCTCGACGTCGCCGCGGAACTCGGGGAGCCGGGTGCCGCGGCCGAGTCGCTCGCGGCCGAGATCCCGGCCCGCTACGAGCGGCTTTGGGCCGAGCTCACCGCGGAGGCCGAGTTTCGCTCAGGCGAGGTGACCACGCTCGACGACCGCCTCCGAAAGCTCGCCGAGCTTGGCTTCGACGCCGGCGAGGTCGAGATCGTCGAGTCGGACGGTGCGTACCGGCTCCGGCTCGAGCCGAAGGTGATGGAGCCCGGTCACCACCGGCGACGGCTGCTGCGACTCACCGGCCTCGACGCGCAGGAGAACCAGGCGCGGCGGCTGCTCGCCGACCTCGACGACTTCCGGCAGCGCAGCCTCGAGGAAACGCTTCCCCCTCCCTCCGAGACCGCGGCCGTCGGCCGCTGGCTCGCCGAGGTGTTCGAGCCGGCCATTGCCGCCGTGCCGCGCGAACTGTACGGCAAACGCGACGCGCCGCAGCTCTACCACGAGCTGCTCGAGCACCGCTGGTACCTCTCCGAGCGCGCCGGCCACGAGGTCTCGCTGCAGGAGGCCGTCGCCGACTACGCCGAAAGCGTGCTGCGCCGGCTGCCGGACGAGCGCACACTGCTCACCGATGTCGACCCGCGCGACGGGGAGTCGCCGCAGGAGGGCAGAGTGTCGTAGGCTCGCCGCGCGATGTGCTGCATAAACACGATCTCGCTGCAAATCGCCGTCTTCCATCGCCCGCGACCGAATTAGTGCACCCCACGCGACATTCGACGTCCAGGTTGAGGTCAACGTCAACGGAATGCTTCCGGACAGCACGTTCGTGGTGCAGCGGAGAGTCGATCTGAATGCCGACGGTGTCTGCACAGGGACGACGTGGCTCACCAACGGGCCAATCACGACCTCGAGCGGAGGCGCAGGCGCTGAGCATTTCGAGGTGGAACGTGGTGCGCCGTTTCTCTCGGGTGTCAGCTTCGACGTTCAGTTCCACGTCATCGGTAACGGCACAGAGCTCGTGAGTGAGTGCTTCACGGTGACAGTGAAATAGACCGGGGCCTGATCAGGGGCTAGCTTCGCTCGAACGCAAAGGGAGGCCCGTACTTCGGGCCTCCCTCAGCTCTCTTTCTCGTTAGCGGTTACCGCCTAGCCCGAGAGACACCGGAACGCCAGAATCGGGTGAAGCTCGATCGCGTTCGGCGCGACGCCGGTTTGACCGTGTGGGAACGAAGAAGGCGACCCCGGTGACCCGCGCTCGAGCGCAGAGCCGGACGTGGTTTCGTGCTACGCGCATCTGACGGCGCCGATACGGCGTCGCGTTCCGGTCGCAACTCGGCGACGGCGCCTCGGTGATCATGTGTTTGCCGCCCGACTGGAGGACGACGAGGAAGTCGCTGTCCGCCTCCGGCCGCACGAGCACGACCCGGGCGACGACCGTATAGACGTGATGCTCAAACGGCAGTCGTGTGTCGGGCAAGTGCGACGGCGCGGGCCGGGTAATGAGGAAGTGGATCGTCGTCCTACGGGCTGGCAAAAGGTGGGGCCGGTCTTGCAGCGTCTTCACACGTCGTGGCCGCGTTGCTCGGGTGCGTAGCCAACGCCGCAGAAGTGGCGAGAGCCGCGACCATGACGACAAGCAGGAAGAATCGCTTCACGTAGTAGTGCTTCTAGCGCGGCGCCAGCCTTAGAGAGGCGGTGGCAGACCAGCCGCATGTTCGTGGTGCACGTCTGAGATGTCGGGCAGCTCAGATGCTCCCCATTCGGCGCCGCGGCGCCGCCGCGCCGCAACCGCCGCACCCCGCAGCGGCGAAGGCCAAGGCCAAGAGAGCAATCAGCGAAAGCAACCGCACCCGTCTGCGGCCGACTGTACAACCAGGGCGTTCAGGGGTCATTCCGGAGCACTGGCCCAGGCGCCTAAACCGCTATCTGCTACGGGACGGAGGGTATGGGACTGCGGGGCTTGGTGTACGCGACCCCTCCGCCGCCTGGCGTGTAGTCGTCAACGGACAGCGGCACCCCCGCGCTGTTGTCGACCTCCACGAGGTACGAGCGCTTATTGGAGTCGCCCATGCCGTCGAGGACCTTGCCGACGAGGAACGCACCGCTCAAGGGGGCCGGGCTGGACGTCTGAAACTTGAACGCACACGCTCCACCTGCATAAGGAAGCGTCAGCGCCGATCGGAGGGCCATAGCTGACGACTGGACGGTCTGTGCCAAGGATCTGCACTTTCCCGCGGCGAGTGGGGCGACGCCGGTGTCGCTCCTCACAGAGACTAGGCCGTAGCCCCGTACTAGGGCGCCGTTCGAATTGACGAACTTCACGAAACTGATCGGCGTCTGGCCGCTCGCACTCTCCGAGTCGTGAACCGCCGCGGCGAGCATCTGAGCCTCGAAGGTTGCGCTCACGGCGGATGGCTCGTCGGGAGCGGACACCCTCACGGTGAGCGTCCGCCCAATGATGGAGGCCGAGAGCAGGCGATCGTCGCCGAAACTGCTTCGCACCTGAGAGAGGAGGCCGTGAACTCCCGGCCCACCGCCCGTGGAACCTGGTCCCCCCGACGTGGCCATGCTCGCCACTGCAGCCGCGATGCCGCCGATGAGGATGAGCGACGCCGCTATCCACACGCGCCGCCGCCGCATCCGCCGCTTCGCCTCCGCCATAAGCGGATCGAGCGAGAAGGGGAGCCGCCGCGATTGTGCCGTCATAACACCATTATTGCTAGCACCAGTCCCAGCGTCAAGCACGGACTGCTCAGGGGTCATTCCGGAACACTGGGCCCCAGGCGAGGAAGAGACCACCGACTGGGCCAAGATCGTCGCAGAGCGCCCGAAGTCATGATCTGAGGTTGTCACCGAGGACGATGCCGAGAAATCACCCGCTCGGCGATGCACTACAACAAGGGCCTCGACCGCGAGAGAGACGGGATCGCCTGCGAGAAGCGCTGAGACCGCGGACTACGGAGGCCTAGACCGCCTCGATCTGTAGCAGCCCAGCGAACGGACAGCCACGCGGGGGAAATTGATCAAGCTTGCGGCGTCGCGCACCGATCCGGGCGGTTGATGACGATCACGCTGGGCCGTCTACTTGTGTACGCCTCGGGACTGCTGGCGGCGGTCGTTCTGTTTCTGGGTTCGAGCTGGTTCGGCCCGGATCGCCACCAATCGTTCGCCAAGGAAACTCAGGCGATCTGTCGGCAGGAGGTTCCCGCCATTGCCGATGCCTCCGACCCCCGGACCGCGCTGACCCACTCGCGTGAGATGCAATTGCGCCTTTCGACTCTGACCCCGCCAGCGGCTCAACAGAAGCTCTTTTCCCAATGGCTGGCGGACCTTCATGCCGCCGTGAAAGCCGCTGCGCATGGCAAATGGTTGCGAGCGGAGCAATACGACGGCGGCGCGGAGCTTGACGTGCGCAGCCTTCCCGTCTCACAAGGTTGCATCGTCTATTTCCGTCATCAGGGTTGAAGGCGCCCGGACCTAGACTTTCTTCCCAGAACGATGCGGGCTCCAGGCTAGACCCCCAGCTTACGAGGCCGGCGATCGGCGAGCTCCCCGTGGCGAAGACGCTCGCGTGGGCCAGTGCTCCGGAGTGACCCCTGAGCCGAGACCGGAGGCTCAGCTCCCCTCTCCAATGCTCGCTCGCATCCGATCCAGCACGTCGTAGATCTCCTCGCGGTTGATGCGAATCTGGTCGGTGAGCGGGATCGGCTTCGCCCGCTGGGCTAGCTCGTCAAGCTGATCGAGCATCGCAGCCACCTCGAAAGGCCCGTGATCCAGAGCCCCTCGGAGCCGGTCAAGCAAGCGGTGGAATTTACGCCGGTCGAGCCGAACCTGATCCGTGAACGGAATCCCATACGCCTTGAAAATCGACTCATCAAACTCGTCGATCGCGGCCAGCGCTTCCGATTGCTCGCCCGACATGGGCGGAGAGTCGGGAAGGTTCTCAAGTTCCACCAGCGCTTTCGACGCATCCGCCGCCACCTTCGACGTACGTAAGAGGGAGCGGATGGTCACGAGACCGCTGATGCCGCTGAACGCGGCAATGATCCATGCGCCCTCCGCGACCGAGACGACGAAGACAGCTCCCACGCCGGCCGCGAGCACAATCGACCAGAACGCGAGTTCAAATCGAAGCCAGCCCACCCGGCGGAACCCAATTGCGAGGCCGGCCGAGAAAGCACCCGCGTGGTCCGGAATGACCCCTGAGCAGCGTCCTATAGCTCGCCGTCGAAGTAGTCGAGGTTTGCTTCTTCGCGGTTCATCAGGGTCACGCTCTCCTCGCTGCCGAGGCGGTTCGCGCGGGCGAACGTCTTGCCGCTATCAGGAAAGACTGCGACCTCGACGTCCTCTATCGTCGAGATCATCAAGATCCGAGCTGGCAAGGAGGTGTCGTTCCGTAATTGGTGTGCACCCTCCGGCCCGCGCCGGAAGGCGACTATGTCGCCCCTCTTGAGCGTCTGTACGCCGTCCGGGGTCCTCAGCGAAGGCTCACCGTCGAGAACGAGCAGCCACTCCTCCTCGGCGTATTGGAAGTGGTACGGCGTCGACTGTTCTCCAGGGTCCAACTCGAACACCGACGCACCCATTCGTTCCGCGCCCAAGGCTCTCCGAAGCGGTCGAAGACGGGAGACGTAACCGTCCCGGTCGAAACCCTGCTCCCACTCATCGTCGAAGACGTTGACCACCACACCTCGAACCTACTTTCGAGGCGGCTGCCTACGCAACATCGCCGTCTGGGCCAGTGTTCCGGAATGCCCCTGACGGTTGAGGCCGGCTCGCGGTGCTTGGACGGACTCAAACATGCAGGGTGGGCCGGTAGGTGAGTTCTTGGATATTGCCGTCGAGCGTTCGAGTCTCGATTAGCTCGAGGTCGAAGTCGGCCGCACCCTGAAAGATCGCAGACGATCCGTTCTTGCCTGTGATCACGGGGAACAGAGTCACCTGGACGCGGTCGACCAGGCCGGCGGCCATTAGCGCCCGATTCATCGCCAGGCTCCCGTGCGAGCGCAGCGGCACCTCGGACTCCTCTTTCAGCCGGGCGACGGCATCGATCGCGTCACCGCTCAGCACAGTCGCGTCCGGCCAGTCGAGGGGTTCTTCCAGGGTGTTCGACACGATGATCGCCGGCTGGGCCACCATCCTGGTGACCCACGGGTCCCTCACCTCGGACTCTTCGCTACTCGAGGCCAGCATCGATGCGAACAGCCGATACGTGTTGGCCCCGAAGATCATCCGCTGCTCCTCGCTGTACAAGGCGAGCCGATGGTCGAGCAGCTCAGGGCCTTGCTTGCCCCAGTAGCCGCCCCAGTCGCCTCCGCTGGCGGAGCCGAAGCCATCGAGGCTGGAAAAGACGTCGAAGGTGTAGGTAGCGGTCATGATGCTCTCCTCGGGTGGTTGATCGGTCGTGGATACAGACTGCAACCCACGGAAAGACTCATCCCAGTTTGACCCCGTAAGGCCGGCCGCGATCAGGCAGTCCCACGAGCCGTCATGAGTAAATGCGCTCGCCTGGGCCAGTGTTCCGGAATGACCCCTGAATCCCATGAGTCTGGGACGAAGCCGTGTTATTACTCGGGTCGATGAACGCGGGCTGGGTGTTCGGAGTCGGCGTGAGCGTGCCTGGCGCTCTCCGCGTGCGCCTCGTCGCATCGAGTCTCCTACTTGGTGCCCGAAGTCGAATCTGCCTTCGCAGCACAGAGGATCAGGCATAGCGGCCGTTAGCGGTTCGTTGGCGCTTCGGACTACCTTGGTGGCCATGTCGCGGTTGCTACTTGCCGTCCCGGTCGTGGCTCTCGTTGTCGCCTGTGGTGCGACCTCGAGCCAGGCGTCCAACCCACCGCTCGTCGTCTTCGCCGCCGACCGGACGCCGACGGTCTCGGGCGAGGTCTACCGCCTCGATCCCAACGGCCACCGCGTCGACCTGAGCAAGAGCCCGTATCAGGATCTGTTCCCGTCAGTCTCGCCGAACGGGACGAAGGTCGCCTTCATCCGCGATCTCGGCAAGCCGGGAGCTCATCTCTACGAGGTGGGAATCAGCGGCCACGGTCTCGTTCGGCTCGGCCCGACCCTCTCCAGCCCGAGCGAGTCGGGGTGCGACCCGACGCTCGCCTGGCAGCCGGGAACCAACCGGCTCGCCGTCGGCGAGTGCGGCACGCGGAGCGGGAAGCTTTGGATCGTCCAGCCGGGGAAGACGACGTTGGTTTCGGCCGCGGGGCTGCAGCCGCTGTGGTCACCCGACGGGCGGGTTCTCGTCTCGTCCGCGCCGTCTTCGCATTCCGGCACCGTCCTCCACGCGTATAGCTCCTCCGGTCGCACGCTCTGGCAAGCCCCGCGGACGTTCCCTTGGCTCGCAAGCTGGTCCTCGGCGAACGTCCTCGCGGTTCCGGGCTCGACCGGCGTGGGCGTATACGACGAGGCGGGGCATCTGCTGTCGAAGACGCCCGGGCATGTAGCGGGCGGCCCCGCGTGGTCTCCGAACGGACAGTTCCTCGCGGTCATCGCCGGCGGCTGGCTCGTGGTGCGAACGGCGTCCGGCGAGGGCGTCCTCCTCCACCAGCGGCTCGCGGGCAACCACGGCCTCGCCTGGGACGGGAACGGCCGCGTGGTGGTCGGTGGCTACGGCGGCTGCGGGTGCAAGGCGAAGAGCGTCGACGTCCGAACCGGGAAGTTCTCGTCCGCGTCCTCCAACTGGTTCGAGCCGCTTTCGGCCGATCGAAAGCTGGCGATCCTGACTCCGAAGAGCGGCAGCGGGTACGCCATCACGGTCGCGCCCACCACCGGCGGCGCAGGCAAGCCGTACGCGAACGTTCCGCTCGCATACAGCGACGGACCGGTTCCGTCGGCGACCTCGCTGCAGTTCGTCGGCCACGGCCGGTCGGTCGTCTACGGCAGCTTCAACCCCGAGCCGTTCGCCAACCTCTACACCGTTGCCCCGTCCGGGGGCCCCTCGCGGCAGCTCACTGGCATCAAGCCGTACGCGAGCGCTCCCTCGTTCTCTCCAGACGGCAGCGAGATCGCCTACTCCTGGACCCAATTCACCGGGCTGACGTGCAAGGGCTGCGCGTCGCAGATCCGAGTCGCGAACGCCGACGGCACCGGGACGCGAGTCCTTACGACCCCGCAGGACTGCACGTTCGACAACACGCCGAGCTGGTCACCCGACGGAACGAAGATCCTCTACTCGGAAACGGGTTGCGACAATCCCGGGGAGCTCTTCACCATCCCCGCCGCGGGCGGCACGCCGCACGACGTCCACCTCGCGGGCGTCAACCCTGCCTGGGGCCCGTCGAAGATCGCCTACCAGGGCGCGCTGAACACCTCCGGCGGGATCTGGACGGCGAACCCGGACGGCAGCAGCCCGACGAAGGTCAGCTCGACCGGACACGATCCCACCTGGTCGGCGACCGGGACGCTCGCGTATTTCGTCGCCGCAGCGACGCTGAAGGTGGGGTCGAACACGGTCCATCTTCCCTTCGCGTCCGTCACGTCGCTCGCCTGGGCCCCCGACGGGACGCAATTCGTCGTCGTCGCGCGGAAGACGAAGAACGCCTTCCAGGACGTCTACACGGTCAAGACCGACGGCACCGATCCGGTGCGGCTGACGAAGTACTACGACGCATCCGGCGCCAGCTGGCGCTAGCCGGCGGGCCCGCCCGGGCCACCGTTCAGAAATGACCCTGGGATGCGTATCGTGGCTGGCGGGCCGGAACTGTGGAGTTGCCGATCGTCCAGCCGACGCGCGAACTTACACCTGGTGTGAGCATGCCGATGCTCGGCTTGGGGGTGTGGCAGATGGCCGCTGGCCGCGAGACAGAGCAGGCGGTGGAGTGGGCGCTCGAGGCTGGCTACCGCCACATCGACACCGCCTCGATGTACCGCAACGAGCAGAGCGTCGGCGCCGCCCTCAGGAAGTCCGGTTTGCGGCGCGAGGACGTGTTTGTGACGACGAAGCTGATGCCGGGTCGGCCGAGCGCAGCGCGGGAACTCGACAAGAGCCTCACGCGGTTGGGTCTCGACTACGTCGACCTCTACCTGATCCACTGGCCGCTCCCTCTCGCGAACGCCCGCATGTGGCGGCAGCTCGAGTCGCTACAGGCAAGCGGACGCGCGCGAACGGTCGGCGTGAGCAACTTCGGTCGCGACAGGCTGGCGAAGCTCGTCGGGTCCGCCGCACGCACACCCGCGGTCAACCAGGCCCAGTTCAGCCCGTACCACTACCGGCGCCGGCTCCTCGAGTACTGCAACAAGCAAGGGATCGTGTTCGAGGCGTACAGCCCGCTCGCACGCGGGCGAGGCCTGAACGAACCGGCGATCACAATCGTCGCCGAGCGGCTCGATCGCACACCCGCCCAGGTCATGTTGCGCTGGGCAATCCAACACGGCGCCATCGTCATCCCAAAGTCCAGCCACCGAGACCGGATTCGCTCGAACGCTCGGCTGTTCGACTTCGAACTCAATGAAGCTGACATGCGCGCTCTCAACGCACTCGATCGCACGCACAACAGCGCCCAGGCCCGCAGTTAGCTCTCAGTTTCTCCCCCCGACGGCCAGGCCGACCGACGAGCGTTGGAGAGTCGCTGCGGTACAGCTTGGATAGCACGGCGGCCAGACGCCGGTTGCGTGACAATGGACGCGTCATGCCGGCCTGGCTTCCTCCGTTCCTCGCAGCGGCGCTGAGCATTCTGCTTCTCAACGTGGCCCTCCTCGAGCAGCGTCGACGCGCTCGTCGCCGGACATGGAACCAGCAGCTGCTGCGCGAACTCCGCGCCTGGGACGGTCGACTGCCCGACGAGCTGGCACCGCCTCCTCGGCGATCCCGCTGAGCCAAGAGCTCATCTCCAACACCGCCGCGCCCTTGTCGCCTGCGTGAGGCGCCGGCCGGCGGCGACGCGCTGGCCGCCGTTTCCGTCGCGAAACGCGGTCGGCGCGGGGCAGACATTGCCCATCAGTCGCATATCGTCCGGTCAGGCCGTGGAGAAGGGTTGACCCACTAGTGCAAATCGTGCTCGCGCTGGTCCTCACGATCGTCTCGGCCTGCGCCCTCAACCTCGGGTATCTGCTCCAGCACGACGTCGCTGCGAGGCTGCCCCGACTCTCGCTTCGCAGGCCGATCGCTTCTGTGCGCTCGCTGCTCGCCGAGCCGCGGTGGCTCATCGGCTCCGGCATCCAGGCGGGCGGCTTCGTTCTCTACGTTGTCGCGCTCGCGCTCGCACCTCTCTCGCTCGTGCAGGCGGCCGCCGCTGGCGGCATCGGGATCCTCGCAATCATGGTCTCGCGAATCACGCACGTCGCGCTGACCAGGCGCGAGCGTGTCGGAGCCGTCGTGTCGGTGCTCGGCCTGGCCCTACTCGGCGTCTCACTCTTCTCCAGCCACGGCGAAGGGCCGGGAGCGACGTACGTCTGGGTCGCGATCTGGCTCGGAGCCTCGACGGCCGGCGCGATCTTGTGCATCAAGCTGCTCGCACGCCCGATCGGGCCCGCACCAGCCTGGGGCATCGCCTCCGGCATCCTCTTTGCCGCCGGGGACGTGGCGACCAAGATGGCCGTCTCCGGCGGACTCGAGAACGTGGCCTTCCTCGTCTGCCTGATCGTGTTCTACGGAGCCGGAACAGCCGTCCTCCAGGCCGCCTTCCAGCGGGGTGGCGCGCTGACGACGGCAGGCCTTTCGACGCTGCTCACGAACGCGCTGCCAATCGCCGCAGGCATGGTGCTCTTTCACGAGCCACTCCCCTCCGGACTGATGGGCGCCCTTCGAGTCACAGCATTCGCAGCGGTCGTCGCTGGCGCGATGCTGCTCGCCACGCGCAGCAAGGAGACCGAGCCGCGCCAGCCCGAGCAGGAGTTCGCTCCCCTCAAGCCGATCGCCAGCTGAACCTCGGCTCTGGGCGTCCCCCAGGCGTCACGCCTCCGCGGTCTCCCGATCCGATGTCGGATCGCGAGTGGAGCTTGAATCGTCACTGGTAGTCGATGGGCCAGTCCCGAGCGCAGGCTACC
>Ga0207646_10000148_pt1 | contig 95989 bp, 87 predicted proteins | sample KBSK5502metaG_FD_184343 | JGI IMG/M metagenome (GOLD analysis project Ga0207646, IMG submission 184343) | Corn, switchgrass and miscanthus rhizosphere microbial communities from Kellogg Biological Station, Michigan, USA - KBS K5-50-2 metaG... | ecosystem: Host-associated > Plants > Roots >... | reverse complement strand
CCGTGGTCGCTGCGCTCGGTCCAAACGCGATCATCGCGAGCGCGGACCAAACGACCGTCCGGTGGGACATTGTCAGCATCAACTTCGCGAACGGCGAGGTCTCGGCGGGAGGTATCGCGTCAGCCAGGGCCGAAGACCACTCGAAGATCACTCTCACTGGGTCCGGCACTTTCACACCGGGAGAGGACGACGAGGTGACAGGTGGCGGAACCTGGAAGACGTTCGACCACGATGGTGCGCAGACCGGGATGGGTAGCTATCGCGTCGCCCGCTTCGTCGAATGGCGCCTTGCGCCCGGGATGTTTCCAGGATTTCTCAAGGACACGATCGGTGGCGGGAGGCCAAGCCCGGGACTGGCCGTGCTGAACATCCGGTACAACGATCGGAGCACGGGCGTCCTCGTCGTGAGCTGCGAGCTCGCGGGGAGTCCGCACTCAGTGTTCGAAGGAATCACCGTCTCGAAGGATTTCGTCGATTACTGGGAGCGCGAGGCGCCGCCGGCTCCCCCCGGTAACGCGAACCGCACGCTCTTTCATGTCCGAGAGGACGACTAGCGACCGCCGCAGCCTGACGGAGAGAAGAGTGAGAGAGGTCCGGACGGGAGCAGATCGTCCGGACCTCGCTCCTTAGCGCCGCGCTGTGCTCCTTGCGGTCCCCGAGGACCCCTTCGGAGCTGCGGCCGCGGTCTGACGCGCGAGTGCCAGCTTGCGATGCCAGAGAACGGTGCTGGTGCTGATGCCGAGGTGCGCCGCGATGTCCTTCGTCGTGTGCCCCGCCCGAACGAGCTCGAGGACCTCCGCTTCCCGCTGCGAAAGTGGCGACATCTGCTTCCTCCCTGCTGGTGCCGCCACACCGGCAGAGCGACCGTATCGCGCGAGCCCGCGTTCATCGGGTCGATGAGGTATCGGTCGCGGTCAGACCTATGCTCGGTCGATGGCCAACGGGACGCGGATCATCGTCTACACGGGGAAGGGCGGCGTCGGAAAAACGAGCGTCGCGGCCGCGACGGCTCTTCTTTCCGCGGAACGAGGGAAGCGCACGCTCGTCATCTCGACGGACATCGCTCACTCGCTCGCCGATTCCTTTGATGTTCCGCTCGGCGGTGAGCCGACGGCGATTGTGGATAACCTCTGGGGCCAGGAATCGGACGTCTACTACAACGTGCGCCGCTACTGGGGAACGATCCAGCGATATGTGCAGAGTGTCTTCAAGTGGCGCGGCCTCGACGACGTCCTCGCCGAGGAGCTCACGGTCCTTCCGGGCATGGACGAGCTCTCCAGCCTGCTCTGGATCGCCGAGCACCACGACAGCGGGAAGTACGACGTCATCGTGGTCGACGCCGCGCCGACCGGCGAGACCGTGCGCCTGCTCTCGCTGCCCGAGGCCGGCCGCTGGTGGCTCGAGCGCATCTTTCCGATCCAGCGGCGCGCGATGCAGATCGCCGGTCCGGTGCTGCGACGGGTGATGGGCGTCCCCGTCCCCGACGACAGCGTCTTCGCGGCGGGGGAGGAGCTCTTCCACCGGCTCGACCACATGCAGCAGCTCCTGGCCGACGATCAGAAGAGCTCGGTGCGGCTCGTCCTGAACCTCGAGAAGATGGTCATCAAGGAGGCGCAGCGCTCCTTCACGTACTTCCACCTCTTCGGCTACCCGACCGACCTCGTCGTCTCGAACCGCGTGCTCCCGGAGGGCGCGGGCGCCTACTTCGAGGCCTGGCAGGAGGCCCAGCGGCGGTACCAGCCGCTCGTCGAGGAGTCCTTCGCGCCGGTGCCGGTCCGGTCGGTGCCGTTCTTCGATCGCGAGGTCGTGGGCTTCGAAATGCTCCGAAAGCTGGGGACGGCGCTGTTCGCCGACGAGGACCCGGCGCGCTTCTTCTACCGCGGCCGACCGTACCGGGTGCGGCGCGAGAACGGCGGCTACGTGCTGACGCTCGAGCTGCCGTTCACATCAAAGGAGCAGGTCAGGCTTCTGCGGAACGGCGACGAGCTTGTCCTGCAGGTCGGCTCGTGGCGACGGAACCTGGTGTTGCCGCGGGCCCTTGTCGAAGCGCCCGCGAAAGGCGCAAAGTTCGAGGGGAACACGCTCCGGGTCGACTTCGCGGCGCCCGTCCGCGACTAGGGGAGATGGACATGGCCACGACGTCCGAGCTCGAAGCCCGCATCAAAGAGCTGGAAACGCGTCTCAGCGAGATGGAGGAAGAGCGCTCGCGGTGGCGCGCCCGGGCGGTGATGGACGAGCTCTTCCCTCAGGAATCGCGGCAGCACATGCGCGAGGCGTGGAAACACAACCTCATGGCGGTCCGATCGGCTCTGGATCACTGGATCGAGAAGCAGGAAAACGGCAAGAGCACGACGAAGCGCCGCGAGTCGATCTCGGTCGAGTAGTTAGACCCGCACGATCTCGATCTTCGTCGGAGTCCCGCTTGCGTATGTGACAACGACCCCTTCGCCGTAGCCGAACGAAGCGCCGTCGAGCGGGGCGTGCAGACGCTGCGCGAGCGTGATCGCGGGGAGCTCGATGATCCCGCCGTGCGAGACCGCGAGGACTCGATCCTTGTCGCCTACGCGCATAGCTACCCGCGCCCACGTTGCGAGCTGCTCTGTCGCGAACTTTCGCGCGTCCTCGCGCTCGCGCAACACTCCGGCCCAGTCCGCGAGCGTGCGCATCTCGCCGAAAATCCGATCGCCGATCACTCCGCCCATCTCCGGGAGAAACCCGGCCTCGACCCCATCGAGCCGGCCGGCGATGAGCTGGGCGGTCTCCTTCGCTCGTGGTAGGGGACTCGAGAGCACGAGGGCGAACGTCGGCGCGCGTTTCGCCAGCGACTCCGCCATCGCTCGGCCGGCCGGAGAGAGCGCGCTCTGCTCATTTCCGCGATCGGACCGCTCAGCGTGACGGCGGATCTCGAGGAGCGCCATAAGTCCGAGCGTAAGCCGGCTACAAGTCCTAGAGCTATGGGATGGTCTAAGAGGCTGCTCGAGCGCGTCGAACCAATCGTGAGAACGGGGAAGGGCAACAACTCGTTGCCCTTCCCAGGGTCGGCTTTGGACTTATGGACAGAGCGGCGATTTCACTAAACCGGTACCCGCCGTCGTCGCGATGTCTCCTTGGTTTCCCCCTCGATCGCAGGAGGCATTCTTCCACTCATTGAACGCGAGCGTTGGGTTACTGCTACTGGAGCCGTTGTAGTGGAAGAAGAACGTTGTGACATCAAATGTGACGGGACACTGCATCGGCGGGCATGAGCTGAAGTGGCTCTCTATGAAACCCGTGGTCGTGCAAGGGGTGCTCGGGGAGCCCGCGACGCACGAAGCGTCCGTGGAAGTCTGTCCGGTGCCCGACGGCAGCGGAATGATGAAGTAGCCATGGAGGCTTCCGGTGTTGCCGGCGGTAATGGTCCCACCCGGATCGGTGTCGCAGCCTCCGGGACTGTTCCCAACTACAGTCGTGAACGCTCCGTTCTTGAATTGCTCGATCACGGTGAATGTGCCGTCGTTGTTCGTCTTCACTGTGAAGTGCCGGTCGAACGTGTCTTTTGCCCAGTCGTTTCCGCAAGTACCTGAGTCAGGCGAGTCGCTCGCAAACGGGCCGTAATGCTGCGTCGCCTTCGGCGCGGGAGCCGGAGGATCGAGTAGCAGGGATAGATCCATCGTCGCGAAGAGGTCGTCGTCGGTGATGAGGCTTAGCAGGCCCAAATCGGTGATGCCCGATACCGGCGGTGCCTCTGGATCGGCCGACGCCCGGCCCGAGTAGGCAAGTTGGAAAAGCGCGACAACCAGCACAAACACGACACGCTTAGCCATTGGTCACCTCTGCATCATCCGACGCTGCTGATGTGCGTGGGGCGAGAACATCTGAACTGGCCCCTCAACGACGTCCTATCTCCGCGCCGGTCAAGCGAGGTCGCAGAGTCCGTGCCGTAAACACGCTCGTTACAGGCAAGGTTTCGTAAAAGCGCCGAACAGGCGATGGTGGGGTAACTAACCCGCTCAGGCGACGACGGCGAGCCGAAAGCAAAAAGGGCGGCCTCGCGGCCGCCCTTTTTCCATCAATACTCGCTGCCGGTCGCTGCGGGATGAAGGCGCCACCGTTCCCGCGCAGGGAGCCCCGCGATCGCGCACGGCTCCATGTACCGCCGACATACATGGGAGGACTTCAAGGGACGATCGATACGTTCACTTGGTTATGGCGCAGCTTGTTTCCGGTCTCAAGTGGTCCCTCGAAGCCTGGCTCGCCAGCCTGGAAGTACAGGATCCCCGTGGCGATAGCCGGCGTCGTTGACGGACTTCGGTTCAGGAAGAAGTTACCGGTAATCGTATTGTTCTGAAGGTTCGAGGGGGGCACCATCGCTCCGCGGCTTACTTGCACGCCGTTCTGGGCAATGATTTCCGTGCGTCCGACGCCCGTGACGACGTTGTTCGTTATCACGGCGCTTGACCCCGCGTTGTCGACGACGATCCCTCCCTTTTGATAACCCTGGAGGATGTTGTCATCGATGGTGGCGACACCGGTTGTTGTCTCGGCGCTGCGGCCGACGATGATGCCAATTCCGTTCTGGCACCCGCCGAATGGCGTGTCGTGGATATCGGTGATGAGGTTGTGCGTGATGGTCGCCGTGGCTCCACTGTCGACGCGGATTCCGGACCGGACGGAATCGCAGCTTGTGTCGCCCGGCCCGCTGATGACTAGGTTGTCGATGATGACGTTGACGAGAGGCGTCCCGGTGACTCTGATGATGGCTTTGGGGTCGAGCATTGCCGGCGGGGCCTTGACCGTTGGGGTTTGCCCGGCGGCTCCCTGCAAGGTCAATGACTTGGCGATCGTGACCTGTTCGATATAGACGCCGTCGCAGACGAGGATGATGTCCCCGCCGAGCGGGTTCGCGACCGCTACCGCGGCGGAGATGGTGGTGAAGGTCGCGCCCGGGCACTGAATGCCGTCGCTCGGGTCATCGACCGTAAAGGTCGTAGCCATCGCCCGCAGGGGCGGCGCCGAGAAAGTGAGGACCGCGACCAGCAGGAAAGTGATAACGGACCGCATGGCTGTATTCGCGTTGAACATGGGCTTCTCCCGCATCGACGGTGATGCCGCCACGTGCGCAGGCTGGTCACCCTCAAGAGCTGGACTTCCGCGCCTGCGCCGCTCGGCAGGGCCCGCACAGGACGTGCCGGTTGAATGACGGCCGCGTCAAGGTTTGGTAACAGCCTCCAGGCCAGGCAACCGACCGAAGGCACGACCCTTGCTAATGTTCTCGGCCAGTGCGCGTCCTTATCACCGGTATCACCGGGTTCGCGGGCAGCCACCTCGCTGAGCACATCCTCGCCGAGCACCCCGACGTCGCCGTCTTCGGCACCTACCGGTGGCGCTCGCGCATGGAGAACCTCGACACGCTCATGGCGAGGGGCGTGCTCGACGTCATCGAGGGTCGGTACTCGTCCGGCGCGGGGCAGGCCGACCAAGCCCGCAAAGGCCGCGTCACGCTCCTCCACTGCGAGCTCACCGATGCGGGCGCCGTCGAGAAGCTGATCGCCGCAACGCGGCCCGACCGCATCTTCCACCTTGCGGCGCAGTCGTTCGTGCAGTCATCGTTCGACGAGCCCGCGGCGACGATGCGCATCAACATCGAATCGCAGCTCAATATCCTCGAGTCGATCCGCCGGCACGACACCAAGATCCGCGTGCATATCGCCGGGTCGTCCGAGGAGTACGGCCTCGTCTACCCGGACGAGGTCCCGATGAAGGAGACGAACCCGCTGCGTCCGCTCTCGCCGTACGCGGTGAGCAAGGTCGCGCAGGACAAGCTCGCATACCAGTACTTCAAGTCCTACGGCCTCCACCTCGTGGTCACGCGTGGGTTCAACCACACCGGCCCACGGCGCGGCACGCACTTCGTCACCAGCACCATCGCACGCCAGATCGCGTTGATCGAGGCAGGACAGCACGAGCCGGTGATCTACCACGGAGACCTCACGAGCAAGCGCGACTGGACCGACGTCCGCGACATGGTCCGGGCGTACTGGCTCGCACTCGAGCGGGGCGAGCCGGGCGAGGTCTACAACGTCGGCCGCGGCCGCACCTGGGCCATCGGCGAGATGCTCTCGATGCAGCTCGCGAACTCGACGGTGAAGATCCGGTCTCAGGAGGATCCCGCGCGGCTACGCCCGTCCGACGTCCCGATCCTCTGGGCCGACACCTCCAAGTTCCACACGGCCACCGGCTGGGAGCCCACGATCCCATTCGAGCAGACTCTTAGAGACCTACTTGATTATTGGCGCGACCGGGTCCGTCGTGACACCGTACGCATAGGAGCCGTGCTAAATGCCTGATATCAGTCAGCTCTGGACAGCGATCGTCAGCAACCCGCTCATCCAGCTCTCGGTCCGGCTGGCGGGGCTGTACATCCTCGCGATCTACCTGGCGATGGTGTTCTGGACGGTTCGCGACGCGCAGCAGCGCACCGAGAACCAGCTTCTCCCGTACCTCGCGGGGCTCATGGTGGTCATCCTCAACATCTTCGGGCTCTTCCTTTATCTCATCGTCCGTCCGAAGGAGACGCTCGGAGAGGCTTACGAACGTCAGCTCGCCGAGGAGAGCCTGCTCGCCGAGGCGGAGCAGCGCGTGGTGTGTCCGACCTGCAAGGAACGCGTGCAGGAGGAGTTCATCCTCTGCCCGACCTGCCGCACGCGGCTCAAGCGGGTCTGCCCGAACTGCGGCAAGCTCATCCGGCCGGAGTGGAACATCTGCCCGTTCTGCGCGAAGGACTTCGACGAGCGCGACTGGACGGTCCACCCTGGCGGTAAGGCCGAGGGAGAGCGCGCCCGCTCCTAGCGGCTATCCCGTCCCCGGTGTCTTGATCGTGGTCCAGTGCGCGCCGCCGTCCGTCGTCCGCTGGATGCTTCCGCGGACCGTCGCGTAGCCGACGTTCGCGTCGCCGAACACGATGTCGGGCGTGACCGGTGCGGCCTGCGAATAGTCGGTCGTGTAGGCGTGCCAACTGGCGCCGCCATCGGTGGTCTCCATCGATGAGCTGGGCGGTGCGATGAGCAGCCACCGCGTTGCCGTGACGTACGCCACCGCGCCTTCAGATCCCGGGACCGTCGACACGTACGCGAACGTCGCGCCACTGTCCGCCGAGCGGAAGACGTATCGCTGCGCCCCGCCGACGGCGTCGACGAGGACGATCGATGCGAACGCTCGCGGCCGGCCCGGCCGGAGCGCGGTTCCCGCCTGTGTCGTGAAGCCCGGCGGATCGGGGAGCGCCGTCGACGCTTTCCACGTTTGGCCACCGTCCGCGGTCCGGTAGATCAGCGGAGCGGCGTTCGGGCTCCATGCCGCGAGGAGAGCGTGAGTAGCATCGGCGGACGCGAGCCCGCTCTTGCACATGCCGTCGGCGATGCCGGTCGCCGTGATCTGCTGCCAGGACGCAGGGCCGTCGGCCGTCTTCCAGATCGCCACGGTCTGCGTCTGGCATTGGGTCGCCGGAGAGCCCGGGTTCAGGAGTAGGCCGTTGGTGCCGTCGGCGAATGCGATCTCCGGGTTTGCGAGGCCCGTTGGAAACGAACGCTCGACCCATGTGTCGCCGCGGTCCGAGGAACGGAAGAGACGCGTTCCCGCCACGAGCGCCCACACGACCGTCCCCGAAGGCGCGCTCAGCTGAGCGAACGAAGGCAGCGTGATCGGCGAAGGCGACGCAGTCGGTGAGCTTGTCGGTGTCTGCGTCGGTGTCGCTGTCGCCGATGCGGTCGGCGAAGGGGTCGGGGATGTCGCCACGTTCCGCTCGGTCGTACAAGCCGTGAGGACGACAACAAGGAGGAGTAACGCGCGCATCCATGCCAGCCTCGCACCTTTCCAGGTGTCGTGCATCTGAGTTCCCGCTCGAACATTACGATCGGGCGGTGAGCCTTACTCCTTTCTATGACCGCTGGGGCCAATACAACGGTCGACTCGTCGACTCCATCCGCAATCTCAGCGACGAGCAGCTGAAGTTACGAGCCACGCCGACGTACTGGCCGATCTGGGCGATCGCCGGACACACCGCCGGCGCTCGGGTCTACTGGCTGTGCGGAGTGTTCAAGGAGAGCGGTGCGGAGACCACACCGTTCACCGATCCCCTGAGCGGCTACGGCTGGGAGGACGACGAGAGCACCCCGCGCAGCTCGACGGAACTCGTGACCGCGCTGGAATCCTCGTGGGCGATCGTCGACCACTGCCTGAACACGTGGACGCCCGCGATGCTCGGCGACGAGTTCACGCGCGCGATCAATGGGAAGACCCAGATCCACACGCGGCAATCGGTGCTCATGCGCCTGCTTACCCACGACGCCTTCCACGCCGGCGAGATATCGGAGATTCTCGGCATCCATCGCCTTCCGGAGATCGACCTCTGGCGCCCAGGAGCCTGAGCTGACCCGGCTCGCATTGCTCCTGCTCGCCGCGATCGTGAGCACCGCGTCATGTCAGGCCTCAGCGGGAAGCGGCCTATCCGTTTCGTCTGTCCTGTTTGGACTTCCCTTCGTCGTCCCCGCCGCATTTCTCCTCGGAGTGCTTGCTTCTCCGTTAGTGCGGCCCGCCTACCGCGCGGCCGGATGGATCGCGGCGGGGCTAGGGCTCGGCCCGATTCTCGGGGGCGTCTTCTGGGGCTGGGTGATCGCTCGCCAGGGCGGCAATTTGGATGTCACTGGTCTCGCCGGGAGCCAGAACGATCAGGTCGTCGGAGCGGTCATCTCGTTCACCCTAGTCGGCGCTCTGCTCTACTCGATCGCCGGATTCCTCGTGGCCTGGCTCGGTGCGGAGCTTGGGTCCCGGCCGCGCGTCAAGCCAGAACGGTGAAGGCGACGCCGCGTTCGACCCTCAGGCAAACGCCGCGGCCGACCGCCAAACCGACGACGACCGCGACTCCGGCGGTCACGGCGACGTCTCGTCCGACCCTTCCGGTCTCAACTACTCCCCGACCGACACCAACTCAGACGCCGTCGCCGCGCTAAGGGCCCATTTCGGGCGTTAGAGTTCGACGCGAGGACACACACAGCACTCGGAGGGGTCCCTGGGATTGCTCGACTCGGTATTCGGCTTGGTCTCGCGCGATGTTGGCATCGACCTCGGTACAGCCAACACCCTCGTCCACGTTCGTGGGCGCGGGATCGTCATCAGTGAACCGTCCGTCGTCGCGAAGGATGCCCGGACCGGAGCCGTGCTCGCGATCGGCGCCGAGGCCAAGCGGATGGTCGGTCGTACGCCCGCGTCGATCATCGCGATCCGTCCGCTCCGCGACGGCGTGATCAGCGACTTCGACATCACCGAGCAGATGCTTCGCTACTTCATCCAGAAGGTGCACTCGGGCATGGCGCTCCTGCCGCGCCCTCGCGTCATCATCGGGATCCCATCCGGCGTCACCGAGGTCGAGAAGCGCGCGGTCCAGGACGCGGCGCTCTCCGCCGGCGCGCGGTGGGCGCGACTTGTCGAGGAGCCGATGGCCGCGGCGATCGGAGCGGGACTGCCGGTGAACGAACCGTCGGGCTCGATGATCGTCGACATCGGCGGTGGCACGACCGAGGTCGCGGTGACATCGCTCGGCGGCATCGTCGTCTCGCGATCCATCCGGATCGGCGGCGACGAGATGGACGAGAACATCGTTGCCTACGCTCGCCGTGAGTTCAACCTGCTCATGGGCGAGCGCACCGCCGAGGACATCAAGATCGCGATCGGCTCGGCGTACCCCCTCGATGAAGAGGTCACCACGTTCTTCCGCGGCCGCGATCTCCTCACCGGTCTGCCGCGGTCGATCGAGGTGACGAGCGCGCAGATCCGCGAGGCGCTCGACCCGTCCGTCGAGCAGATCGTCGACGCGATCAAGGACACCATCGAGGAGACCCCACCGGAGCTCGTCGCAGACGTCATGGATCAGGGCATCTATCTGGCGGGCGGCGGCGCGCTGCTCCGCGGCCTCGACACCCGCGTCGCCGAGGCGACGCAGATGGCCGTCCACGTCGCCGACGACCCGCTCACCTGCGTCGCTCGCGGGTGCGGCAAGATCCTCGAGGAGCTCGAGAACTACGAACGCAGTCTCGTAATGGAGACATACGCGGCGCTTCCCCGCTAGAACTAGAGACATACGGGCGTTTGCCGCGTTAAATAAACGCGATGGCCACTTTCGGGCGCGCGCGGCGCGCCCCCGGCTCCGGGAACGCCTTCCTCCGGCCTTTCGCCGTCCTTTTCGCGGTTTCGCTTGCCCTGCTGCTGCTCCGTGACACGAGCTTCGTTCGCGCCGGGGCGACCTTTGTAACGGAGCTTCTGGTGCCGGCCGAGCGCGTCCTCGGGCAAGTCGGCTCGACCGCCGGAGGCTTCTGGCAGGCCGTCGCCGAGATCGAGAACCTCCGGACCGACAACGACACGCTCAAGGCCAGGGTCGACCAGCTCACGCTCGAGAACGTCCAGCTCCGCGAGCAATCGTTCCAGTCACTGCAGAGCGCGCGGCTCGCCGAGGCGGCCAAGGGTCTCAACCTCAAGACCCAGAGCGCCCCGGTGATCGCGCGCGACCCGTCTGGTCTTCTGCACACGATCGTCCTCGGGGCGGGCGCGAAGAACGGCGTGCTCCTCGATGACGTGGTCATCTCGGATCAGGGCGTGGTCGGTCGGGTGAGCGAGGTCGGCAACAACTACAGCAAGGTCCTTCTCGTCACCGACTCGTCGTCGGCTGTGTCCGCGCTCGTTCAAGGCTCGCGCGCAGCAGGCATCGTGCGCGGCCAGTTCGGCGACACACTCGTCATGGACTGGATCCTCCAAACGGAGGACGTGAAGATCGGCGATGTCGTCATCACCGCGGGCCTCGCGATCGGGAATGACCTGAAATCGCTCTATCCGAAAGGCCTGATCCTCGGTAAGGTCGTTGAGGTCACCAAGGGCGAGAACGGGACATTCCAGCGCGCGATCCTCGTTCCCGCCGTGGACCTCCGGCACCTCGAGACCGTGCTGGTGGTGCACACGAACCCGTAAGCCCAGAGAACAAGCGAGCGTTTGAGGAAAGGGAAGGGTGAGTTTGAGGCACGTCCTGGCGGCGCTTGCCGTGACCCTGATGCTGCTTCCGGGAAGCGCTGCGCTCGCGATGCCGGCGAAGACCCTCGTCGCGACGTACGTCGCCGCGCCGCCGGGATCGCTCCCAGCGGGCACGACCGTCGTCGTCTCGGTCGCGCTCACCAACACCGGCACCGAGACCTGGAAGTCGACGGCCCCCGGTCTCGTCAACCTCAGCTACCACTGGTACGACCCCTCGGGCACGCCCGTCGTGTGGGACGGTGCGCGCACTCCGCTCGGCGGCGACGTCGCGCCGACGCAGCAGCGGACGGTGCAGCTCACGGTCATCGCACCAACGACGCCGGGTGCCTACCTCCTGCGCATCTCGCTGGTCCAGGAAGGCGTCGGCTGGCTCGCGCCGAGCAACCCGTACTCGATCACCCTGCAGCCCCCCTACGTCGCGCGGTTCGGGGCCGTGACCCTGCCGTCGTTCATCGCGGGCGGGACCTACCAGATCAGCGTGCCGGTCACCAACGCGGGCGCCGCGCAGTGGCCGGCGCAGGCCGCGCCCGGCGTCGTCGCGGTCACCCTGAGCTATCACTGGCATGACATCGCGAGCGGCGACGCGATCGTCTGGGACGGGAGGCGCACGCCGCTCGCCGCGAGCATCGATCCCGGCGCCACGGCGACGGTGAGCGCGACCGTGATCGCGCCGCCGTCGGCGTGCGCGTGCGCGCTGACCTTCGATCTGGTGCGCGAAGGGGTGGCGTGGTTCGGATCGCTCGGAAGCCCGACGACGCGGCTCCTCAGCTCGGTCGCGCCGATCGTCTACGCGGCGGGATTCACGAGCGCGGCGCTCGCCCCCGCGTACTTCGGCGAAGCGAAGACGATCCAGATGACCGTGACCAACACCGGCAATCAGCCGTGGAACGCGAGCGGGCCGAATCCGGTCGACCTCAGCTACCACCTCCTCGATGCGAATGGGAACCCGGTCGTCTGGGACGGTCCGCGGATCCCGCTCGGCGGCGACATGGCCGTCGGCGCGAGCAAGCAGTTCACCATCGGCTACACCGCGCCCGGCACGGCGGGGACGTACACGCTCGTCGTCGATCTCGTGCGCGAGGGCGTGTCGTGGTTCCAGGGCCTCGGATCGCAGCCCTTCCGTCAGAGCTTCGTCGTGACGAGCGGCCTCATCGCCGGGTACGGCGCGACGACCACCCCGCAGCAGGCCACCATCGGCGCGACGCTCCAGCTCACGACGGTCGTCGCAAACTACGGGGCGCGCACGTGGACGCCGGGCGCATTCGCGCTCAGCTACCACATCTACGACAGCGGCGGGAGCCCGGTGGTGTGGGACGGCGCTCGGGGCGCGCTTCCGTCGAGCGTCCCCCCGCTCACGTCGGCGACCGTGCCGATCAGCGTCGCGCTTCCCAGCGGGACCGGCGACTACCGACTCGAGTGGGACATGGTGCAGGAGGGCGTCGCCTGGTTCAGCCAGCTCGGCGTCCAGCGGAAGCAGGAGCTCTTCACGATCGTGCCCGGCGTGACCTTCTACGGAGCGGGCTTCGGTCATGGCCTCGGTATGAGCCAGTACGGCGCGAACGGCTGGGCGACCGGCGCGACCGGTCTCACGCTCACGGGCGAGCAGATCGTGGCGAAGTACTACCCCGGCACTACGCTGCAGTTCGTCGATGCGCAGCGACCGACCAACCGCGTGCTGCTCTCGGCGCCCTCGTCGCAGGGCCGCTACGTGTGCGGCGACAATCGCTACTTCTTCGGCTCGCTCGCCGACCTCAACTCGTCGGGCGGCATGCGCGTGATCAACGAGGGTGCGAACAATCAGGAGATCGCGCGCGGCGGCGGTGGCCAAAACTTCCAGTTCATCGCGCGCAACGGCGTGGTCGAGGTCTGGGCCAATTGGAATCCGGTAACGATGGTCTACTCGGGTCCCGGGCCGATCAGTGCCGCGCCGATCGACCCGACGCAACCGCTCGGCTTCATACAGAAGGGCGGCACGTACCGCGGGAACATCCGCTTCACGAATCTCGGCGGCACGCTCCGCGTCATCAACGTGCTCACGTACGACGACTATGTCCGCGGCGTGCTGCCGCTCGAGATGCCGACGAGCTGGCACCCGGAGGCGCTCAAGGCGCAGGCGTACGCGGCGCGCACTTACTCATACACCGCGTACAAGGGAGCCGTGCGCGACTATGACGTGACCGACGACCAGGCCGATCAGTGCTACGGCGGCACGCGCGTCGAGGTGCCGTCGTCCAACACCGCGGTGACCGCGACGAGCGGTAAGGTCATCACCTACCAGGGTGCGTCGATCAAGGCCTACTTCGCGAGCTCCAACGGCGGCTACTCGCTCTCCGACGGCTGCTGGATGAACAATGTCGTGCGCTCCGGCAGCACCTGGGCGTGCAGCCCGGGGTCACCGTACCTCGCGCCGGTCGCGGATCCCGCCGACCGCGTCGTCGCCGCGCCCGCGAATCCCCGCGCGAGTTGGACGGTGACGTTCACGAGCGATCAGGTGCGATCCGCCGTGCTCCGCTGCGGCGGACCCGACATCGGTGCGCTTCAGGCCGTCGATCTATCGAATCAGGTCCCGCCCGGCGTCGGCCACCCGATCTCGGTGCGTGTGTTCGGCTCATGGGCGAACGCGGATCTGCGCGCGGACGACTTCCTGCGGAACTGCCTTGGGCTGCGATCGACGATGGTGAGGCTGAACCCCTTCTAGGCTTCGGCCGCGTCGAGCCGAAATCAGATTTTCTGATATATTAGTTGGCAATGGCGAAACGCATCAGCGCTACGGAGGCTTCGCGCAAGTTCTCTGACATTCTCGATGCCGTTGAGCATCGGAACGAGGAGTTCATTGTCGAGCGCCGCGGTCGAGCTGTCGCGGACCTCGCACCAGCGCGCGCCGGTCCAGCGCGAGGCACGACCTGGGGTGAGGTATTGCGGCTCTTTGACGGGGGCATGCGCCCCGACCGTAGCTTCGCGCGCGAAATGAGGCGCGTGCGTCGTTCGCGGCCGCGTCTATCGAAGGACCCATGGGCACGCTCCTCGACACCTCGATCCTGATCGACATCGAGCGTAGCCGCGGGGCGATACCGACCACCGAAGAAACGGCGATCGCCGCGATCACCGCTTCGGAGCTGCTGCAAGGTGTCCTCCGCGCCGATCGCGCGCACCGAGCGGTCCGAGAGTCCTTCGTCGAGGGCGTCCTCGCAACGCTCCCCACGATCCCTTTCTCGCTACACATCGCCCGAGTACACGCTCGGATATGGGCGGATCTCGCCTCCGCTCGCCTCACGGTCGATGCAGCCGATCTCGAGGTCGCAGCGACGACGATCGCCCTGGGATGGGAGCTGGCCACGCTCAACCGACGAGACTTCGCGAGGATCGTCGGTCTTCGTCTCGCCCGCCTTACCTAACAAGAACCCGCTATTGGAGGCGAATTCCAACAAGGCGGTCTCGCGTCGCGAGCACGGTGAGGTTCACGAGCGATCGGGTACGCTCCGCCGTCCTCCGCTGCGACTGCCTCGGCCTTCGGTCGACGAATGGCGAGGCTGAGTCAATTAGCTAGGGACTCGGACCTTAGCGGTCCGAGTCCCTCCGCAAATCAGTGGACTTCGCCGCAGGCCACGAGCGCGAAGTTATTGGCCACGTCGCGAATCGAGACTGTGCTCCAGTTCCCGATCGGCGAGTAGGAATTGCCTCCGAACACGACCCCGAAATCCTCGAACAGAGACTTCAGCCCGAGGAAGATCCAGAGTGGTTCCTGGCTGTTCCCGTGCGCTGACTTGACAACATGCAGGAAGCCGGTTCCGTCGTCATTGTTCTTCCAGAAGCCGACCACCATCTGGGTGGCGTCGATGGTGCTGGCGCCGGCCTGATTCAGATCGGCGCAGGCCGGTATCGCGTTGCTCGTCGACGGTAGGGTCATGCTTTCGCTTACGCCTCCCGGGTGCGAGCTGAGGGTATAGATCAGGCTGAAATACGGCACATGAGGCGTTAGGCCGGTCGCGGTACCGTCGACCGTGAGCGTCGAGCCGTTGTCAGTGAAGACCACCCGGCCCTGAATGCCCGAGCCATCGATCGGATGTTGATTAGCTGTCGCGGTCGTCGTTGCGCCAGCTCCGAGGGACGCGGCGAGAAGGATCGCGATCGTAGCGAGCATCGTGAGCGGAGCCGATGTCTTGATCGTCATGTCTCCCCCTTCCACTGATTGCGCGTAGCCGACGCGGAGCCTACGCGTCTTGCGATGGGCCCGGGGACCTACGGGTCTGCGGGATTGACAGCGCACCACGTCGCGGCGCAAATTTCTGGAAAAGCCGGACGCACCTCGTTAGGTGAGGCGGCTGCACGGACATAAGCCGCTGACCCATCCTCGTCGAGAGACGGAACGGGTCAGGACAGGCCTCCCCGGCACAAGGGGAAGCCCAAAGCGGCTAGGTCATACGCCGTGCAGTGCCAAAGCTCGACGAGCTGGGGTGCGATGTCGTTCCCCTTCTCTTCGGGTCGGCCTCCACGAGGTCGCGGCTCTAGAGGAGGCGACCATGGCGCTGCGACCAGCCATCCGCGCACGTCTCGTGTCGCGCGCCGCGCGCACCGTCAGCTCGCGCCAGCTCCGGGCGCTCCTCCTCGTCCTCGGACCTGGTCTGATCAGCGGCTTCGCCGACAACGACGCGGGCGGGATCACCACGTATTCGCTCATCGGCGCCCGGTACGGATACGGGCTGATGTGGGTCCTCCTCGCAAGCATGCTCGCGCTGGTCATAACTCAGGAAGCCGGTGCGCGACTTGGACTGGCGACCGGTCAGGGCTTAGGCGGCCTCATCCGCGAGAACTTCGGGGTGCGCTGGACCGCCTTCGCAGTGTTCACCATGCTCGCCGCCAATCTCGGCGATACCGTGGCCGAGTTCGCGGGCATCGCGGCGGCCCTCGATCTCTTCGGGGTCGTACCGCAGATAAGCGCGATCGTGGCCGCGAGCGCGGTGCTGATCCTCCTCGCTCGGGCGAACTTCACGCGTACCCAGTACGTGCTCCTCGTCGTCGGCGCCGGTGTCTCCATCGCGTACGCGATCTCGGCGGTGCTCGCGCGGCCGGATTGGGGTAGGGCAACTCTGTCCCTCGTCGTGCCTGGCATCACATTCGACAAGGCCTACCTGCTCGCGGTCGTCGGCACGGTCGGGACCACGATCACGCCGTGGGGTCAGGCCTTCATCCAGTCGTATGCCGCCGACAAAGGCCTCACCCGGAAAGACCTAACCGGCGCGCGTATCGACGTCGCGCTCGGGGCGGTGGTGACGAACGTCGTCGCGGCGTTCATCGTGATCTCCTGCGCGGCGACGCTCTGGACGAGCGGGAAGGCGGACATCGTCGACGCAGCCGACGCTGCGCGAGCCCTCGGTCCGCTCGCGGGCGCAGGTGCAACTGTCGTGTTCGCCGCGGGCCTTCTGGCTGCGTCGCTGCTCGGTCTGGCAACGGTACCGCTGACAAGCGCGTACTCGGCCTGCGAGGCGTTCGGGTTCGAGCGCGGGCTGCACTGGCGATGGAGCGACGCTCCGATCTTCTACGGCCTGCTCACGTTCTTCGTCGCGTTCTCGGGGCTGTTCGTGATCATCCCGGGGCTCCCACTCGTGAGTGTCATGTTCCTGTCACAAGTCTTCGACGGGCTGCTGCTCCCGATCATCCTGGTCTTCGTCATGCTGCTGATGGGGAATCGCAAGATCTTGGGGGAGCTCGTGAGCGGCCGGACGCTGGGGACGCTGGGATGGCTCGTCACGGCGCTCATCAGCGCGATGTCCATCGCGCTCGTCGCGAGCGAGTTGCTCGGCGGCGGGTAGGACTGCTTCCCCCCGCCGCGCACCTGACCGGTCCCTAGGTCAGGTTGTTCCCGATGTTGCTGAAGATGTTCGAGATCTGGTCGCGCAGGAAGAGCAGCGCCACGATCACGGCGATCGCGATGACCGCGATGATCAGGGCGTACTCCACCAGGCCTTGGCCGTCCTCGCTCGTTAGAAACTCGTCCATCGCTCTCGCCTCCAGAGGTTCGAGACCTCGTCCGAAGTGTCAACGAGCGGAGCCGATATGTGACCTCCCCCGATCAGGTGAACGACCCCAGACGCTTGGGCTATCGGGCCCCCCGGCCCAGCGTCCTCGATCCGCGAAGTCATTCCGCGACCGTGCTCCGCGCCCCTCCGTCCCAGGTCGGCTTGCGCGGGCCGGGATCGAGCGGAAGGCGGATCGCCGCGAGCGAACCTCGTACCGCGCCGCGGGTGATCAGGAGCAGACGGCCGCCATTCCCTTCCACGAGCAGCCGCGGTAGCTCGACGTCGTCCTCCGTGAGCTCACGTGTCCGGCAGTTGATCTCAACCGCAGCTTCCTCCGCGGACAGACGAGCCAGAACGGTCACGTCTTCCTGAGGCGACAGCTCCACAGCGCGATCGATTAGGCACGCGAAGGCGTGGCGGAGCCGGTCGGCATCGCCGATGACCGCGAGCGGTTCCTTGGGAACGTTCACCAGAACACGGTTTCGAGCCGGCGATTCGTCCGCTGCTTCCGTCAAGAGCTGTCCGAGATCGACTCGCGTGCGCTCGAAATGAAGCGTCTCGGCCTGCAACCGCCCCAGCGATAACAGATCCGTGCCCAGGAAGGTCGCTTCCTGGATCTGGTGCCGAAGCGCCCGAAAGTGCAGGTGCACCGCCGGATTCGCATCGCGCCCGATTCGCTCCTCAAATGTGCGGGCGAACCAGTCGAGGGCGCGGAGAGGGCGCGCCAGCTCGCGAATGAGCATGCGCTGCAAAGCGTTGCGGTCCGCATCGAGCGCCGCCCAGCGCCGGCGCTCGCTCTCGTAAGCATTTTCCTTGGCGATGCGTTCGAGATGAAAATTGTCGGTCACGTAGGCCAACGCGACGAAGATGCCGAAACGCGAGAGTCCGTTCCACAGTTCTGCCGCCGGGACGAAGCTCTGCAGGAGTGCGTCGACGACGAGCTCCACCGTCGTCGCCGCCAGCCCAATGACGACGGCGGTACGCCACCCCAGGACCCAGGCGGTCAGCACGACCGGGATCATGTAGAAGAGGGTGAATTCAACGTCGTTCGGCGTGAGGTAGTCGAGCAGACCGATCGCGATCAACAACGCGATGGCGATGACCAGCGCACGCGAGTCCCCACGGCGCAACCGCAGCACGCTACGTGGCCCGCGGGCCATCGACGCGTGCCGCCATGGCCTCGACGCGGCTTGCGATCCCCAGCTTGGAGTAGATGTTGTTGATGTGATTCTTGACGGTCTTCTCCTCGATTCCCATCTCGTGCGCGATCTCGCGATTGCGGCGGCCGCGCTGGACAAGCTTCAGGATCTCGAGCTCCCGCTTCGTCAGCCCGGACGTTTCAGAAGCGATCCGGCCAGACTCGGCAAGGATGCCGCCCGCGATGACCGGCATCATCGAGATGTCTTCCGCGGCGAGCGCCCGCATCGCGGAGGCGAGCTCGGCCGGGTCGAACCGGCCGTGGATCAAGTAGCCCTTGGCGCCGGAGAACAGGGCATCGCGGAGATGCGCGGGGTCCTCCGACCATGTGACGACGAGCGTCCGTATCGCCGGAAAAGCCGACGTGATCCGCCGCGTAGCCGCGATCCCATCTCCATCGGGCATTCGGAGATCCATCAGGACGATGTCGGGTCGCGTCTCGGCCGCGCGGTCAAACGCCTGACGCCCGGTCGTTGCCTCTCCAACTACGACGAAGCCCGGAAGCGCCTCGACCGCCTTGCGCAGGCCGCCGCGCACGATGAACGAGTCATCGGCGACGAGCACACGGATGTCGCTCATGGTCCAGTGAGCGGGAAGGCCACCCGAACGACGGTCCCTCCCTGCGGTCTCCGCTCGACGGTCAGCGTGCCGCGAAGGAGCTCGGCGCGCTCACGTATGCCGATCAGACCGTAGCGGCCCTCGTCGGCCAGTCGCTCCAACGGAACATCGTCGATCCCGCGACCGTTGTCCGCCACCTCGAGCCGTACGTGGCCATCGATCAGCGCGATGCGCGCCACGATCTCAGTCGCTCCCGCGTGACGCTCCGCGTTCCGGAGACCCTCTTCGACCATTCGCATGATCTCGAATCGTGCCAGCGGACCGATCCGCTCGAGATCACCCTGGATTTCGAGGTCGATGTGCGGGTGCCGGCCCGCGACGCGCCGCATCGACTGCTCGAAGGGCTCGTCTCCATCCCTCGAGCGAACATCGGTCACGATCGCGCGCAGCTCCTCGGAGAGCAGTCGAGCGAGACGCTCGACGCGCGCGAGCTCCGGTCGAAGCGTCTCCGGCGCGTGTCCCGCGATCGTGGCTGCCTCGAGCGCCAGCACGCTGACGGACTTCGCGACTCCGTCATGAAGCTCACGAGCGATCCGCTCGCGCTCGCCCGCCGCCGCCGCGGTGGTCTCCTGGCTCCGAAGTCGACGCTCGATCTCCATCGCCGCCGCCGCCAGCTCGCCGATTTCGTCGGCGGCCAGGAGAGGAACCGTGCTCTCCGCCGAACCGCGACTGGCGAGCTCACGCAGGCGTGCTGAGACGGATTCAATGCCGCGCGCCGTATCGTCACCGACGAACCATCCGATGGTCGCGGCAAAACCGACAAGGGCGGCTGCCGTCAACAGATAGCCCGCGAGCACCGCGTCTGAAGTGCGCTCGAAATCAACGAGCACGTCGAGGAGGACGCCCGCGGTCGCGAAGGATGCTCCTGTGGTCGCGACGAGAAATCGTGTACGCAGGGTGATGTCGCGGGCCGAGTCCGGTGCGCGACGTTCGCGAAGGACCGGTCGGAGCACGGTGCGCGCGAGCGCGAACGCGGCCAATGCGACGAGGGCAACGACGCCAAGCCCGTAGAGGACATCCTCGATCGTGGTCACGATCAAAGTGCGCGAGGTCGCCGTGCCCGGCCCCACGAGGGCCAGGGTCGCGATGCGGACGACGATGACGGTGGCGGCGCCGATGATGAGGGCACCGCGGAACAAATCCGAAGGAAGAGCCCAGAGCGCGTGAGCCGAGCGCGCCGACTTCGTCGTCAAAACGATCCACACGATGAGGATCGCCAGCGATGGCAGAGCATCAGCGAGAAGGGTTCGAGGAGGCTCTTCCCCCGTCGACAGAGCGCGGGGCAGTGTCGCAACAATGGCTCCACTGATCGCGAGGGCGGTCAGGACGGTACCAAGTCGCGGCCGCGCGGATCCCAGCGACCGAGCGTGCACGGGATTCAGGCTACGCGGGTCTGTCCTAGGCCCCGGGGCCCCGGACCCCAGGTACCAGGTCGAATCGGCCCGGTAGTTCCATTGCGCAATCGCACCGGCGCAGGCTGAATCGTTCTCGGGTGGAAGGCCGGCGGCCAGAGGGGCTGGAGAGGAGTCCGGCCAATGCGGTTTCGCCACGAGCAGAGCGGTCAGACCCTCGTGATCGTCGCTGTGATGATCGTTGCCCTGCTCGGGTTCACCGGACTGGTGATCGACCTTGGGTGGTATGAGGTCAACCTGATGCGGATCCAGCGCGCTGCGGACGCGGCCGCGCTCGCCGGCGTCGTGTATCTGCCGGGGAATGTGCCCGGGGCGGTGACGGCAGCCCAGAACGAAGCGGCGAAGAACGGGTACACCAACGGCGCAAACGGAGTCGCCATCACCGCCACACCTGACAACGGAAACAACACCATCCTCGGTGTCACCGTCTCCTCGCCGGTACGCTCGTGGTTCGCGCGTCTCTTCGGTGTTGACCACTTCGGCGCGCGGCGCAACGCGCGCGCGGAGTTCATCCTGCCCGTGCCGATGGGGAGCCCGCAGAACTTTTGGGGCATCAACGTCATCTGTCGAAACAGCGACACCCCGCCGAATTGCCCCCAAGTCGCTGATGCGGGCGGCGCCGGGCCACTCCAGCCGCTTGGATTCTTCGGCGGCGTCGAATACCGCGGCGGGCAGAGGCAGAACGGCGACGCGTACTTGCCGTACTTCGATTCGACGGCCGGTGGTACCGGGCTCAACACCGGCTTCGATCCGGCCGGCTATTCGTATGAGGTCGACTTCCCCGCGGGCACCATGGACGGGACGGTGTGGCTGTACGACCCGATCTTCTGCGCCACCGGGGGCAACAGCGCCAACGGGCGGCGCCTCGGCGTCGGCGACTTCTGGTTCTCGGGCGGCGGGACCCCGATGACCACCGTCTACAACCTCTGGAACATGAATGGGACGCCTTACGACTACGCCGACGACACCTTGCTCGCGACCCAGACGTACGTCTCCAACGGCGTCGACAAGAGCGCGAGCTACAGCGGCGACCGCAACTACGGCGGCGGCGCCAGCACCGGCTCGGGTCCGGACTGCGCTAACGATCCCGCGCACAACAAGTGGGTCCTGTTCGCGAACGGGCTGACGGAGGGCCAGTACCGAGTCCAGGTGACCACAAGCAGCGGGACGAACTCCGAGGACGGCATCAACGGCTTCGGCATCGAGGCGACCTCAAGTGGCGGCCCCGCGCCGCGCGTCTACGGCCAGCAGCGCATGGAAGCATTCATCGTGATCAACAACAGCTCGGTGTTCTATCTCGCGCAGATCCAGGCTGCCCACGCCGGCAAAACGCTGGAGATCCACCTCTTTGACCCGGGCGACATCTCGAACACGACCTTCCGGATCCGCGTGCCCAGCGCCACGGCACCCGGCTACACCTACGCGACGTTCACCTGGACCTCGGACCGGAGCTGGTGCGGCCAGCCGACGAGCGGCGGACCGACGACCTCGCTCGTCACGTCAAACGCCGCCGGCTGCAACTACTTCAACAACGCCTGGGTCACGATCTCGGTGCCGATCCCGGCGAGCTACTCGGCGCCGGTGGCATGCTGCCCAACCGATCCGGGCCCGGGCTGGTGGAAGATCGAGTACGACACGCTCGGCACCGGCCAGGACATCACGACCTGGCAGATCAACATCCGCGGCAATCCCGTCCACTTGATCACGCCCTAGCGCCGGATGAGTTCACGCGGATGTTTCTGGGCCTGGGGACCCATGCACGTCCCGGCATGCGCGCCTGACCATGGCGTAGCAAGCGCGCCACACGGCGTCGACGCAAAGGGGATCGCAGATGGCCACCGCGACCGCGGTCGCGCCAAAAACCGAGCGCGAGTTCCTGCTGCAGAACCGCTGGCTCATCCTGTTCTTCAGCGTCCTGAGCATGGTGGCGGTCGCGAACCTCCAGTACGGGTGGACGTTCTTCGTCCCGTCCATCGTCAAAGGGTTCAAGTCGACGACGGCGTTGGTGCAGGTCACGTTCACGCTGTTCGTGCTTCTCGAAACCTGGCTCGTCCCGTTCGAGGGCTACCTCGTGGACCGCTTCGGACCGCGCAACCTCGTCCTCGTTGGCGGAGTGTTCGCCGCGGCCGGCTGGGTCGGCTCCGGGCTCGCCGGCGATCTCACGACGCTCTATCTCACGTACGCGCTCGCCGCGATCGGCGCAGGCATCGTGTACGGGACCGCGATCGGCACCGCGCTCAAGTGGTTCCCCGACCATCGCGGCCTCGCCGCGGGCCTCACGGCCGCAGGGTTCGGCGCGGGGTCGGCGCTCACGGTCGCACCGATCGCGGACATGATCGCGACGTCGGGATATCAGCCGACCTTCATCCAGTGGGGCCTCATTCAGGGGATCGTGGTGATCATCGCGGCTCTGTTCCTGAAAGCGCCGCCAGCGGGTTGGCTTCCGCGCACCTGGACCCTCGAAGCACAGACCGCAACGGTGAAGAAACGCCAGACGGGCCTCGACTTCACGCCGCAGCAGATGGCGGCCACGCCGAACTTCTGGGTGCTCTACCTCTTGATGACCCTCGTCGCCACCGGAGGACTCATGGCGACCGCCGCGCTCGTACCGATGGCGCAGCAGTTCAAAGTCGACAAGTTCCCGATCACGTTCCTCTGGGTCGCGCTTCCGGCGGCGACCTTCGCGGGATCGCTCGACCGCGCCGTGAACGGCTTCATCCGACCGATGTGGGGCTACATCTCCGATCACATCGGCCGCGAGCTCACCATGACGATCGCCTTCGCTCTGGAGGCGCTCGCGATCTTTCTCCTCACCCGGTTCGCGACAGACCCCGTTCTCTTCGTCGTCTTCACCGGCTTCACGTTCTTCGGCTGGGGCGAGATCTACTCGCTCATGCCCGCGACGATCGGCGACTTCTTCGGCCGGAAGTTCGCCACGACGAACTACGGTTACCTCTACACGGCGAAGGGCACCGCCTCGGTGTTCGTCCCCATCGGTGCGGCCCTGGCAACGGGCATCGCGTTCGACTTCCGCGCGGACATCCTGCTCTTGATCGGCGGGCTCTTCGTCTTCTACACGCTCTTCTTCGGCCCCGCCGTGCTGAAGCAGTCGCTGAGTCCGACCGTCCGCAACGTGCTGTTCGCGATCGGCGGGATCCTCGTGCTGTACGGATTGGCCCTCACCGTCTGGCCGGACCAGCTGCCGCCCGCGGGCCTCGCGACCTGGACCGTTCCGGCGATCGGCTATCAGGGTGTCTTCGCGATCGCCGCCGTCTTCGACGTCGCCGCGTCGGCGATCGCGTTCGTCGTCCTTCGCCGGATGCGGGTACCGGCAGGCGGCACGCGCCCATCGGTCGCGACGGTGCCGCTCTCGGCCGCCGCCGCCCCGGCGGAGTAGGGCCCGCGATGGGAGCGCTTCAGCCCGGCCACCTCCTGCTGATCCTTCTGATCGTCCTGATCGTCTTTGGCCCCGGGAAGATGGCGGGGATCGGTAGCCAGCTCGGCCGCGGAATCCGCGAGTTCCGCGAGTCGACCGAGGCGAAGGACGAGCCGAAAACGCTCGCCTCGGGCACCCGGTACTGCGCTCAATGCGGGAAAGCCGCGGCCGCCGACGCGTCGTTCTGCGGCGAGTGCGGGCACCCCCTCGACGGCGCGGCATAGGTCCGCGCTCCGCGGATCATGAACCTACCCGCATTCATCCGAAGCGCGCGGACCATAGGAGCCCGCGAGAAGGAGCTCTCTCTCGTCGAGCACCTCGACGAGCTGCGCCGGCGTCTCATCGTCGCATCGATCGCCCTCGTCGCGACCACCGCGATCTCGTTTCTCTTCTCGACCCAGATCATCGAGTTCCTCCTGGTGCCGTCAGGCCAGACGAAGCTCGTCGCGTTCACTCCCACCGAAAACTTCACCACGTACTTCCGCGTTGCGTTATTCGCCGGCATCGCCCTCGCGATGCCGGTGATCCTGTACGAGATCTACGCGTACATCGACCCGGCACTCCTGCCGAAGGAACGGCGGTTCGCGCTGACGCTTGGCCCGTTCGCACTCGCGCTCTTCGTCGGCGGAATGGCGTTCTGCTACTTCATCCTGCTGCCGAACGCGCTCAAGTTCCTCATCGGATTCGGGAGCGAGGTGATCGCGAACCAGCTTCGCGCCTCGGACTACCTCTCGTTCGTGACGACGTTCATCCTCGGCGTTGGACTCATCTTCGAGATGCCGGTTGTCATCTATGGCCTTGTGCGCGTGCACGTGGTGTCGCGCTCGTGGCTGACCAAACAGCGCCGCTACGTATTCTTGCTCGTCTTCATCATCGGCGCGATCATCACGCCGACCCCTGATCCATTCAACCAGACCCTGGTCGCGGTCCCGATGTACTTGCTGTGGGAAGTCGGCCTGTTCCTCGCGCGGTTCGCGTGACCGCCATCCGCGCATCTGGCGGCGGTCGCGTGCGGCGAGGACGCATCGTCGGCGGGCTCATCGTGGCCGCCACGCTCGTCGCATGCGGTCCCCAGGGTGGGGCCGAGCCTTCGCCGACCCAAGCCGTATCCGGTGGGCACGGCGCGGCGATCGGCGCCACGACCTCGCCGTCCTTCGACGCTGTCACCGTGAAGACGTCGATCTACGGCATTCTCGTCATCGAAACCACCGCTGGCGCGTCGTGCAGCGCGAAAGCGCAGCTCCCTTCCGGAGGGACCGTCATCGCCGCTGATTTCCTCACCGGCCAGGTCGCCGACAACGGGCGAGCCACGTGGACCTACGCGACGCCGGTCGCCGGCGCGGGAGAAGGGTCCGGCCGCTACGAGGTCGCCTGCACCCTCGGCGGCCAGACGCTGCGCACCAGCGCTGATTTCTCCATTCCGTAAATTTTCTCGGCGTTACACCGCGTGGGCGTCAATCCGGTGACTGACCACTAGCATTTATCCATGCGCGCATTGGTGGCTGCCACGCTCTTTGTCCTCGTGATCTCCGCTTGCGTGCAGACCCCGCAGGCGAGTCGACCGACGGATACGCCCGTTGCGACACCATCGGAAGCTCCGACGATCGCGCCGGAGACGCCGTCGCCCACGCTCTCGCCGTCGCCCGTGCCGACCATCGCCCCGGCGCCCGTCCAGACGCCTGAGCCTCATCCGACGACGCGCGCGGCCGGCGAGCAGATGTACCCCTACTACTTTGAGGCGCGCAGACAGTTTGCGATCTTCCCGCCGACGCCCCAGATCGACTTCGACGAGCCCGCGGACGTCCTCGGCAACTCGTGGTGCCGCGGCCTCAACGCAAATGGCCAGCCGATCTTCGCCGTCCGTCGGGACTTCGTGATGACGCCTCGCACGGCGTACCACGAGATCGGGCATGCCTATGAAGCGCTGCTCCTGCGGAGGGATCCGAATAGAGACGTCCTGGGTGAGTACTGGGCCTACCGCAAATTCGCCGGGACGTGGCAGGACGCCATGAAGGCGTCCGCGGCACAGACCAACCCGTTGGCGGCGTGGGCTTCCAACCCGCATGAGATGTGGGCGGAGAGCTTTAGCGCCGGCATGACGGGAGTCGGCGGCAACTTCGACCCGGCTGCGATGAAGTCCTTCTTCTTGTCGCTCCTCTCATCGCCATAAGAGGGCGGACCTTCGCGTGTTGCCCACAAGGGTGCAAGATATTGACAGTTACGGTCAATATCGCGTAGTCTTCGGGAATGCGAGAGGCCGACCAGCCGGAACGCGAGGCAGGAAAGACCATCGAGCGATTTCACCTCGTCTTTGTTGAAGTGGCCGCCGCGCGACTTCCTATCGCGGACTTCGTCCTTAAAGGCGACGCGAACATGCGGTTCTTCTTTCGAAGCCAGAGACGATCGCGTGACATCGACTTCAATTACCTCGGAAGCCGTTTTGCGAGCTTCGCCGAGCGCGTGGACGACGTACTGGAGTCGCGGGCGCTGAGCGAGTTCCTCCGCCCGCATGACATCACCCTCGTGAATCCTCGCCGCCACAAGCAGACAGAGACGACACGTAGATGGAAGCTCTCGCTGGAGACTCATTTGGTTGGAGACGCGGATTCAAAGATCGAATTCTCGGCGAGAGAAGAACCCCTAAAAGACTTCCAGCTGCGTCCGGTCGATTCGGAGCTCGCCCGAAGGTTGGGCGGCCGGTCTGTCCCTATCAATCGGTACGGACCGATTGCGATGGTCACTCAAAAGATAGATGCCCTGCGGCACCGTTCGGAAACGCAACCCCGCGACGTCTTCGATCTTGACCTTTTATTCCGCACTCATCCCGATGCTCTCGGCCACGCGTCCCTGGAGCAGCGGGCGCTGGAAGGTGCGATTGAGCGAGCTCGTGCGTTGACTTACCAGGAGTACCTCACCACGGTCGTCGACTACCTCGAAGAGGAGATCGTGGATGTCCTGGGCAGCCAGAGTGCCTGGAGCGACATGCAACGCCACGTTGTCGAAACCCTCGAGGCCCGCTGGATCGAGGTTTCGCCGTGAGCTCGGCATCGGTCTTTGCCAAGCTACGTGAGATCGGCGCGCCCACACTCGCCACGCGGGAGGCCGCGGCCGCGCTGCGTGTCTCGACGAGCTCTGCCAGCCGAGCACTGAAGACTCTGGCCGAACGCGGACTCGCTCGCCAGATTCGCCACGGTCTTTGGACCCTCGCGGATCGACCTGCCGACCCGCGGCTTCTGGCGGGCGACATCACGCGACCGCATCCCGCCTATGTTTCCTTCGCTTCTGCCCTAGCAGCGCACGGCGTCATCGATCAGATCCCCCGCGAGATTTCGCTCGCGTCGACAAGCCGACCCAAGCGGGTCAAGACGAGCCAAGGAGTTTTCGTCGTCCATCGAGTGCCGCCGGACCTTTTCGGTGGGTATGACCTCAAAGACGGAGTGGCGATCGCCACGCCGGAGAAGGCCCTCTTCGATTTTGTGTACGTCAGCCAGGCGAGCGGGCGAACTCGTCAGCGGCTACCTGAGCTTGACCTACCCAGATCTTTCTCGCGGCGTGAAGTTGAGCGATGGATCAAACGCATTAGGTCACCGCGACTCCGCGGACTGGTCTCTGGCGCAGTCGAGCGTTCTCTCAAGCACGCTGCCTGAAATGCCCCGCCTGCACGCCTGTTCTTAGATCACTCTCCTTGGAAACTCGACCGACACCGCGCGGTAACGTCTTGCGTCCCTTCTCGTTCGACCATGTACAGACGCATCGCCCTTGCGACACAATGAGCGCTCGCGCGCAGGGGAGGTGACGAGGAAGAGAGAGGGGCTCCGTCTTGCGCCGAGCACGTTTGAGCAAAAAGCGGTTCGCACTCCTCCTCGGGCTCTTCCTTCTCGCGCTCTTCCCGAACTCTGGGCCGCCCGCCGTCGCGTCACCGCGCGCGTCGGGCGACATCACCGCGCACGAGGTCACCATCCCGCTCCCGGCCGTGAATGCGCCGCTCTCCCTGCAGGGCGGGGGCACCGTGATCGGCGGCGCTGCTGGGCAGACCGGCGGCGACACGGTCCTCTACAGCTCACCGACCATCGCCGCGGGGCAGCTCTTCGACCGCGTCGGCGTGCACTGGGTCGCCGCCCGCGGCACCGAGACCACCTTCTATGTTGAGCTCCGCACCTCGGCCGATGGCGCGAGCTGGAACGACTGGGACCTGCTGAGCGCGGACGAGGACATGGCCAACACCGACACGAACGAGTGGTACGCCTCTCCGCATCTCGCGGTCGACAGCGCGCGCTACGCGCAGTACCGCGTGTGGCTCACCGACGGGAATCCCTCTGACCTGCAGCGCATCGGACTCACCTTCATGGACGTGAACGACCTCAACGCGGGTCCCGTCGTGCGCCTCGTGAACGACGTCGTCGGCGCCGCGAAGGACGTCGCGCGCTCGTTCACCGAGCCGGCCAGTGCGCGTGCGGCCTCGATCAACCCGACGCGGATCCTCGGGCGGTCGGACTGGGCCGCCAACGAGAACCTCATGCAGTGGATCCCGCGCTACCCGCAGAAGGTGCAGAAGGCCGTCGTCCACCACACCGTCACCGACGACGGCGGCAACGGTCAGGTCGCCGCGACGATCCGCGCGATCTACTACTACCACGCGGTCACGCGCGGCTGGGGCGACATCGGGTACAGCTACCTCGTCGACAAGTACGGCAACGTGTGGACCGGCCGCCAGGGCGGCGACAACACCGAGGGGGGCCACGCGTACGGCTGGAACAAGGGATCGATCGGCATCGCCGCGATCGGCACCTACAGCGTGACGTCGCCGACGCCGGCGATGGTCGCCTCGATCGCCAACATCATCGCGACGAAGTTCACGCAGTTCGGCATCCAGCCCTACGGCGCCGACCCGTTCGTGCACCAGGAGCAGGCGCCGGACGGCACGTGGGTCAACGTGAGCTCGAGCCCGCCGAACGTCCAGGGGCACCGCGACTGCAACTACATCCAGAGCCAGTACGGCGGGCAGACCGCCTGCCCGGGCAACGCGCTCTACGCGCAGCTCCCCAACATCCGACAGATCGCCCAGGCCACCGTCGCAAGCGGCTATACCCAGATGCCCTTCATCGACACGCAGCTCCCGAAGGCGGGATATCCGGGCGCCAACCTCTCCGTCGGCGTGACCGTGGCGAACCGCGGAAAGATGAACATCCCTGCGGGAACGAGCGTCTCCTACAAGCTGATGCAGGGCGCGACGACCGTCGTCGCGCAAGGCGGTACCGCCACGATCCAAAATGATGTCTTCCCGGGCGGCATCGCCGCGGTGAACGTTCCCTTCACGGTGCCCGCGATCGGGAACTACATCGTTCGCTGGGACCTCCAGACCGGCGGAACGTGGTGGAACCTGAGCTACGGCACGCCGGTGCGCGAGCAGTACTTCCGCGGCGCTGACTGGAGCGTCGACTGGGTGAGCGACAACGTCCCGCTCAGCTGGGCCGCCGGCGAGACGAAGATGATCACCCAGACGCTCACGAACGACGGCGGCCGCGTGTGGAACGCGGCGGGCGCGGGGCCCGTGCAGCTCGGCTACAAGTGGGTGAGCAGCGCCACCGGGAATACCTTCCCTGGCGCGAACCGCGTCTCGCTGCCGAACGACGTGCAGCCGGGTCAGACCCTCACGCTGCAGATCCCGGTGACCGCGCCGGTCTACCCGACGAACTACACGATGTCGCTCGACCTCTACAAGCTGAACGAGTTCGCATTCAATGACAAGGGCATCGCCGACAACGACAACACCACCGGCGTGAGCGTCGACTTCAAGGCGGCGTACACGTTCAACGCGATCCCGCAGTTCACGGCGGGCCAGACCGCGACAGTGCCGGTGACCATCCGCAACATCGGGAACGGCACGTTCCCGACGACGAACTCCTTCCCGGTGAATCTCGCGTATCACTGGACGAGCGCGAGCGGCGCCAATGTCGTGTGGGACGGTGCGCGCACGCCTCTCGGCGGCGATCTCCTCTCGGGACAGAACGTCACGGTGAATCCCGCGATCAGCGCGCCGACGGTGGGCGGGAGCTACGTGCTGAAGCTCGACCTCGTGCAGGAGGGCGTCGCCTGGTTCTCGGGCAAGGGCGTGGCGACTGGCAACCTGCCCGTCACCATCGCCGGGCCGATCATCCCGTCGTTCGGCGCGAACTACGCGATCCTCCCTGTCAGCGGGACCGCCTCGAGCACGACCACCGTGCCGATCACTCTTGGCAACACCAGCAACTTCACCTGGCCTTCGGCGGGCGCGAACCCCGTGACCCTGAGCTACCACTGGGTCAATAGCGCCGGACAGACCGTCGTGTGGGACGGTCTGCGGACGAGGCTTCCCGCCGACGTGCCCGCCGGTCAGCTGACACAGGTCCAGGCGACCCTCGCGTTCCCGAGCGCGCCCGGCACGTACCTCCTGCGCTGGGACCTGGTGCAGGAAGGCGTGTCGTGGTTCTCGGGCAAGGGTGTCCGGATGCCGGAGCAGACCGTCTCGGTCACGACATACGTCGCGCCCTTCTACGGCGGGTCGCTCGGCGTCGACCAAACGCCGGCGACGATGAACGCGAAGACGACGACGCTCGTGCCGGTGCGCATCGAGAACATGTCGAATTTCGACTGGGGCGCGAACGTGAACCTCAGCTACCACTGGTATGACGCCGCCGGGAACGTCGTCCAATGGGACGGCCTGCGCACTCCGCTCGCGGGCACCGCGCGGACGCAGATCGCGGCGCTCAACGCGCAGATCGCCGTGCCGGCGACGCCGGGGACCTACAAGCTCCAGTACGACATCGTCCAGGAGGGCGTCGCCTGGTTCTCGGGTCAGGGCATGCAGACCCCGGTGAAGGTGATCTCGGTGATCGTGCCGGCGCTCAGCGCGACGTATTCCGCACCCGCGACGGCGAACGGCACGGCCAACTCGACGATCACGCTGCCGGTCACGATGACGAACGCAGGCACGACCACCTGGCAGCCCGGCGCGTTCAACGCCTCGTACCACCTCTACACGCAGAGCGAGGCGGTCGTCGTCTGGGACGGTCTGCGCACCGCGCTTCCGTCGCCGGTCGCCCCGGGCCAAGCCGTGACCCTCGACGTCATCGTGCGGATGCCGGCGAACGCGGGGCCGTACCTCCTGCGCTTCGACGTCGTGCAGGAGGGCGTTGCGTGGTTCTCGGGACAGGGCGTCCCAATGGGGAGCGTTACTCTCCAAGTCCAGTGAGGAAGGTCCTCGGACTCGCGTTCATCGTCGTGATAACGGCTTGTGGAGCGAGAACCGCGCCCGCACAGACCCCGCAGTGGCAGACGATTGGCGAGCTCTCGCAACCACGCGCATACGCCAGCGCGGTCGCGCTCTCCAACGGAAAGATCCTCGTCGTCGGCGGATTCGACCGGTCCGCGGATGACGTCATGAACGTGAAGAGCGAGCTCATCGACCCCGCGACGGGCAATGTGACGCTGCTCCCGCAATCTCTGCTCGGCCGCGTACATCAGAGCATCACGACGGCCTGGGAGGATCTCGTCGTCGTCGCGGGTGGAGTCGAGTGGGACGAGACGTACTGGTCGCCGGTCGATCGTGTGGATGTGTACCGGCCGCTGCAGGGCGGATGGGTCCTCGGCGCGGCGCTCAACCACAAGCGCTCCGATCACGCCGCGACCGCGCTGCAGGACGGGCGCGTGTTCGTCACGGGCGGCAACGCGAACACCACGCTTCTTGCATCGAGCGAGATCTACAACCCGCGCAGCGACAAATGGACCGCGGCCGCGCCGATGCCGCGCGCACGCACCCAGCACAGCGCGGTCACGCTCTTCGATGGCCGGGTGCTCGTGACCGGGGGCATCGACGTCGACGGCGCGCCAACGAACACCACCTTCATCTACGACCCAGGGACGGACTCGTGGACCTATGGTCCGCCGATGACGGTGGCGCGCTTCCAGCAGGTCGCCGTCGCGCTTCCGACCGGCGACGTGCTCTTCGCCGGCGGGGACGGCGTCGCCTCCGGGACGAGCGAGGTCTACCGGTTCGGCGAGAGCCGCTTCGTCCCGTCCGGCACGCTCGTTACACCGCGCCTGGTCGCCCAGGGCGCGGCACTTCCTGACGGCCGCGTCGTTCTATCCGGTGGATTGCCGCTTCGCATGCACGAGTTCGCGCCCCTCTCGAGCGTCGAGATCTGGGATCCGAAGACGGGTCTCTGGAGCGCGCTTCCCTCCGCGCCGACCCCGCGCGCGTGGGGAAGCATCGTGGTCGTCCGCGGCGTCCTGTACCAGCTCTCCGGCACCGGCGAAGGAGAGACGGCCTATCGCACGATCGAACGCCTGGCATTCAATTGAGAGGTGTAACTGCCGGGATACACCTGGGTGGACCCTATAGTTCACGGTGGATTTCGCGTTAGGCCTAAGTGCGCCGCATTCGCGGCGCTTTCCTTGAGGAGGGATCCAGTAATGAGCTCCACGCTTTTGCGGCGCGCCGCGACGTCGACCCTTGTCGTCCTGTGCCTGCTGCTGACGCTCGCGCTGCCGGCCGGGCCGGCAGCAGCTATGACTGGCACGATCACCGGAAAGGTGATGGATTCCGTCACGAAGCTGCCGATCCAGGACGTTCAGGTCTACCTCGGCATCCCCGGCGCGTTCGTCTGGGCGCGCACCGCCGCCGATGGTTCGTTCTCGATCGATCTGACACCGATCCAGTACAACCCACAGACGCCGTGGCAGGTCTATTTCGTGAAGTCCGGCTACGCGACCGTCCCCACGAACAAGTTCTTCCTGACCTCAACCGGCTACGTGTTCGGTTCGGACCCCACGAACGTGCCGAATCCCTTCCCGCTGGTGAAGCAGCTCGTCGGCCCGCGCGCGAGCTGCGACGACCCCGGCACCGGCAGCGCAAACCCGCCGGCCGTGACCTCGACCGTTTATCTCCCGAACATCACCCGGCGCCTGGGTGGTCCCGACGGTTTCTACACCCCGTTCATCATCCAGAACACCGGGACGGCGTTTACCGAGCTCGAGGTGTCCTTCTACAAGTTCAGCGACGGCAGCTGTGTTGAACGCTACCTCGTCTTCGGCCTGGGCCCAGGGACGTCACACGCGAACAACCCGAACGACACGGTGCTCAACCCGATGTTGCCAGACGACGCCCAGTTCTCTGTCGTCGTCCAAGCATTCGGCTCAAAGATCGTCGGCGTCGTCAACGAGCATCAGGGCACGGGCGATCGTCTCGAGGCGCTCTCGTACGACGGCTTCAACTCCGGGGCAACCACGGTGTTCCTACCGAACGTCACGCGCAAGTTCTTCGGTCTCTTCGACACGCCGTTCATCATCCAGAACCTCGGCACGGCGCAGGCTTTCGTCACGTCCACATTCCGCTCGTTCGATGGCACCGGCCCGACCATCGTCATCGGCCGGACGATCGATCCGGGCCGCGCGAAGCCTATCGACCCGAACTCCGATGACCCCAACCTTGGAGCGCCCGGTCTTACCGACAACAAGCAGTACAGCGTTACCGTCCAATCGACTCAGCCCGTCGGGGTCGTGGTGAACACGCAGGCCGACGCGGCGAGCGTCGCCAACCCCGTCGCGGCCGCGACCGACGGCATCGCGAGCGGCGGCCCGACGGTCTACGGCGCATACGCCGCGAAGAACGCGCAAGGGATTGGTCGACGGAGCTCGATCATCGTGCAGAATCTCGGCGCGACGGCGGTCACGCCGAAGATCACCTTCACCCCGCTGACCGGGAGCCCCGGGACGGCGAACACGTACACCTTCCCTGCGATAAATCCGAACTCGTCGAAGGCGTTCGACCCACGCTTCTCGTTCAGCACGCAGGGGACGACCAACACCCCTTGCAGCACGGGCGGCACCGATTGCCTCGCGGATGGCGAATACACCTTCAGGATCGACGCAGCCGGCGGGAACATCGCGGCACAGGCGAATGTCGAGACCACGTCAACGCTGATGGGCTACTCCGCGACCGCGACGCCCGCCTCGAAATACTTCCTGCCCAACCTGACCAAGTCGCTCTGCTTCTGCCCAACGCCCACGCAGACCACCGGCTGGTCCACGCCGATTCTCTTGCAGAGCGTCACCGCGACCAGCGCGACGATCAGCTGGTACAACTTCGTGGGCGGCGCACTCGCATTCACCCAGACCGTGAACCTCACGGCGGGCACCGGAATGCGGATCGACCCCTGGTCGAATCCCCAGCTCGCCCCCGACAAGCAGTACTCCGTCGTGGTCGACGCCGGAACAGGAACCGTCACCGCCGTGGTGAGCGAGATCAATCTCCAGGGTGGCGACGGCGCAATGATGTACGAGGGCTTTGCGGCAACACCCTGACCATGAACCGACGCGCCGACTTCGCCGGCCGGGCTCCTTTCGCTTCGACGCGCTGGGAGCCCGGCTGCGCGGCGAACGGACGCAAATCGGGATGGGGATCGTCGCGATTCTCATCCTTCTTCTCGCGCTCGCGCCCCTCGCACTTTCGGGCGCGGGCATCGTGAACGTCGCCGTCTCGCCGACCGTGACTCCCACCGCGGAGCCGACGGCATCAGCTGAACCCACCGTGACGGAGCCTCCACCGACACCGGTCGGGACGCCCGCTCCGATACCGTCCGAAGCCGTGGACACCGCCGCATCGGCTTCGGTAACGCCGCCGTCACCGCCACCGAGCGCCACGCCTACCCCATCGCCACAACCGGGACTCTGGCGCGTTGAGGGCTACGTGGTCGATGAGTCAGGTAACCCTCTGAAGAACGTGTGCGTCGTTGTCGGTCCGCATGGCTGCCAGAAGTACAGCCCCCACACAGACGACCAGGGTCATTACTTCCTCGACGTGGCCGCGAGCAAAGACATCACGACTGCCTTCGACTTCTACTTCGAGATGCCCGGACGGGAGACCGTCTGGTGGCACTTTGTTCCGGCCGGCCCGATCGAGTTCAACGTCGTCTTGAAGCCCTCGAACTGATGGACGCCGCGCTCGCCCGTCTTCGCGGTCTCGACCCCCGCGTCCGCATTGGAGCGGCCGCCGTTGCGGTGTTGCTTGTCCTCGGCGGGGTCCTCGCGGTCGCGCTTTCGCAGAACACTCCGACGACGCCTGTCGCCGTCGCCTCGCCCACACCGACCGTCGAACCGCCTGCGACTCCGCCGAGGGTGCGGTCGACGCCGTTTGGAACACCCGCGCCACGACCGGCCACGTTCGTCCGCGCCGAAGACTCGATCTCCGTAAACCCCCCGAAAGCGCCTCGCTCCAGCCCGACCCCGGAGCCTGGGCTCTGGCGTCTCGAGGGCTACCTTGTCGACGAGGCCGGGAACCCGATCGAGAACGTCTGTGTCGTCATCGGCCCGATCCCGTGCACGCAGTACGCCCCGCACACCGACGAGCGCGGTCACTGGTTCCTGGACATCGCAGCGGTTGGGAGTCAGACGGTTCCGCTCGCCTACGACCTCTACTTCGAGATACCGGGCCGCGAGACGATCTGGCTGCGGCTGACGCCGACCAACTCGATCGTCTTCAACGCGGTCATGAAGCGGACCTAGAACGTTGTTGACGCTGAACTCAGGATAAGTAGGCTCAGTCGGTGACAAGCGCCGGGATGTCAGCGTCGGTCGCTGCCGACCGGGCCCGCACGAACGCCGACGCGCGCCTGGTGGCTCTCGCCCGCGAGTCGCGAGGCGAAGCCCTCGAGCTCATGTACTCCGCCTACAAGTCGCGCATCTACACCTTTCTATTGCGGCTCCTCGCCGACCCGGTCGGCGCCGACGACCTGACGCAGGACGTCTTCACCAAGGCGTACCAGGCGCTCGGCTCGCTCACAACGGAGCACCGGGTGCTGCCGTGGCTCTATCGGATCGCCACGAACACGGCGATCGATCATCTCCGGCGCAAGCGCCGCTTCACGTGGCTACGCGTCGGGCGGCTCGCCGGCACCGGCGAAGACCCCCTGATGCCGGACCACCACGGCGCCGTCCCCGAGCGCGATCAGATCCGGCGGATCCTAGCGACATTGCCCGTCGAGCAGTCGACCGCCCTCCTGCTCCACTCGCTTGAAGGCTATTCGTACAAAGAGATCGCCGACATCCAAAACTGCAGCGTGACGGCGGTCCGGAGCCGACTGGCACGGGCGCGAAAGGCCTTCCGGGACAAGTACGCGACAACGGAGGCCCTTCACCCGTCCTAGAGAGAGATGGGGATGGTCCATGTCTCGGCTGAGGAGCTCTCCGCCCTCCTAGACCGCGAGCTCTCGCCGCAGGACGAGCTTCGCGCGCGCCAGCACTTGACCGAATGCGCTTCGTGCTCGGCGGAGTACGCGCTCTCTGTCCGCCTCGACGCCGAGCTTCGCGAGCCACCGGTCCTCGCCTGCGCGGAGATCCTGACGGTGCTTTCCGCCGGTCTCGACCGCGAGACGACTGACGGCGAGCAGGCCGCAGCGCAGCGGCATCTTGCCGACTGCCAGGCCTGCCGGGCCAGTCTCGAGTCGTGGTCCGTCCTCGCCTCAGCGATCAAGGCCCTCCCGCTGATCGCGCCCTCGGCGCGGATCGACGACGCCATCTACGCGATCGCGCGAACCCGGCGGACACACCGTCCGGCGCCGGTCCGCGGCATCGCCGCTCGCGCGCTCATCGCGGTAACCGCGGTGATCGCGATCATCGTCGCGAGTCTCGGGACGAGCGGAGCGCGGCCGTCGACGGCGCTCGTGCCGAACCCGACGGGCGAGCGCGCGATCGTCGCGTCGATCCAGCAGATCGTCTTCAACTCGCGAAACAACACTATGTATGTCCTGGATGTCCCGGACGCGGCGGTCGACGCACGCGATCCTGGCACGAATTTCCTCCGGGCCCGCATCCAGATCGGCGGCGAGCCGACCGCGCTCGCGCTCAACGAGATCGCGAACCGGGTGCTCGTCCTCGACGCCTCGCAGAAGCGGGTAACCGAGATCGATGCCGCGAGCAACACCGTGATCGGTGCGACGACGGTCGCTGTCGCCGGAACGCCGACGAGCATCAGCGTCGATCCCGCGACGAACAACATCCTGGTCACCGCGACCGCGAAGTCCCCGGCGCCCGGCGCCGCGGCTGGATCCGTAGCCGTGATCAACAGCAATACCAAGCAGCTCGAGACGGTTCGCGAGATCAGCCTCGCGCCCCGTCTTGTGGTGCCGGATCAGCAGAGTGGCCGCTCGCTACTGGTCTCCGCAGATGCGACACAACTTGTGGATCCGTCCTACAAGGTGATCGCGACGCTGCCGGGCGGTGTAAGTGCGGCCTTCTCGGCGCGAGGAGACACCGTGGCGGTCCTGTCGGCATCCGGATCAGATTCGGTCCTGACCTTCACGGGGTCCGGCGCCCCCGACGCTCTGAAGCTCACCGGGACCCCGCGGGCCCTCACCGCTCTGCCGGACGGCGGCTATCTGGTGCTCGCCGACCTCGGTGGACGGGGCCTCGTGAGCAGGATCACGCGCGAGGGCTCGGTCTTCGCAAGCACCGAGGTCGCGGTGACTGGTGGCGACCTGATCTACGACGCATCGACGAACCGGTTCACGGTCGCCAACAACGGTCGGCTGGATACGGCGCAGATGCCGGGTCAGGTGGCGACAACGCAGACCGCTCCGCCAACCCAAGGCTCGAGCGCTTCGCCATCGCCATCGCCTTCCGCGTCAACTGAGCCACAGGTGTCGGCGGCTCCGCCGGCGTCCGTCGCGCCGACGATCGGGCCGAATGTGCTCGCCCAAGCGCGTGTCCTGACCGCTGGCCTCTACAACCTTCCGCTGCCGAACGGGATCAAACCGCAGTTCGTCACGGCTAATGGATCGCGGCTCTGGCTGCTCGACCAATCGAATCACGTGAGCTCGTTCGACATGAACACCGGGGATCTGTTCGACATCGGGCCGCTGCGTAGCGGCGTGAACATCTCGTATTGGGTTGCCGGCGGCTCGTATGTGTTTGGAGTTGATGCCACAACCGGTGAGATCAACGTCGTGAACGTGACCACCGGAAACGTGGAGGGCGGTTTCGCGACGAATCTATTGAGTAAGGTATCGGCGGTCGCGGTCGGGATCGACGGGCGGCTCTGGCTGGGTTTGCGCGACGCGTCGTACTTGCTGGCGTTCGACCCGAGGACCCATGTCATGAGCGGGCTGGATCTGAAGGGCGCCCGGGTGAACGCACTGACGATCGACGGCCTGGGCCGGATCTTTTTCGCCGACGATGCGCGCGGCACTGTCGGAACAATCGATCAGCGGACCTCACTGCTCGAGGAGGTCTCGTTCTCGCGGCCGGGTGCGACGACCGCGCTTCTCGTGGATTCGACGAGCACACTCTGGGTGGGCACAAGCACGGGACAGGTCTATTCGGTGCGAGGCGGGACTGCCACGCTCAAGGTCAGCCTGCAACGTCCCGTCAGCGCCTTTGCGCCCGACCAGGGTGGGCGGGCTTGGTACCTCGCGCAGCTGCCAAGCGGTCTCGCGGGCTATGCCTACGCGCCAGCCGACGGCAGCCAGGCACCCAGGTCCGTCACGGGACCCGCCCAGAGCCTGAGTTTCAGCCCGATCGGTCGCGCTTTCCTCGCGGATCCGCGCGGTGGCTTCTATATGAGCATCGAGGGCGGGAGATGAGCCCTGCGACAAACGGCGGAGTTCAGCCGTCTAAGGCCTGTGAGATGGGCTACCCGTCGCATGGTCGGCGTAGCGCCGAATGCCCGCCTATGGTACAAATCGGCCGCGCCAACCAGCCAAACGGAGAGCCCAGTTCACAAATTGTCCGATACGGGTACGCCCCGGATGTCACCGCCCCCCGGGGCATGGTCTGCGGCCACAGACCAATAACCGAAAGGGAGGTGAACTGCGTCGTCTAGGGGACGTGCCCGAGCGGAATCCAACCTCGCGTTAGAGCTCTAAGGCGAACACGCGACGCGCACTCATCAGAGGACACCACAAAAAGGGAAAGGACACCAAATGCGAAAGATCGTCACCGCGGTCTCAGCAGCTGCGCTCTCGCTCAGCATGCTGTCAGCAGCGGTACCGGCTTTGGCAGTGACGGGCTACGACTCCGCCTACGCAGGCGAGTCGGCGTTCGTGAACATCTCGCCAGGCCAAACGCAGAACTTCCAGGTCTTCTTCGCCAACACGGGCCAGACGACCTGGTCGCGCGGCACGGGCACTCAGGTTGACCTCGCAGCCTGTCAGCACGACAAGGTGACTTGCAACTCGGTCGCATCTGACGTCGCGGCGTGGAACAGCGGCTGGCTCTCGACGACCCGCTACGCGACCACGACGCAGACCACGACGGCGCCGGGCTCGCTCGGCACGTTCAGCTACAACGTCACCGCCCCGGTTGGCGCCGCCGCCGGCACCTACCGGTTCAACGGCGACCTCGTCCTCTCGACCACGGGAGCCGAGATTCACCCAGAGGGCTACTACCAAGACGCGACCATCGGTACTGGCGCAGGCGGAGCCGCAACGATCACCTCGCTCAACCCGTTCACTGGGTCGAGCAACGGCGGCACGAGCGTCACCATCAACGGCAGCGGCTTCGTCTGCACACCCGCCTTCCCAGCCGTTGCCTTTGGCGCCACTAACGCCGTCGTCAGCAGCTGCGGTGGGACCTCGCTCGTGACCACGTCGCCGGCACACGCTCCGGGCGCGGTCACCGTCACGGTCACCAACAGCGGCGCAGCCGCTTCGAACGGACTTACCTTCACGTTCGTCGACACCACGCCGCCGCAGTTCACGGGCGTGGCAATTGCTTCGAACGTCGTGACCGTTACCTACAGCAAGCCGGTCTGCAAGACTGCTGCAGCCGCTGCGGGTACTGACTGGACGGTCAAGAACGTTTCGAACCCCAATACCACCGCCGTCTTGTCAGACAACACCCCTACTTGTACTTCCGCGACCGACACGACCAACGGCGCGACAACCGCGAACTTGGTTCTCGCAGCAACACCCGTGATTCCGCCGGGAGCGTTCGTTGAGGTCGACCTCAACGCGACCAATGCGGCGGCGCCTCCCTGCGTGAACGACACCAGCTGCAACATCCACTTCGTTGATGCAGCAGGCAACACGATCATGGCTCCTCAGGCTCAGACTGCGACGGCGACCAACCCATCGTCGAACCCGCCGTCGATGACTTCGGCCTCGGGTGCAGTTAACGCCACCACGGTCACGATCAACTTCTCACAGCCCGTCTGGTGCGACGCCGCCAACGGCTTCGCCGCTACTGACTTCAAGCTGAACAGCTTCCAGACAGGCGTGACCGACCCGACCTTCACGGCGGTCGATGCAACCAACAAGTGTGGCGCGTCGCAAACGACTACCGGCACACCGTTGGTGCTCGACACGAGCAGCGCCTTGCCGGCGAACACGACCTACACCCTGACGTTCACCCAGCCAACAGGCACATCTGGGGCCGTCAAGAACGTCTTCAACGTCGCTCTGCCGTCTGGCTCGTCAGTGACCTTCACCACCGGTGCGGCAGACATCACGCCGCCAGTCATCACTGACGCAGACCTGACTGGCAAGTCAGCCGTCTCGACCAACTTTGAGAACCCAGGCGACGCGTTCACTCTGACGTTCAGTAAGAAGATGAACACGACCACCGCGGGTTCGAACATCTCAGTGCAGGACCAGGACGGAACCACCGCGACGATCATTTGCGGTACGAACGCCACCTGCACCTTTGACTCGGCGACAGCCACGAACCTCGTCGTCACACTCACAGCTGTCCTTGCCAACGGTGGCAACGGCACCACGCCAGGGCTGGCGATTCCGTTCAACATCACCGCCATGACAGTCGTGAAGGACGCGACGACTCCGGGCAACCCGCCGAACATCCTCGGCTCGCCCGACCGTCTCGTCGAATACCCGACTGAGGCTGGCGGCTAGCCCGCGACCTCGCACATAGCGACCCCGGACCGGGGCCCGCAAGGGCCCCGGTCCTTTTCGTGCCGTAGGTAGGCTCTCGCTCCATGAAGCGTCGCACCAGGCGGATAGCACGCGCGGCCGTGAAGGCCGCGCCTGACTCGGGCTTGCTTGCCTCGAAGCTGCGGCTACTCGGCGTGGCTCTGATTTGCGCGAAAGTGGCGCTCGTTCCAGTCGTCTTTGACTACGCGGCTGACTTCCCGTTCCCGGTCGCGAAAGCTCTGTTGAGCCATTGGCTCGCGTATGCGCTTGTCGGCGTGATGGCCGGGCTTCTCGTTCAATTTGGCCGCTCGCTCGTGGTGTGGTCCTGGATACACGTGCCTGTACTCGCGTTCCTGCTGGCGAACGCGATCGCGACGATGTTCGCTCTGGATAAGGAGGTCGCACTCTTCGGGACCCACGCGAGGATGCTCGGGCTGGGGACGACGGCCGACTTCGTGGTTCTATATTTCGCGATCGCCTCTCTCGTGCGCACGCGTACGGAGGCTATCGCCGTCATTGCCAGCGGACTCGCCGCCTCGGTTCTCGTACTTGGCTACGAGTTCGTACAGCTCGTAGGGAGGGATCCCCTCGACTGGAACAGCCCCGGCACGGTACGTCCCTTTTCGACACTTGGCCAGACGACCACGCTCGCTGAGTACCTGACTGTTCTCATGGTCGGTGCCGTCGGGCTGGCGCTCTTCGAGGCGAAGGTCCGGGTGCCCCTTCGCGCGGCCCTTCTCGGATACGCAGTGCTCCTTCTTGGAGGCGCTCTGCTAACACAGACACGGTCCGCGCTGCTCGGGCTCGTCGCTGGAGCGGCGCTTCTCGTCGTTCTGACCTGGCTCGCTCACCCAAATCATCGGGCTCGCGCCACAAGTGTCGTGGGCGCGGCCCTGTCCGTCGCCGCGATTGCGCTGATCCTCGTGTTCACGCCGTTCGGAGCGCGAGTCCTGAGCACGGTCGACAAGCCTGGTACCGACATGACCGGCGATCAGTCTGGTCTGCGGCTAGAGGAGTCAGCCGAAGGCCGGGTTGGTTTGTATGCAGCAGCCCTTCAAATGGTCCGTGACCGCCCAGTTTTCGGCTACGGACCCGACAATTTCTCTGCTGCCTTCCCTACTTACAGATCCGAGTTGGAACCGTCCGAGATTCAAGGGAGCTTGCCTACCAGCGCGCACAGTTGGGTGGCTCAGATCGCTGCGACCAGCGGCCTGGTGGGTCTGGTTGCATTCACCGCAATCGCGCTCTCAGCTGTCATCTTCACCGTCAAATCCGGTTTTCGACCCGTTGCGTGGGCGGCCGCGGCAATGCTCGGCGCGTTTCTTGGCGCGGGGATTACGACGGTCAGCGACATAGGCACGGACTGGCTCTTCTGGGCGAGTGCCGGGGCCATCGCCGCGGTCACGAGCCAACCGTCGCCGGGGGGACCAACTGTAGGGCGACCCGTTAGAAGCGGTCGCGACGGTCACAGGCGCGACGACCCGATTTCGAGGTTGCGGGGGGCGGCCGCCATCACCTTCGTGGGGGCAGCGATCGCAATCGTCGCCACGGGCACGAGCGGGTTGTCTGCATCGCACTCCAACCGCGACTCGCGGCTTCTGCGACTAGCAGGGAGCCCCAAGCGAGCCGTCGATGCAGCCCTCAATGCGACTGCATCGGATCCGGGCCGCGCGGAATACTGGGATGGCCTCGGTCTCGCGTATGTGAGCGACCAGCGTTTGACAGATGCCGCTTCGGCGTTCGCGCAGGCCGCCAATCGCGCTCCCTACGACGTGGGGTACTGGGGTGATCTCGCGAGCGCGAATCTTGTGTTGTTCCAACGGGGCGACGCGACAGCGACCGCGCGGGCGCGAGATGCTGCGGAGCGCGCAGTACAAGCGGACAAGAACAATCCTCTGGCAAGCCTCTCCCTGGCGGTCGTGATGCAGGTGACAGGAAACCTTCCCGAAGCAGTTAGCTCCATCGAACGCGCGCTTGTGCTCGATCCGCAATCGAAAAACGGGGCGCTCTACGTAACGGCCACACAGGTTTACGTTGCGTCAGGCCGCCCTGCAGACGCGATTCGCACCGCCCGCAAAGGGGTTGGCCTAGTATCCCCGCCGATCGCAACAGTCACCCTCAGGGTCGAGCTCGCGCGTGCGCTCGTCGCGGCCGGCCGACCGATGGATGCGCTGATCGAGCTCGATGAAGCGCTCGCGATCCAACCGAATCAACCCGTAGCGATACAACTGCGTGCTGAGATCCGCGCGGGACTCACGCGATAAGCGGGGCGCCTAGGATGCGATAGTGATTCGGATCTGTCTCCTGGGTGGTCGGTGAGCGAAGCAAAGGAGCTCGCGAAGTCGGTCGACCCAGAGGCTCGGCCGTTCACTGCACGCTCGCGGCGGCTCCGCTGGAGCGAGGTCGTCCTCATGCTCGCGCTCGGCGATGTCGTCGCCGTGCTGGTCGCGGTCGGTCTGGCTGTAGCCATTTGGTCGGTTCTTGCCAGCGAATTCGCCCCCGGTCCGTTCTTCCCGGCGTGGATCGCGGGATCCGTTGTCGTGTGGGCGTTAAGCCTCCGCCTTTTCGACGGCTATGACGTCATCGCTCCGACCTTCTGGAGGTCGACGATCGCATCGGTATCACGTGCGTTCTTCGCCGTGATGACCGTAACTGCGGGGGTGTTCTTCATCCTTCCTTTTCTTTTTCCGCGCGGAGTCGGGCTGGTCGCGCCGGCGATCGCGGTCGCGACGCTGATCGCCTGGCGCTCGATCTTCACGCGCCTCGTGCGCGGTGGCGAGCTGACGCGGCGGGTGATCTTTCTCGGTGCCGACGAAGCGAATCGCCGGATCGCGGAGCTCTTGCTCCGGTCGCGGAGCGGCGTGAGCTACCGACCGGTGGCATTCCTGACCGGCCGGGCCGACAACGGATCGCACATTGCGGCGCTACCGGTGATCGCGACCCCCGACAGGCTGTGGGAGGTCGTCCGCGAGCGTGGAGTCGACGAGATCATTGTCGGTACCGAGCCCGAGGTCGCTCCGCTTGGACAGCTCGCCCTCATCGAGTGTTTCTCTCGCGGCGTGACCGCGACCCCCGCGGTGGCTCTGTATGAGGGGCTCACTGGGCGGGTCCTCGCCTCGAGCCTCGGCACGTCCTGGTTCATGCAAATACCGACGGATCCTCGCCGGCCGTACCTCGTGATCAAACGAATTCTAGATCTCGCGATGATCGCTTTGCTGTCGCCGATCGTCCTGATCGCGATAGCGATCGTCGGGCTCGCCGTCTTTGTGGACTCGGGATCGCCGATCCTCTATCGGCAGATCCGTCTCGGCCAGCGCGGCGATACCTTCGTGATCCACAAGTTTCGGACGATGTCGCCCGAGGCTGAGCCCGCGGGTCCGCAGTTCGCGACCGCCGCTGATCCCCGCCGAACGCGGGTCGGTCGCTTTCTCCGGCGGACGCGCCTGGATGAGCTTCCGCAGCTTTGGGATGTCGTCGCGGGGCACATGACGCTTATCGGCCCTCGCCCCGAGCGACCCGAGTTCGCGGCGCGCTTGAAGGAAAAGTTGCCTCTGTACGAAGCTCGTTTGCTGGTCCGTCCAGGCCTGACCGGCTGGGCCCAAACCCGGCTGCCGTATGCGGCCGACCTCGAGGAGAGCTTGATGAAGCTCGAGTACGACCTCTACTACGTCAAGCATGTCAGCCCCATCCTCGACCTCAGCATCTTACTCAGGACGATCGGGATCGTTCTGCGCTTCACGGGTCGGTGATGCGCGTCGCGGTCACAGGCGGAGCCGGTTTTCTGGGCTCACACGTCGCGGATGTTCTCGCCGAAGAGGGCCACGATGTCACGATCGTCGACCTCGTGGAGCGTCCGGGCCATCGCACGGCGCTTGCCGACATCGGCGATCGCCCTGGTCTGGAACGTGCCCTCCGCCAGCAGCAGTCGATCTGCCATCTTGCGGGGGTAGGAGATATCTACGTGGCGGAAAGAGATCCCGTGCTCGCCGCGCAGGTGAATGTCATGGGGACGGCCAATGTCTGCGAGGCCGCGCTCCGCGCGGGCGTTGCGAAACTGATCTACGCCTCGACCTGGGAGGTCTACGGCGCGCCGCGCTACGAGCCGATGGACGAAGCTCATCCGACTTCGCCGACCCATCCCTACGGCGTGACGAAGCTGGCGGGGGAGCAGCTGGCACTCGCCTACGGGGACCTGCGAGGCTTGGGGGCCGCAGCGCTTCGTCTCGGGACGGCATATGGCACACGGATGCGCCCCAATAGCGTCTTCTCGATATTCATAGAGCGGGCGAGGCGCGGCGAGCCGCTGATCCTGCAAGGCGGCGGCCGTCAATCACGTCAGTTCACGCACGCGCGAGACATCGGCCGGGCCTTCGCGCTCGCGTTGGGGCGTGCGCAGAGCGGACGGATCTACAACATCGTGAACGAACGGTCCGTGACCATCCGTCAGCTCGCCGACGAAGTGGTCGCGCGTTTGCCGACCAGCATCGAAGAGGCGTCCGCGCGATCGCACGAGATACCCGCTGCGCGCGTATCGAGCGCGCGCGCCCGCGCAGAGCTGGGATGGACCGCGGAGACCGACTTCTCGACCGGCATGCGGACCCTTCTCGACGAGGCATTCACCGCGTCGCGGAGCTGACCGCGCCGTCGAGTAGCCGCAGCTGATGCCCGACGATGCGCGCTTCGTCGTGCCGCGCCTCCGCAATCGCGCGGGCGCGCGACCCCATCGCGACGCGACCGGCGTCTTCCGACAGGCGGCGGATTGCAGCGGCGAGCGCGATGGCATCGCCCACCGGGACGAGCAACCCGGTGACCCCGGGCTGAACGAGCTCGCGGCACGCGGCGATGTCGGTCGCGACGACCGCCAACCCGGTGGCCATCGCCTCGATTACGCTCCGCGGCAGGCCCTCGCGGTGCGTCGGCAGGACGTAGAGATCGCTGGCCTGGAGCAGCCGCTCGACGTCATCCCGGCGGCCGAGCGGACGCCAGCGTGGGCCGAGAGCGCGAGCAACGGGATGGGCGGCGAGGTCAGCCTCGAGGTGCGTGCGGTCGCTCGGCTCGGAGCGGCCCGCGACGAGGAACACGAGCTTGTGGTTGTCGCGGAGCGCGTATGCCGCGTCGGCGAGCTCCAAAAGCCCCTTCTCGAGGACCAGACGAGCGACGGTCGTCACGACGATCGCGTCCGGAGGGATCCCGAGCAGCGCGCGGACCTCTTGGCGAGCCTCCGCATCAGGGCGGAAGCGCGCGAGATCGACGCCGTTTCCGATCACGGTCATCCGGCTCGCTGGACCGATCCCGAGGCGGGCCGCCTCAGTCGCGTCGGACGCCGATTGGCTGAAGAAGAGCGTGGTGCTGGGCGCAAGTGCCCGCTCGGCTACGAGGAACACGCGTTCGGCGCTCGTTCGTGGACGGCCCGCGAACGGTAGGCCGTGAAGCGTGTGGACGATGGTTGGCACGCCCGCGAGACGCGATGCCGCACGACCGATGATGCCACCGACCGGCGTGTGCGTATGGACCACGTCGGGTCGCCGTCGCCGCAGCGAGCCGGTCAGGGCGAGCAGCGACCGAAGCTGGTGAACGGGCGAAAGGCCTCGCGTCATCGGAAGGACGCGCTGGGCGAAGCCTTCGGCTCTGATCAGCCGCGCGTAGTCGCCGTCCGCGCAGGCGAATTCCACGATCCAGCCCGAGTCGCGAGCTGCGCGCATGAGCGGCCGGAGCGAGTAGAAGGCCATGTGGTCAGCAGCGCACACTTGAAGCATGTGTCGACGTTGCGGCGCCACCTTGGTCCGTAGGATGTCAGATGCCGAAGGCGTGGGCGGCCGGTAAGTGTGTGGCATCGCCGGCTGCGTGTCGCCGGATGTCGATCCATCCGATGAGGGGCTCGTCGCCGGGATGCTCACCTGCCTCGTGCATCGAGGGCCTGACGATCAGGGGCTGGCGCGGTTTGGCGTCGCGGTCCTGGGTGTCCGCCGCCTTAGTGTCATCGACGTCGCCGGCGGGCACCAGCCCATAGCGAACGAGGACGGCTCGGTGCTGGCGATCCAGAACGGGGAGATCTACAACTACCGGCTGCTGCGCGACCAGCTCACCGGCAAGGGACATCACTTCCGTACCCGCGCGGACACCGAGGTCATACCGCACGCATACGAGGAGTGGGGGCCGGCGTTCGTCGAGCGCCTTCGAGGGATGTTCGCGCTCGCGGTATGGGACGAGCCTCGGCGCACGCTCGTGCTCGCGCGCGACCGGCTGGGCAAGAAGCCGCTGGTCTATGCGCAGTCTGGGCAGAGGCTCGTGTTCGCGTCCGAGCTGCAGGCGTTGCAGCGCGCCGTTGCGCATCGCCGGGTGGACGACGACGCTATCAGCGAGTACCTCGCGTTCGGGTACGTCCCGGCCCCTCGCACCGGGTTCGCCGGAGTGCGGAAGGTCCGGCCGGGGCATCTCTTGATCGCGACGGACGGCCGGGCCGAGGAGCGCCGCTACTGGCAGCTTCGCTACGAACCGAAGCTCGCAGTCTCGCGGGCGGAGGCGGTCGATCGCTTTCGGACCCTCTTCGACGAGGCCGTGCGCCTCAGGCTCGAGAGCGACGTCCCGATCGGGGTGCTGCTCTCCGGTGGTATGGACTCGAGTGCCGTCGTTGCGTCGGCGGCGCGGCAGACATCGTCGCGCCTCAAGACGTTTTCTGTCGGGTTCGCGGAGGCCGGCTACGACGAGCTGCCGTACGCCCGGCTCGTCGCGGAGCGTTACGGCACTGACCATCACGAATTCGTCGTCGACATCGACGCTGCGGCCGTCCTGCCGGAGCTGGTTCGTCACTTCGGCGAGCCATTCGCGGACAGCTCGGCGATCCCCACGTACTGGGTCGCGCGGACGGCGCGCAAACACGTCACCGTGGTCCTCAACGGCGACGGTGGCGACGAGCTGTTCGGCGGATATCTGCGATACAGAGGCGTGGCCCTGGCCCGCTACGTCGACCGGGTGCCAGGTTTGGCGACGCTGCTCGCGGGTACGGGAGAGATGCTGCCGAAGACGCTGACGCGTGGACGTGGACTGGGCCGCACGCTTCGCTTCATGCGCGCCGCGTCGCGGGACCCGCTGGAGCGTTATTACCGTTGGGTGGGCTACTTCACCGGCGAGCGGAGGGCGGCGACGCTGGCGCAGCCTCTGGCCGGTCGCTCACACGCCGATCTCATTGCCGACGCGGCGGACGATGCGCGCGCGACCGATCCGGTGGAGCGGATGATGGCGGCCGATCTGACCGGTTATCTGCCGGGCGATCTGCTCGTGAAGATGGACATCGCCACAATGGCGAATTCGCTCGAGGCGCGGTCGCCGTTTCTGGACCAGGAGGTCGTCGCCTTCGTCACCGCGCTGCCGCGGTCGTACAAGCTCTCGGCTCGCCGATCCAAGATCCTGCTGCGTGACGCGATGCGCGGCATCCTTCCCGAGGAGACGTTGACCCGGCCGAAGATGGGCTTTGGTGTCCCGGTGGGTCCGTGGCTTCGAGGGCCGCTCCGGTCGCTACTCGAGGACGCGCTCCTCGCATCCGACGCGCACATCGGGCCTCTTGTGGACCGTGAAGCCGTGGGGCGGCTCGTGCGCGAGCACGTCTCCGGCATGGCGGACCACACGTCATTCCTGTGGTGCCTCCTGATGCTCGAGCTCTGGTTTCGCGAATGCGTCGCCGCGCGACCCGATGCGGCCGCCGCTGTGCCGGCGCAGAAGGCAAACTAGGAAGTGGCAGGGTCAGACGACGTCTTCGTTCACCCGACCGCGGAGGTCTCCAAGACCGCGCGTATCGGAGCTGGCACGCGGATCTGGAATGAGGCACAGGTTCGCGACGGGGCGGTCGTCGGGCGGGAGTGCATCCTCGGTAAGGGAGTCTTCGTCGACGTGGATGTCACCATCGGTGATCGCTGCAAGCTCGAGAACCGCGTGAACGTTTTTCTTGGTGCGATCGTGGGAGACGGTGTCTTTCTCGGCCCGGCCGCGCAGCTCCTCAACGACCGGAGGCCCCGAGCGACAACGCCCGACGGCGCCCCCAAGGGCGCCGCTGATTGGAAGATCTCCGGAGTCACGGTCGGCGAGGGAGCCTCGGTGGGCGGCGGGGCCGTCGTGCTCCCAGGTGTCACCCTCGGCCGATGGGCGATGGTCGGCGCGGGTTCCGTCGTGACCAAGGACGTGCCGGACCACGCGCTCGTCTTCGGGAACCCGGCGCGGCAGGCGGGCTACGTGTGCCGCTGCGGCGAACGCCTCGACACGTCAAACGGCAGCACGACCTGCGGGGCGTGCGGGACCCGCAATTCGATCCCCGCGGTCGGGAGAGCCTGATGACGCGGCTCGCGGTCATCGGTGTCGGGGCTATGGGTCGGAGTCACGCGCGCGTAGCGCACGAGCTCTCGGACGTCGAGCTGGTCGGCGTGAGCGACGTGGACGAAAAAGCCGCAGCGCGGGTCGCTGAGCGCTACGGCACCGCGTGCTTCGCTGACTACGCGGCGCTACTAGACCGAGCGAAGCCCGACGGGGTGATCGTCGCGGTTCCCACGAGTGCTCACTTCGACGTCGTCCGTGACGTGCTCGCGGCCGGCTGCCACGTGCTCGTCGAGAAACCGATCGCGGCGACGCTCGATGAGGCGACGACCCTCGCGAAGCTCGGCCAGGACGCGGGTCGCGTCCTGGCCGTTGGCCACATCGAGCGGTTCAATCCGGCCATCGCCGAGCTGCGGCGCCGGCTCGCCGCCGGCGACCTGGGGCGCGTGATCCAGGTGCACGCCAGGCGTCTGGGGCCGTTCCCGGACAGGATCCGGGATGTCGGAGTGATCATCGACCTTGCGACCCACGACCTCGACATCATGCGTTTCCTCACGGGTAGTGAGGCGGTTCGCGTGTACGCGGAGACGAGACGTCAGATCAACACATCTCGCGAAGACCTGATGAGCGGTCTGGTCAGATTCGCCGACGACACCATGGGTCTTCTGGAGATCAACTGGCTCACGCCGACCAAGATCCGCGAGCTCTTTCTCACAGGCGAGCGCGGCATGTTCCGCGTCGACTACCTCACGCAAGACATCTACTTCTACGAGAACGCCGAAGCTGGCCTCGAGTGGTCGCCGCTGAGCGTCATGCGCGGCGTGAGCGAGGGCTCGATGACGAGGTTCGCGATCCGCAAGGTCGAGCCGCTTCGTGCCGAGCTCGAGGCCTTCGTCCGGGCCATCCGCGACGGCGACCAAGGCGACACCGTCAATGCCGCCGACGGCTGCGCCGCGCTGCGGTTGGCGCTCGCCCTCATCAAGGCGGGGGAGGAGCACCGACCGGTGGAACTCGGATGACCACACTTGCCGAGCTCGGGCGACGGATCGAGGACCGCACAGCGACGATCGGAGTCGTCGGCCTGGGATACGTAGGCCTGCCAGTCGCGGCCCTGTTCGCGGCCGCCGGCTTCGATGTCGTCGGCGTCGAGCAGCAGGAGGCGCGCGTAGCCGTTCTCGAGAGCGGCGGAGTTCCGCTCGAGGGCGAGGAACCCGGTTTGGCCGAGGCGTTGACGGAAGCCAGAGCCTCTCGACGGCTTGCAGTCACCACAGACGTCGGCCGGTTGGGCAAGGCTTCCGTGGTCCTGATCTGCGTCGAGACACCCATCGATCGGGAGGACCACCGTCCCAGGTACGCCGCCCTCGAGAAGGCTTTGCGTGCGGTCGGCTCGACCATGCGACGTGGCTCGCTCGTGATCGTCGAGTCGACGCTTTCGCCCGGAACGATCGACCGTATGGTGCGGCCCCTTCTCGAATCCGTATCCGGGCTTCGTTGTGGAGTGGACTTCTACCTTGGCCATTGCCCCGAGCGTGTCATGCCGGGCCGCCTCATACGCAACATGAGGACGATGAGCCGGGTCTGCGGAGGGACGACCCCGGAGACCGCATCGACCATAGTGGCGCTGTACCGGCACATCGTTCAGGCGGACCTGGACCAAACCGACGCGGTCACCGCAGAGCTCGTGAAGACCGCTGAAAACGCGTACCGAGATGTCAACATCGCATTCGCGAACGAGCTGGCGCTGATCTGCGAGTCGGTGGGTGCGGACGTTCTTGTCGTGCGCGACCTGGTGAATAAGTCGCCGGGGCGAGCCGTGCTGCTCCCCGGTACGGGCGTGGGCGGTCACTGCATCCCAAAGGACCCCTGGCTTCTCGCCGCGGGTGCCGGAGAGAGCGTTCCGGTACGGCTGATCCCTGCCGCGCGCGCCGTCAACGACGGGATGCCGGCGCACATGGCCAGGCTGATCGCGGACGGACTGGGCGCCCACGGTCGCGTGATTAAAGGATCGCGTGTCGCGATGCTCGGGTACGCATACCTGGAAAACAGCGGCGACACGCGGAACAGCCCGAGCGTCGCGCTTGCGGAGCTGCTCTCTCGGGAAGGCGCGACCGTGGCGATCCACGACCCGTTCGTTGCGGAGCACCGCGGGGCTATGGAAGATGTCATCAGGGGAGCAGACGTCGTTGCCCTTACCGTCGCTCACAGGGAATACGGCGGTCTGCAGCCCCGTGTTATACGGGGATTGTTGAACACGCCGGTGGTTGTCGATGGCCGGCGCGTCCTCGACGCAACAGCCTGCCGCTCGGCGGGTCTCACGTATCTCGCCGTCGGCTTGCCCGTTGAGGAGAATCGTGGAACTCGCCGGTAAGCGCTTCGCGGTCATCGGAGGCGCAGGCTTTATTGGTTCCCACGTCACCGATCAGCTTCTGCAAGCGGGGGCGCGGGAGATCGTCGTCTTCGACGATCTTCGCCGCGGGCGGCTCGCGAATCTCGCCGACGCCAGCCGGGACAAGCGCGTGCGCTTCGTTCAGGGCTCGATCACCGACCGAGATAAGGTCTTCACGGTCATTGCCGGCGTCGACGGCGTCTTCCTTCTCGCCGCCTTGTGGCTCGACGAGTGCGACCGCGATCCTCGCACTGCGTGGGAGGTCAACGTCCTCGGTACTTGGAATGTCGTCGAGGCCTGCCGCAGCTTTGGACGCCCACGGATCGTCTTCTCGTCATCTGCATCGGTATATGGGGACGCCGTGGAGCTTCCAATTACCGAGGATCACCCTTTTACAAATCGCACCGTTTATGGCGCTACAAAAATCGCAGGCGAGCAAATGCTGTGGTCGGCGGCCAGCTCTTGGGCCCAACCATACGCGGCGCTGCGGTACATGAATGTTTATGGTCCTCGGATGGACGACCGCGGTGCCTACGTGAGTGTGATCATTCGAGTCCTCGAACGACTCTCGCGTGGGAAGGCCCCGATCGTTTATGGAGATGGAACGCAGACCTTCGATTTCGTACATGTCAGTGACGTCGCGCGCGCGAATATCCTCGCCATGACTGCCGATTTCCACGCTGATGCGGTCAATGTCGGCTCTGGGAGAGGAACATCAGTTAACGATCTCGTTGCGAGATTGGCTCAGCTGTGCGGGTCGAGCGCAGCTCCGATTTACGAGCCCGAGTTGACCCAACTCGTTAAGCGACGGGTCGGCGACACCCGGAAAGCCACTGCCTTAATGGCGTTCGACTCGCGTGTGAGTCTTGAGCGGGGTCTGACGGACTTCGTCAACTGGTGGCGAACTGACGGTTCGCGCGCATCGGGGCGCGAATGACTTGGTCCGCTGGATATCTAGTTTCCCACGGCGGCCTGCTCGCCCGCGTCACCCGGAATGAACTCATCGCCAGGTACGCCGGATCAATTCTGGGTTTCGGCTGGGTAGTGCTAGCTCCGCTCCTGATTCTCTCCGTTTACGCACTCGTCTATCTCGCGATTTTTCGCGTGCAGGCCCCTGGGCTTACTTCCCAGAGGTACGTGCTCTATATCTTCGCCGGACTGGTGCCATTTCTGATGACATCAGAGGCGCTGTCCGTCGGTGTCTCGTCAATCGTTGGCGCGCGAAGCGTCCTAAACAACACCGCCTTTCCGATCGAACTGGTGCCCGTAAAGACAGTTCTGGCCAGTCAGCCAACGATGGTTGTGGGCCTCGTTGCCATTCTCCTTGGGCTCGCTTTGACGCAAATCCCGTTGACCGTTCTCGCCGTCCCGGTGATCTGGGCTCTCCACCTGCTATTTCTGGTTGGGATCAACTGGATCCTCTCCCTGCTGACACTTGTCTTTCGAGACCTGCAGAATCTTGTTGGCGTCATCCTGACGTTGATGCTCGTTGCATCACCAATCGCGTACACGCCCGAGATGATTCCCGCCCAACTCGTTCCGCTGTTTGCGCTAAACCCGATGGCTTATTTTGTGACCGCCTATCAGGACGTGTTGGTGCGTGGCGTTTTGCCGGGGCTAGGCACGATGGTCCTCTTGTTCGTAATGTCGATCGGCTTGTTTTTCTTGGGCGGAAGGTTCTTTGCCGCGGCGAAGCACGCGCTGCTGGAGTTTGCGTAGCCAGTGAGCGCCGCCGTCATCACGCTCGAGCGCGCCGCCAAGAAGTACAAGATGTTCGCAACGCGGCGGGAGGCGTTCGTCGACGCGCTCGGTCTCTCCCGAGTCTTCCGGTCGAACGGCTCGACGAAAGAGTTCTGGGCTCTGCGAGATGTCGACCTCACCCTCCGCGCCGGCGAACGCCTGGGGGTCATCGGGCGGAACGGTGCTGGAAAGACGACACTTCTTCGACTGGTGATCGGCGCGATCCAGCCCACGGAAGGACGCGTGATCATTAGCGGTCGGGTCCACGCCCTCCTCGACGCCGGCGCCGGATTTCATCCCGAGCTCACGGGCCGCGAGAATACGCGCAACTCCCTGACCCTCCTCGGACTGAATTTGCACGAGGTGGCGGAGGCAGAAGAGGACGTCGCGGATTTCACGGAGCTCGGCGAGTTCCTGGATCAGCCGATCAAGACCTATTCTGCGGGAATGCTCGCACGCCTCGCGTTCGCGACGGCGACCGCAGTAAACCCCACGGCGCTCGTTATCGACGAGATCCTCGGTGCAGGGGACGCGTACTTCATCAACAAGTCGACCGAGCGTATGCAGCGGCTCGTTCAGGGTGGCGCCGCCGTCATCCTCGTTTCGCATTCTCTCGACCACATCACACGCTTTTGCGATGAAGCGTTGTGGCTCGAGCGGGGCCGAATCAGGCGAAGAGGGCCCGCGCTTGAAGTCGTCAAGGCCTACCAGGAATTCATTCACGTACTTGAGGATCGACGGCTCCGTGCGCGAAACAGAAAGGTACAAGCCGGTTATTCGGAGCAGCTGCGCGATATCTATGCGGACACCCTCCTGGTGCGGTTCGATCTCGTCGATGGCGCGAGCTCGTGCGAGGTCTCCAAGGTGACATTGAGGCGCGATGGTGTAACTGAGGACGATCTCCACATCGGAGACGCCCAGGACGCCGACCCGACGCACAGCTCATTTGTTGTGCTCGATGGATGCTCGTGGTCGGAGCCGACGCGGGCGGATGGGCGGCCCTTCCGTTCAATTGTCCCTGCGGCGGGCGTCGCGGGGGGCGCCGTTGCGTTCGCGCTCTTTCAATTCGATCGCGACGCTGAGTACTCTCTTGACGTCACGGTTCGCACACGACGTGGCTCGAAGATCGCCGCCCGCGCTTGGCTTAACGGAAACGAGATCGCCTCACACGTGTTGTCGAGTGAGGCGGACGAGTGGAAGACGGAGACGGTGGCACTCCGCGCCGACAGTCGGCCGCCGATTTCGCCGAATGCGTCAGCTACCGATAGCCGGCGCAGAATTCGGGACATTCGTCGCTGGCCCGGCGAAGGAACGATTCGGATCCAGAGTGTCCGGCTGCTCGGACAAGATGGGAAGGAGCAGGCGGTCTTCCGCGTTGGTTCTCTCCTGACGATCGACGTCACCTTCGTGACGGAACGCGACGGCACGTTCCCCGTGATCCCGGCCTTGGTTCTCTATCGGCAGGACGGCGTTCGCATCTCGAGCGTGATCGGTGAGCGGATGGATCTACAGCTCGAGCGCGCACATCCTGTCACCCTCCAGCTCGGCTGGGGTCCTCTGCGGCTGGGCAACGGCTACTTCGGGTTTAGCGTTGCGCTACACCGCGAGATGGACATAACGGCGTCGAAGCCGTCGCCTTATTACGACCTCCTCGACCTTCGCAGCAACGAGTTCCAGGTTGTAGGGACACCGTTACTTAGGGACGGCATCGTCTTGCACGATGCGGTTTGGCGCCTAAAGGTGGAGGCATCCCCGTCTCCTAATGAGCCTGTCTAGTCATTTCACTTCACTGCCGTAATGTAGAGGTCGAGCCCGAAAATGCGCGCGACGTTGTTCAAGAGGCGCTCGCGCGGGATTACCCATCGGCCGCCTCTGAACACGAGAGTGTCGAAGTTCTGCTGCTCGACGCGGACCGAGGCAAAACGACGGAACAGCCGGCGCACGCTGCGCACTGAGACGTAGTCGGTATGCGGGGGCGCTTCGCCTGATGTGTTCGCGTCGTACCACGCGCGCACATGCTCGCCGAACGGTCGTGTTCGTTCACGCTTCACGAAGCGCCGATAAAGAAGCTGCAATCTAGCCCAACGCACAGCGAGCAGCTGCCTCGCCGAGTTTGCGTTGTAAAGCATGATTACCGCCTTGCCGTTTGGACGTAGTACCCGAAAGACTTCGGCGCAGGCGCCCTCCAGGTCGCCGACATGGTGCAGGCACCCCACCGAGAACACGTAATCGAATGAGTCGGCCGAGTATGGGATCCGCAATGCGGACGCGCGGAGCACACGCTGCGGGTCGGCGCCCATCAGGCGAAGTCGGTACCGCATGACTTTCACCGGAGTTTCCGCGATGTCGATACCGTGATAGAGCGCGCCCTCATTCGCGATGAGCTGCCCGAGCGTCCCGTATCCGAGCCCGATTTCGAGAGCGCGTTTGTCGAGGAGAGGCTCGCGTGTCACATACGCGCTGAGATAGGGGTAGAGCGCGAGATACTCGTCGTCGAACCGGCGGAGTCCACCGGGGCTCAGGTCCCTAATCCCGGTCGCTTCGGCGAGGGCCGCGCCGGGGGGCTCGTTCCAAAAGATGGCGTTCTGTTCGTCAAGGCTACGCTTCACAGCGCCCCCGATAGTCGCCACTCTTGTGTACTTTCATTCTCCAAGGATTGCGGTGTTCCCAGATGGATGGCCCGGACATCGGATGCGAACCCGCGCTAGAAGGCTGACGGAGGTGGCGTGTGCCGACGATCCGAATTGGCGACAAGGCCTTCGGATTCTCTCACCTCCGCGGGGAGGACGCCCGTCGTTGAAGAGTCTTTCGGTTCTCATGCTCTGCGACGACAATCCGGGCCACGCGAATACCGTGCTCCATCACATCAACGGGCTGGTTTCGCACTCGCGTCATCGAATCCGCAAATTCAATCCTCGGGGACTCCATTCGAATAGGTTCCTCGATCTACGCGAATTCGACGTGGTCGTCGTGCATTGGTCGCTCGTCATCATTTCAGATCATTACCTAGCGCCAGCATTCCGCGAGAAGATCGCGCAATTCCCAGGGCTGAAAGTGCAGTTTCTCCAGGACTGCTACCGGTGGGTCGACCAGATCGCGGAGATGATGAGGACGCTCGGCACCGACGTCCTTTTCACACTTGTGCCGGAGCCGCTCTTCGACACAGTCTGGCGACCACGCTTGCCCGGAGTTCGGTTGATCACGACGCTAGCCGGGTACGTTCCGGAGGAGCTAATCGGACTGCCCGTCCCGCCGATCGCCAGCCGGGTGATCGACATCGGCTACCGCGGCCGGACGATCCCATTCCACCTCGGCCGGCTCGGGCAAGAAAAGGTCTGGATAGGGCAGGGCGTGCTCGCGAGAGCGGCCGAATACGGCCTTCGGTGCGACATTGCCTGGCGCGAGTCGGACCGCATCTATGGCGAGCGTTGGAATGAGTTCATCCGCTCGTGTCGCACCGTGCTCGGCACCGAGAGTGGCGTCACCATCTTCGATTTTGATGGCTCGATCGAGCGCCGCTCGCAGGACTATTTGGCTCAGCATCCCGCTGCGGACTTCGAGGAAGTGAGCCGAGAGGTCCTGGCGCCGTATGAGAACAACGTGCGGCTCGCGGTCGTCTCTCCGCGCGTATTCGAGGCGGCTGCGTGGCGCACCGGATTGATCCAGTTCCCCGGTGGGTACTCGAATGTCGTCCGCCCGTGGGATCACTACATACCGCTCGAGCGTGACTTCTCAAACCTCTCGGACGTCGCGGAGCTCGTCCGCGACTCGGCATTCTTGGAGCGCATGACGACCCGCGTGTATGACGAGATCATCCGCTCGGGGCGGTACACCATGCGCGAATTCGTCCGGGAATTCGATTCAGTCATCGAAGAGATGGTCGTGACTCGCGCCGTTGCACCGGAGCCTCGCGCAAAACGCCCTCCGATGCCGTGGCGCTTTTGGCTGGCGCACGCGTGGGTCGCGGCGCGCGCGTGGCTGCCGCTGCCGACTCCGCGGTACTGGCTCGCCCGCATAGACGTGGCAGTCAGCTCGCCCGTCGTTCTCGTCGCGCAGCGACTTGGCGAAGCGCGAGCGCGACGTCTTCTAGTGGTGGTCAAGGGCTACCTCGCGCTTCGGCTCGTCCTATCCACGAAGCCCCTTCGCGACGTGCTGCTTTACTGGGTCGTCCATCCCACACTGTGGGGACGCGCCCGCTTCGGGCCACTTATGCGCGACCTCCTCAAGGTTGGGATCGTCCGTCAATCACAGCGCGGCACGCTGACCGCCGGAGAGCGTTTCGTCGTGGTCGCGCGAGGCGTCAAAGATGGTCGCATCTTGCTCGCGAGTCAGCGCCCCGAGTCGTCACGCCCCGCAGACTTCGGCTGGAGCTTCGTCGACTCCGCCGTCAGGCGTGGTACGCCGCGTCTGACCTGGGATCACTCGGCGGTTGGCATGGCGGCGTGGTATCGACTGCACGCACGCAAATGGATCGCCGTTGGCAGTGAAGGCGGGCGAAACGAGCTCAGCGGCCTGGACGTCATCGCAGAGGCCCGCCCGGAGCTGATCGGCGCGGCTCTACGCCCGCCGCGCCCCGAAGATCTTCAGGTCGGCGCGGTGCGATCGGATGTCGTCCTCAGCCCGCGAGCACTGTCCAAAGCGTATGTCGGGGTGTGGCTTCTGCTGACTACGCCGTCGACGCGCGGGTTCGTGGGGCGCTACCTGACAACGCCAACCGCATGGCGTTCTGCCCGGATCGCAGCGGTCCTCCGTGACCTGTCGAAGCTACTCGCGTGGCACACCGCCGGCGGTGTTGCGTCGTGGCGATTCGATCCTGCGACGGAGACCCTGCATCTCTTGTCCAATAGCGCGGTCAGCGATCCCGACGACGTTGCGGCAGGTGTCGCACTCGCCGGCTCCGGCCTCCGGCGGGTCACCTGGGACCATTCGCGTTTCGGTCCAGAGGTTTCGGTACGCGCAGGCGGCGTGATCGTCCGATATGGAACGACAGCCGCGCCGCACGAACTCGACGCACTCCCGCTTCTGGCGCAAGTGATGCGTCGTGAGGTGTGGGAGCTCCTCGATCAACTCCGCCCAGCGGGCGGCTCCATTCGCCCGGCCGGCGAGGCGGTCGACTCGACGCGATCGCAGTGAAGCTAATCAACATCGTTGGCGCGCGGCCGCAGTTCGTCAAAGCGAGTCCCCTGAGCGCGGAGCTGCGGAAGCGTCATCGCGAGATCCTCGTGCACACCGGGCAGCATTACGACGCCGAGCTCTCGCAGGTTTTCTTCGATGAGCTCGGGCTCCCGCCGCCGGACCGCAGCCTCGGCATCGGCAGCGCTTCTCATGGCCGCCAAACCGGCGCGATGCTCGCGGCGCTCGACGAGGTCTTAGAGGATGAGCGGCCCGATGCGGTCGTGGTCAGTGGCGACACGAACTCGACGATCGCCGGCGCACTGGCTGCGGCAAAGATGGGCATCCCCGTAGCGCACGTCGAGGCTGGCCTTCGCAGCCTCAATCGGCAAATGCCGGAGGAGCTCAACAGGATCGTTACTGACCATCTTTCGGCGTGGCTCTTCGCACCGTCAGACAACGCACGACAGCATCTGCTTCGCGAGGGCATCAGCGCCGGCGTCCACATGGTCGGCGACGTCATGGCGGACGCTGTGCGCATTCACGGCGAACGAGCGAGACAACGGTCGCAGGCGCTCGACCGGGTTGGGGTAAAGGAGAAGTCTTACTACCTCGCCACGATCCATCGCGCTGAGAACACCGACGACCCGATCCGGCTCGCCGGGATCTTCGACGCACTACGGCGCCTCGATGCGCCCGTTGTGCTGCCGCTGCATCCGAGGACACGGAAACGGCTGGCCGAGATGGATCCGAGGACCACCGAGTCCATCCGGATAACCGAACCGCAGGGCTACCTCGATATGCTTCGCCTCGAGGAAGGAGCGATCTGCATCCTCACGGATTCGGGCGGTATGCAAAAGGAGGCTTATTACCTGCACACCCCATGCGTGACGCTGCGTGACGAGACGGAGTGGGTCGAAACGGTCGAGCTTGGTTGGAACGAAGTAAGCGGCACCGAGCCCGAGCGCATCGTCTCGGCCGTCGGACGAGTTCGGGCGATCGACGGTCGTCCGCATCCGTCACTTTACGGGGATGGGTATGCCGCTCGAAGAATCGCGTCGATCCTTTCGGGCGGCGCGTAGTGTGCGGCATCGCCGGAATGATCCGGTTGAACGGCGACCCGGTCCCTTCGCTTACGGGCGGTCTCGCGGTCATGAACGATCTCTTGCGTCACCGCGGTCCAGACGGCGAAGGGAGCTGGACCCATCCCGAGCGATCGGTCGGGTTCACGCACCGCCGACTCAGCATCATCGACTTGGAGACTGGCCAGCAACCGATGACCGACCCAGCCGGAAACTGGATCACGTACAACGGCGAGATCTACAACTACATCGAGCTGCGAGAAACGCTCGGGGGTCGACGCAATTTCCGCACCACGTCCGACACAGAGGTGATCCTCCGGGCATACGAGCGGAAGGGTCGGGATTGCGTTCAGGATTTGCGCGGCATGTTTGCCTTCGCCCTCTGGGACGAGCGAAAGCGAAGCCTTTTCTGCGCGCGCGATCGATTCGGGATAAAGCCCTTCTACTACGCGATCGTCGATGGGACGTTCTTGTTCGCGTCCGAGGCGAAGGCGCTGCTTCCTTTCCTGCCGGCGATTGAGACCGACGTGGAAGGTCTTAGGGACTACCTGACTTTCCAGTTCTGCTTGGGCGGGAAGACGCTCTTCAAGGGCATACGCGAGCTGCCGCCCGGACATCTTCTGGAGATCCGCGACGGCACGGTGCACATCGAGCGTTACTGGGACGTGTACTACCGGCTCGATTGGGATCACACGATGGCGTACTTCTCCGACCAGACGCGGGCACTCCTCGACGAGTCCGTCGGCCTTCACCTTCGGAGCGATGTGCCGGTCGGCGCCTACATGAGCGGCGGCCTCGATTCGAGCATAGTCGCGACACTCGCGAGCGCACACGGCAAGGGCCTCCTTGGGTTCAACGGCAAGTTCCTCGAAGGCGACGCGTACGACGAGAGCCGATACGCGCGCGATGTCGCCAAGCAGTGCGGTTTCACTCTGCACGAGGCCGCGATCACGGCGGGTGACTTCGTCGATTCGATCGAACGCGTTGTCTATCACCTCGACTATCCGGTCGCGGGTCCGGGCTCGTTCCCGCAGTTCATCGTGTCGAGGCTCGCTGCGACGCAGCGCAAGGTCGTACTCGGCGGCCAGGGCGGCGACGAAGTCTTTGGAGGCTATGCACGGTACCTGATCGCGTACTTCGAACAATGCATCAAAGCCGCGATCGACGGCACGATGCGCAGCGGGAACTTCGTGGTTACCTATGAGTCGATCATCCCCAATCTCGTCGCGTTGCGCGCATACAAGCCGCTCTTACAGGAGTTCTGGCGCGAGGGCCTATTCGATGAGGTGGACCGACGCTACTACCGGCTCATCAACCGCGCGAACACACTCGGGCGCGAGGTGAATTGGGATCTTCTCGGCCCATACGAGCCTTTCGACACGTTCCGCGAGATCTTCCAGGGCGCGAACGTCGGCAAGCAGTCGTACTTCGATGCGATGACACACTTCGACTTCAAGACGCTCCTGCCTGCCCTGCTTCAGGTGGAGGACCGTGTCAGCATGGCGCACGGCCTCGAGTCCCGGGTTCCATTCCTCGACCATCCGGTCGTCGAGCTCGCCGCGACCATGCCGGCGGACGTAAAGTTCAAGGACGGTCACATGAAGCACGTCCTCCACGAGTCGTTTGGGCCGTTGCTTCCGGCCTCGGTCCGCCATCGCACCGACAAGATGGGCTTCCCCGTGCCTCTTCAGGATTGGCTGCACGAGGCCGGCCCCGTGCGCGATTTCGTCCGCGATGTCTTCTCGTCGCGTGCCGCCTTCGACCGCGTCCTTGTGAACAACCGCGATGTCGTTTCGCAGCTGGATCGGGAGCCGCGGTACGGCCGGAAGATCTGGGGCCTCTTGAGCCTGGAGCTGTGGCAGCGTGCCTTCCACGATCGGAGCGCGCATTTTCAGCGACTGACCCGTGAGGAGGTTGTCTCATGAAGGTGTTGATCACCGGAGGAGCCGGGTTCATCGGTTCGCACCTCGCCGACCGACTTATCGCTCGCGGTGACGAAGTCCTGGTGATCGACAACTTCGCAACCGCCCGCCGTGACTCGCTTCCCGAGAGGCCGCGTCTCACCGTGGTGGAGGCGACGATCGCGGATTCGGGCGTCGTCTCACGCCTCATGAGCGAGGCGCGCCCGGACGTCGTCGTCCACGCGGCAGCGGCGTACAAAGACCCCGACAACTGGTATGAGGACGGCCTGACGAATGTCGTCGGTACCGTCAACGTTGTGAAGGCGGCGAAAGCCGCTGGTGCACCGAGGATCGTGTACTTCCAGACCGCGCTCTGCTACGGCGTCCGTCCACTCGAGCAGCCGATCACACTCGACCACCCGCTCCGTCCGGGCGACAGCAGCTACGCGATCAGCAAGACCGCGGGGGAGTATTACGTCCGTCTCTCGGGGATCGACCACGTCTCCCTTCGCCTCGCGAATGTCTATGGGCCGCGCAATCTCAGCGGCCCATTGCCCACCTTCTACCAGCGCCTGACCACGGGCAAGCCCTGCTTCGTCATGGAGACGCGACGAGACTTCATCTTTGTTGACGACCTCGTAGACGTTGCGGTGATGGCGATCGATGGTCGCGGCACGGGTGTCTATCACGTCTCCTCCGGCGCTGACATCGCGATCAAGGACCTCTTCGACGCGACCCTCAAGGGCCTCGGGATAAAAGCGGACGTCGAGGTTCGGCCGCGGAACCCGGACGACGCGCCGTCCATTCTTTTGGACCCGTCGCGAACGATCCGCGACTTTTCGGGTTGGAAGCCGCGCGTCGATCTTCAGACGGGCGTGCGCAAGGCCATCGAGTGGTATCGGGACCACGGAGTGACCCAAACCTTCACGCACCTGCGTCCGTCGGAGGCGGCCAGCACCGCGACACGATGACCGACCCGGGATTCGACGAGGCCAGCATTCTCGTGGTCGGCGGCGCCGGTTTTGTCGGAGGCAATCTCGTCCGAGCCGTCCTGCCCAGCGCATCGCGGGTCGTCGTCGTGGACAACCTCCTCTCGTCCGAGCGGGAGAACGTCCCCGACGGCGCGAGGGTCGAGTTCCGTCTCGGATCGATCGCCGACGACGCGATCCTCGAAGGGCTTCGCGACGAGTTCGATTACGTCTTTCATCTGGCCACGTATCACGGAAACCAGAGCTCGATCGCTGATCCGGTCGCGGACCACGACCACAATCTGATCACCACCCTCAAGCTCTTCGAGCGGATCAAGGCGTTCAAGCGCGTGCGTAAGGTCGTATACGCCGCGTCTGGCTGCACGCTTGCGCCGCACACCGACGATGACGCGCAGGCTGTTTCCGAGGACGGGCCGGTGCCACTCGATCTCGACAGTCCGTACCAGATCTCGAAGGTGGTCGGCGAGTTCTATTCGGTCTACTACCACCGCCAGCACGGCCTCCCGACGGTCCGCGCCCGATTCCAGAACGTGTACGGTCCCGGGGAGATCCTGGGGGCGGGTCGGTGGCGCGGCACAAGCGCGACGGTGTGGCGGAACGTAGTCCCGACCTTCGTCTACCGAGCGTTGAAGGGGCTGCCCCTCGAGCTGGATAACGGCGGGGCTGCGTCGCGTGACTTCATCTTCGTGAGCGACGTGGTCGATGGCCTCTCGCGCTGCGCCCTGCGAGGCAGGGCTGGGGATGTCTACAACATCGCGAGCGGGGTTGAGACCACCATCGACGAGCTTGCTCGGACGATCAACGATCTCTGCGGCGGACGTTCCCAGATCCGCTCGACGCCCCGAAGAAGCTGGGACCGGTCAGGAAGGCGATTCGGCAGTACAACCAAGTCCGAGCGCGACCTCGGGTTCACGGCAGAGACTCATCTCCACAACGGACTCTCCGCCACGGTCAGCTGGATGCGGGACAACCTCGACCTCGTCGACCGGTGCATCCATCGGCACGACGCGGACATGGAGCGGCTCGGCGTCCCCGCAAGGGCGTAGTGGCTCCGCGCGCACGCGCGCTCGTCCTGCACGCATCCGGCATGCCCCGCGCCCGCCGCGTGTTCGCCGACACTGTGCGCCGGTTCGTGCCTTTCCGGCGGAATCTCGCGAACCTCGCCGGGAGCAACCGCTACATCAATTTTCTTTTCGCCGAGGAGTACGAAGCGCTCTCGTACGTCGTCGACTGGCGGGAGGCGTTCGAGGCGAGTCCGAGGCTTCACGCCGAGCTTTGCAATGTGAACGATGCGATCGCGTTCGCCAACGTTCAGAGGCGGATTGGGGACTTCGACGTCATCGCGATCTTGCACTCGGCGGCGGGGGACAGCATGTCCAGACTCCGCTCCGCTCACAGCCTGCAGCGCCGGCGCTGCCCGCTGCTCGTCCTGTTCGGCAACGAGTACAACTTGATGGCCGAGAAACTCGATTTCCTACGAGAGACGGATGCGGAGTTCGTGGGCTCGCAGCTGCCACCGGACGCGGCCGCATGGCTCTATGCGGGAACACATGCCACGGTTCTTGAAGCACCCGCCGCGCTGAATCCGACACTGTATCGGCCGACCCAGTCGGCTCGACCTATCGACGTCGGCTTCCGAGGCGATCGCTTCCGCTCCGAGCTCATTGGCGATGAAGAGCGCGCGCGCGTCATAGATCATTTCGCGCGACTCCCGCCGGAGACGCCCATCGCCGTCGACATCGCCTATCGGCGCATTCCCCGAAGCGAGTGGAGCACGTTTCTCTCCCGGTGCAAGGCCACCGTGGGGGCGGAGTCCGGCACCTATTTCCTGGAGCGCGACGACGCGACCCAGTCGGCCGTCACGCAATATCTGGGCGAGCACCCAGCCGCGACGTTCGAGGAGATCTACGACAACTTCTGGCGAATGAAAGACAGTCCAGTGTCCGGGAAGGCGATCTCTTCGCGGCATTTCGAGGCAGCCGGGACGAAGACGTGCCAGCTCTTGGTCGAAGGAAGCTACAACGGGATCCTCGAAGCCGGTGTCCATTACATTCCAGTACGTCGAGACCTGAAGGACATCAACGACGCGACCCGCAGGTTGTTCGACACAGCCGAACGGACCCGGATCGCTGACGCGGCCTACGAGCACGTGCGTCGCGGGCATACATACGCCCATCGTGTCGAGCATTTGCTCAGTCGGACGATCGGCTAGCGCCCGCCACCATTCGCGTGAGTTCATGGTCGAGTCGCTCGACGATGGCATCCCACGAGTAAGTTGCGGCGACATCGAGACCCCGCTGACGAATCGCAGCGATCCGCTGAGGCGCGGCTACCAATCGCAAGACCGCGTCGGCCATCGTCTGAGGCCGCTCGTCCGCGGTGACCAGCATCGGGTCGACCTGTTTGAGTAGATCCGGTGTGCCTCCCGTGGGGGTCCCCACGACGATGTGTCCGGAGGCCAATCCCTCGAGCAGGCTTAGACTCCAGTTCTCAAATTCGCTGGTGCAGAGCTGCAAATCGGACGCGTGGTGACGCAGGAGGAGCTCTTCTCCGGTCCGGTGACCCTCGAACGTGACAGCCTCCGCGACACCGGCGCCAGCGGCAACCGCCCGCAAGCTGTTGTTCTCGGGGCCGTCGCCGACGATCAAGAGACGCCACGGACCTCGGTGTTGCGTTCGGACAAGCCGGAGAACCTCGATCGCTCGGTCGAAGCGTTTCACCGGCACCAGCCGGCCCACGACGAGAAGGACCAGCGCGTCTCTTGGCAGCCCGAGTCGGTCGCGTGCGGCTTCGCGATTGCCGGGACCAAACACCGTGAGGTCCACTCCGGTAGGTATGACCACGGTCCTAGCTTCGCGTGCTGGCGCAAGTTGCTGAATCTCGCGCTTCGAGTATTCGCTCACGGCGATCAGGCTGTCGGCTTTCGCGAGCGGCCGCGTCTGAACGCTCTCGATGAAGCGACGCAGCGCTCGACGCGCGAGACGTCCAGGGTAGGCATTGCTTTCGAGAAAGCGATTCACTGCATCGGAGTGGAACCGCGAGTGATAGATGAACGCAGTCGGGTGATCGTCCGACCATCGCGGCACGCCATGCCCAAACGCGACGTCGTATGAACTGAGGACGATCACATCAGGACTCCAGCCAAAGGTGGCAATGGCTGTGGCAATCCGTGAGAAGAGAGCGTTCGTCCAGAACGTGAATAGCGCATGTCCACGCCAGGTGGGGTAGCGCATCACGCGCAGGCCCGGTTCCGGCTCGGTAATGCGGGTAACGGAGCCCGTGATGACCCTGACCTCGTGCCCCCGTCGAGCCAACCGCCTTGTGACCTCGTATGGGTAGCGATTGCCGCCGAGGTCGCGTGGGTGGACGAGATTTCTTACAAACAGAATCCGCATCGGAGATGAAGCCCTCGATGCGAAATCCATCAGTTGACAAATCCTATAGTCCGACGCCGTGCGGATCCTCTACCTGCTGACCTCTCTCGATGTCGGAGGGATCGAGACGAACCAGATTCGCCTGAGCCGCGAGCTGGTCCGACGAGGGCATGAGGTGACTGTGATGTCCTCCGGTGGAGCCCTCGTGCCGGACCTCGTTGCTGCCGGCGCCCGGCATGTCCGAGCCCGCCTTGCCTGGCGATCGGGTCCCGGACTGGTCACGGCGGCAGTCGCGATCCGAAGGCTCCTGAAGAAAGAGTCATTCGCGGTGGTGCACGCGATGTCCGCCTCGGCGAACATCGCGACCTTCCTTGCCCGACGACAGCGCCGGCCATGGCTATACGTCACGTCGCCAATGGGTCTGCAAAACTCTGAGGGCGAGCCGCCCGCGATCACGCGACTTCGTAATGCGTTGATCGCAGCAGGTGCCGATCGCGTGCTTGCGATGTCACCCCAGATCCACGCTGGACTGCGAAGCGTTGGAGTTCCCGGTCGGAAGATCGTCGACGGCGATCTCGTTGGCCTCGAGGATCGGTTCTTCGAAGCCAGCGGGGGGCTCCGCCAGCACGAACGAGCTCGTCTTCGCATAGGCGATGGAGATTCTCTCGTCACCACGATTGGTGCGCTTCACTCGCGTAAGAGTCACGACAAGTTCCTGCGCGTGGCAGCCCACTTGTCCAAGATGCAGCCTCGGGCTCGCTTTGTGGTTGTCGGCGAGGGGCCCGAACGCAAGCGTCTTGAGAATCTCGCGCGTGAGTTTGGCGTCGCGGATCAGATCAGCTTTCTGGGACAAATTGCAGATGTAAGGCCCATCCTCGAAGCGACCGACGTGTACGTAAAGCCAGGGGTCGTCGAAGGTTTCGTCGGCATCACGGTACTCGAGGCGATGGCCGTATCGCGACCGGTCGCCGCCTTCGAGACCCTGGACGTCCGTATGGTCATCGACGACGGCGAGACGGGAATGCTCGCTCCCTCCGGTGACGAGCGCGTCCTTGCTGCGAAAGTCAACGACCTTTTGGCCGACCGTGCGCGTGCCGATCGTCTCGCGTCGAATGCTCGTGCGCTCGTGGAGCGCCGCTTCCGAATCAGCCGGATTGCCTCGGGGCTGGAGGATCTCTACGGCAGGCTCGCGCACGAGATCCGTCCCGGTCGATGAACGGTTGACGCTTCGGGCGGAAACCCTGGGGGGTGACCGTGAATGATGAACGATCCGCCTGCTCTGACTAGGGCGTCGGCATAGACCGACGCCGGCTCCACTGGATACGGCCCTCGCTCCGGCCAGCGCGCGTCGCTACGAACACGGATATCGTCTCGATCCTGAAACCAAGGATCGCGGGAACGACACCAAACCGTAGGACGCAACTCTTACTTCGCCCCGCCCGGTCCGTCACGATGTCGACATGACCGCAGATCATTCGTTCTGGGTCGCCCGTTCCGCCTTGGTCACGGGCCCGACCGGATTCGTCGGGTCTCAGCTCATCGCGGCGCTATTGGCATCCGGCGCGGAAGTCTCCGTTCTTTTACGCGACCACGACCGCCGGTCCGAGCTGTTTCGGAGCGGCAACATCAGGCGCGTCGCGGTGACCGAGGGGGAGCTCGAATCCATCGCGGACGTCGAGCGGGCGATAGCCGAGGGCGGTGCGTCCGTCGTGTTCCACCTCGGAGCGCAGACCCTCGTCGGGGTCGCCCTCAATGCTCCTCTCCTGACGTTCGAGTCCAATGTCCGCGGGACATACAACGTGCTCGAGGCTTGCCGCCGGCAATCGCGGACCGTCGAGCGCGTCGTGGTGGCGTCGAGCGACAAGGCGTACGGCAAGAGCGACCACCCGTACACCGAGAACGACCCGCTTCGCGCGTCGTCGCCGTACGACGTGTCCAAGGCGGCCGGCGATCTCATCGCGCAGAGCTACCACGCGACCTACGGTCTTCGCCTCGGCATCGTCCGGTGCGGGAACATCTACGGCGGCGGCGATCTGAACTGGAGCCGCATCGTGCCCGGGACGATCCGCTCGTTTCTGAATCGTGAGGCGCCGGAGATCCGCAGCGACGGCACCTACGTGCGCGACTACATCTACATCGCTGACGTCGTCGAGGCATATCTCGCGGTTGCGGAGGCGCTGGACCGACCTGAAGTCGCTGGAGAAGCGTTCAACTTCGCCTCGGGTGCGCAGGTGACCGTGCTCGAGATGGTCAAGGCCATCGCGAAGCTGATGGGTGGCAAGCTACCCGAGCCGCGGGTGCTCGACGTCGCGAAGAACGAGATCAAGGAGCAGCGGCTCTCCACCGAAAAAGCCAAGCGCGTCCTCGGGTGGAAGCCGCGTGTGTCCCTCGACGATGGCCTTCGGTCCACCATCGAGTGGTACCGCTCTTACCTCGGCGCGAAGTCGTGATCCACGGCGTAAGCGTGGTCCCGCTCCGGCAGATCCCCGACGAGCGCGGGAAGGTCATGCACATGCTCCGCGCGGACGACCCGCACTTCGAGAAGTTCGGCGAGATCTACTTCTCGACCGTGTACGCGGGCGTCGTCAAAGGCTGGCATCTCCACGAACGGATGACGATCAACTACGCGGTGCCCTTCGGCTCGATCAAGCTCGTCCTCTTCGACGACCGCGAGCGCTCGCCGACGCGTGGCCAGCTGCAGGAGGTCTTCGTCGGCGAGAGCAATTACGCGCTCGTCACCGTCCCGCCGCACGTCTGGAACGGCTTCAAGGGCATCGGCCATCCGTATTCGATCGTCGCGAACTGCGCGACGATCCCGCACGATCCGGCGGAGATCACGCGCCTCGATCCGTTCAGTCCCAAGATCCCGTACGACTGGGAAGTGCGACACGGATAGGTCGCGCTGCCGGATTTGCCGCGCGGATGCGCTCGAAAACGTCCTCGACCTCGGCCGGCAGCCCCTCGCCAACTCCTTCATCCGTCCCGATGAGGTAGGGAAACCCGAGGCCCGGTATCCGCTCGAGCTCGCGCGATGCACGGCCTGCGGCCACGTGCAGCTCTCGGTGACGGTTCCGCCCGAGATCATGTTCCGCAACTACCTCTACGTGTCGGGCACGTCGGACACGATCCCAGCGCACTTCGCGGCGTACGCGAAGGACGTCGCGGAGCGGTTCGTCCCCAAGGGCGGCCTGGTCGTCGAGATCGGCAGCAACGACGGGACGCTCCTGCGGGCGTTCGATCGCGGCAGTGTGCGGGTTCTCGGGGTCGAGCCCGCGCGGAACATCGCGGTGATGGCCAACGCCGCCGGCATACCGACGATCGACGAGTTCTTCGGCGAAGCTGTCGCTGGCGAGATCGCGGCGAAGCACGGCCGTGCCGCGGCGATCATCGGGAACAACGTCGTCGCCCACATCGACGATCTCCACGGCCTGATGAACGGCATAACGGCGCTGCTCGAGGACCAAGGCGTCTTCGTGGCGGAGTTTCCGTATCTCGTCGACCTTCTCGAGAAGACCGCCTACGACACGATCTACCACGAGCACCTGAGCTACTTCAGCGTCGCGGCGGTGGCGGACCTCGCGTCGCGCCACGGGCTGCGATTAGTCGACGTACGACGGGTCGGCGTGCACGGGGGCTCCATCCGCGTGTTCATCGCGCGCGGCGGCGAGCCCTCGGCGGACGTGAAGAACCTGCTCGCGCTCGAAGAGAAGATCGGCGTCCGTGACGGCCGGCCGCTGGGCCCGTTCGTCCAGGCGGTGCAGCGTCAGCGTGAAGATCTCATGCGTGTCCTGCGGGAGATCCGCTCGTCGCGGCATCTCGCCGGCTACGGCGCGCCCGCGAAGGGCAACACGATGCTCAACTACTGCGGGATCGACGGAGCCATCCTCGATTTCATCGTCGACCGAAGCCCGCTCAAGCATGGTCTGCTCACGCCGGGGACGCATATCCCGGTCGAACCGCCGGAGCGTCTTGCGGCCTCGAACGTACGCGACACGCTGCTGCTCGCGTGGAACTTCGCGGACGAGATCCTTCGGCAGCAGACCGCCTATCGCTCACGGGGCGGTCGATTCATCGTCCCGATTCCTACACCAGTCGTCGTGTAGGCGTCCGTAGTATCTCGGCCGTGCAAGCGGTGATCCTCTGCGGAGGTCTCGGGACGCGCCTCGCGGAGGAGACCGAGATCCGTCCGAAGCCGATGGTCGAGATCGGCGGCAGGCCGATCCTCTGGCACATCATGAAGCTCTACTCGCATTTCGGGATCATGGATTTCATCCTGTGTCTCGGCTACAAGGGCGACATGATCCGCGACTACTTCCTCAACTACAGCGCCATGAATAGCGACGTCCGCGTGCACATCGGCGAGCGCCGCGTCGAGCACCTCGAGCCGTTTCACGCGGAGGAGAAGTGGCGGGTCCTCCTCGCGGAGACGGGCCTCGCGACGCAGACCGGCGGCCGGATCAACCGCGCCGGCAAGTACGTCGAGGGCGACGAGTTCATGGTCACCTACGGCGACGGCGTCGCCGACGTGGACCTCCGCGCGCTCCTCGAGTTCCACCGCACGCAGGGAAAGCTCGCCACGGTCACGGGGGTTCGGCCGGCGAGCCGGTTCGGCGAACTGCACATCCGCGGCGATCTTGCCGAGGAGTTCCGCGAGAAGCCCCAGCTCGACGAGGGCTGGATCAACGGCGGCTTCTTCGTCTTCAAGCGCAAGGCGCTCGACTACATCGGGCCGGACACGATCCTGGAGCGCGAGCCGCTCGAGCGCCTCGCGCGCGAGGGACAGCTCGCGGTCTTCCGCCACGAGGGGTACTGGCGTCCGATGGACACGATGCGCGAACGGCGCGCCCTCGAAGAAGAGTGGGCGAGCGGCAAGCCGCCGTGGAAGGTCTGGTAGGGCGCCTCGCCCGCGACGCGGATTACGGTAGCCTTTTGAGGTCAGTTGATTCGTTCCCTCGCGGGGCATCGCGTTGCCTCGCTCGTCCCAATCCTTGTACTCGTGCTGGCCACCCTCATCGGGGGCTGGCTGAACGGCGTTGAGATGCGCGGGCGCGTCGTCGACGACACGACGAGCGACCCCGTCGGCACCGCGGGCCCCGCGAAGATCTCTCACGGTGCGCGATCGGTGACCGCCGATCCCTCGACCGGCGTCTTCACCTTTCCGGACCTGCCTCGTGAATCGAAGGTCGGGGTCGACGCCCCCGGATATCTGCGAACGGGAGTCCCGCCGACGCAGGAGGAGATCCGGCTCTCGCCCCTCTCCTTCACCGTCTACGTGAACGAGGCCGGCGATCCGAACAAGCACATCGCCGGCGCCGATATCCGCCAGGGAACCAACTCCTTCGGCGTGACCAACCCCGGAGGCAACCTCGTCGTGAGCCCGTATCCCGGTAAGGACGCGAAGCTCCTCATCTGCGCGAAGGGGTACGACCAGAAGGAGATAAGCGTTCGCGGCGTGCTCGGCACCTTCGAGGTCACGCCGGGGACGAACGAGTGCCCGCCACTCCCGACGCCGACGCCCCCGCCCTCGCCATCGCCGTCAGCCTCGCCCGGCGCGAGTCCCTCCGCGACTCCGACCCCGTCGCCCACCGCGAGTCCTTAGGGCAGCGACTGCCTCACGCGTGACGGTTCAACCGCGAACACGCCGCCGCCCAGCTGCCTGCTTTCGCGTCCGGTGCTTCGCTTCGTCAGCGAGGCGATCGGCCTGCGCCTGCGTGAGCGAGCTCCTCGGGCCCCCGCGTCGTGCCTCGCGTTCGAGCGCCGTGTAGATGCTTCGCCGCGGACCGATCGCCACGATCTCGACGGCTAGCGCCGAGACGCGGTAGACGATCCGTAGCTGTCCGACGCGGATCCGCCGCATGCCGGTGAGCTCCCGCTCCAGCGGCTCACCGAGCTCGGGATCGCTCTGCAGCTTGACCAGTGCGGCGCGGACCTTTCGCTTGGGTTCGGGGGCGAGCTGCCGGACCACGTCGGACGTTTCGCGAGGAAGCACGACGCGCCGTCTTCGCACGGCCTGCCGGGACCTCCTCTCCGAACAGCTCATCGAGGTCGTACGCGAGGCCTTCTCCACGATCCAATGCGCGCCGGTTGCGGAGGATCTCGGCGTAGAACTCGGGATCGGACATGATTTCGAGTGTTGCGTCCAGACTCGTCGCCTCGTCGTGGCTCATGAGGACCGCAGCCGGACGCCCATGTTTTGTGATGGTGACGCGTTCATCGCGACGCGTGACATCGTCGATGAGTCCGCTGAGCTTCGCCTTCGCCTCGGCCAACGGCAGCGTCTTCACGATCTGACCAGTCTACAGACCAATCGCGGAAAGTCGCCACGGCGCCTTCGCCATCGCCGCCAGTCTCGCCCGGCGCGAGTCCCTCCGCGACCCCGACCCCGTCGCCCACCACGAGTCCTTAAGGCAGCGACTGCCTCACGCGCGCGACGGTTCAACCGTCACGATCTCGATCAAGCTGGCGAGTTCAGCGAAGTCGTCTGGATTACGCGTGTACAGGGGCAGATCAGATGCGAGCGCGGTGGCTGCGATCAGTAAGTCGAGGGCCCGTCTACCTCGGGCCTTGCGCCCTGCCGCCGCGACCGCGGCATAGATACGGCCGTAGGCGCGGGCTGCCGCTCCGTCCAGAGGCAAAGGGTCGAACGTGGCCTCGGCACGTTGCAATCGGTCTTGTCGGATGGCGCGTTCCGCAGGGTCGGAGGTAGCGTGCGGTCCAGCCGCGAGCTCGGCCAGGGTCACTGCCGATACAGCGAGCTCGACAGGCAAGTCGACCGGATCGATCAGTTCCAGTTCGATCACCACCGACGTATCCAGGATCCCGCGGTGGCGGCGCTGTTCACGCACGCGGAGCCGCGTTTTGGTCGAGTAAAGCGTCCACGTCGGCGCGGAAGCGTTTGGGCTCGACTGGTGGTGCGCCGGCGAAGACCGCCAAGGCGGCTTCGGCGGCGACGAACTGTCGCTGCCTCAGCGGGGTAAGTTCGCCGACTGGTACGCCGTTGCGGGTGACGACGAAGGTCTCGCCGCGGTCCAGCGCGCGCATGATCTCGCCGCTTTCGTTGCGAAGCTCCCGCTGTGTGATTTCCCGGGCCATGAGGCTATCGTAGCACAGGTGCTACGCGCAGGCACGATAGGCACAGGAGCGGCGCACGCGCTCTGCGCAGCGGTCGCGGCCATTCTCCTCTGGCGGGCGCTCGCGCAGGTCTGGGTCGATGAAGCCGCGAGCGATGCGGTCACCGCCGAGGTCCTCCGCCTCGCGATCCCGGCGTTTAGCGCCGCGGCAAGCGCACTCGCTATCGCCGCAGGCTTCGTCACCGCGCGGCCGCGCAGGTTCTTCGCGCTCGACGCGATCTCCTGGGGTGTGCTGCTCGTCCTCGTCTTCGCGCTGACGCTCGGGCGGCTCGACCGCGAGTACGTCGGCGTCCTCTTCGTGCTCGCGCTCGCCATCCGCATCACGCCGGCCGTGCTCGCCTGCGTGGAGACTGACCGTTCGCTCGCGCTCGCCTTCGCGACCGCGTTCACGGCGTACGCCGCGCTCGCCGCCTGGCACCAGGCCGCCGCGCTCCCGCTCGGCGACCAGGTCCATTACCTGCTCGTCGCGGATCGCCTCGCGCACGGGACCGTCGACGCGAGCCTCGACGCGGATCTCTTCCGCCGACTCTCGACCCTCACCGCGAGCGATTTCGACAGCGCGACCCATGTCTTCAACACGCCCCTCGGTCCGCGCGCGATCCAGGGCTACGCCCTGCCGCTCCTTCTGTTGCCGGGCTGGCTCGCGGCCGGGCGCTTCGGCGCGGAGCTCGTCGTCGCGATCTTCGGTGCGCTCGCCGCGGTGGCGACGGTGCTCATCCTGCGCGACACCATCGCGTCCGCGCGGCTGCGCGGCGTGGTGTGGGCGATGACGACATTCCTCGCGCCGGCCGTTCTTCTCGCGTTCCACGTCTACCCGAACGTGTTCGGTGCGGCGGCGATCGGATTCGCGTACCGCTTCGGCATCACCGCGCCCGCGCGGCGCCCGCTGCTCGCCGGTATTGCGGCCGGGCTCACGCTCTTCCTCAACCCCCGCGACGGGCTCGTCCTTGCCGTACTCCTCGTTGCGATGTGGTGGATCAGCCGCGCCGACTTCCGCCGCTTCGCGATCGGCGCCGGCGCGGTCACAGTCGTTGCCTCGATCGCGAACGCGGTCCTGTATGGGATTCCGCTGCCGTACGCCGGCTACTTCCTCGCGGTCGTATACCCGCGCGGCGTCTCATCCGATGCGGTTACGGCGATCTCGTTCTTGTCGGCGGAGTTCTGGATCGCGCTTCCGGGGATGCTCTTCGACCGAACGTTCGGCATCGCTGGAGTCGCCCCGTGGCTCTTCATCGCGCTCGTCGGCATCCCCGCCGCGCTTCGCGCTCGCGGCCGCGTGCTCGCACCGGCCGCCGTCACGATCGGCCTCAGCCTCGTCGGGCTCTCGCTCTACCACTACTGGGAGGGGGGCTACGCGCCGTCCGCGCGCTACTTCGTGGACGTGCTCCCGCTGGCCGCGCCGTTCGTCGCGTACGGGCTTCTCGTCACGCGTGAGTGGTGGATGCGGGTCCTCGCGGCACTCCTCATCGGCCTCAGCGCGCTGATGACACTCGTTCTCTGCGCGATGCCGTCGCGCGCGTTGAACGACGCGTTCCAGGGACAGGGCCAGGAGGTTCTGGACCAGATCCTCGGTCTGAATCCACTCGGGTGGCTTCCCTCGTTCGAGAAGACGTCTCCCGACTGGTACGTCGCCGCGTACCTGCGGCTCGTGCCGGCGCTCGCGATCATCGCGCTCCTCGCCGCGTACGGGTGGCGCCGCCGCCTCGCTCCTGTCGACGCGGTTCGGGCGCGCGTGCCGAAGCGGCTGCAGCTGGGCGGATTCCTCGCGGCGAATGCGGCCGCGCTCGCCATCGTGTTGGTGGCCGTCTCGCAGCCGTGGATCGGCGAGCTCGGCGACGTTCCGCGCAGCCTCGCGACGCGCTGGTTGCCGGCGGCTCTCGCGATCGCGACGGCGCTCGCCGCCGCGATCGGCTGGCACCTCGAGCCGAGCGCGCGGCCTGGATTCTTCGCGCGGCATCTCGCGCTTTATCTAGCCGTGCCGCTCTTGCTCCTCGGCATGCGGAGCCTTTTCATCCCGGACACGGAGCTCGGCTTCGTCTACCTGCTCATCGCGGTCGGCCTCGCCGTGAATTCGGTGCACGCCCTGTGGACCCTGACACCGCGCCTTGGCGACACGCGCGCGGCGATCCTGCTCGGGGCGACGTTCCTCGCGACGGCGCTCGTCGTCCTGCCATACGACCGGACCATCGCGCCGACGGCCTCGGACGAGCCGCATTACCTCGTGATCGTGCAGAGCATCGTCTTCGATCACGACCTCGACCTCGCGAACGACTACGCGGGGCACCGGTACTACGAGTTCTACCCGCAGCCGCTGCCCGACGTGCACGGGATCCACGTCGGGAACGCGATCTACTCGCTCCGCGACATGGGCCTACCCGTGCTCGCCGTGATCCCGTACGCGCTCGCGGGCCGCACCGGAGTTCTGGTGCTCATCTGCCTCTTCGGCGCTCTTCTCGCCGCGCAGCTGTACCTCCTGCTGCGCGATCTCGCCTTCGACCGGCGGGTCGCGCTCCTCGCGGTGGCCGCGACCGCCTTCGTGCACCCGATCTTCACGTACACGACGCAGATCTACCCGGACCTCATCGCCGCGGTCATGTTCGTCACTGTCGTCCGTCTCATCCGTCACGGCACCGCTACGCCGCTCGGGAGTCTCGCGCTCGCGAGCGCGTTCGTCGGGACGTTGCCGTGGCTGACGACTCGCGGATGGTTCATCGCGATCGGGCTCGGTCTGGTCATCGCGTACGCGGCGCTCTGGCCGAGGCGCGATCTCGTGCGCCGGTTCCTCGCTGCGGCGCTGCCGTTCACGGCGCTCGTCCTCGTGCTCTGTTATCTCAACTGGCGGCTGTTCGGCTGGTTCATTCCCGGCGCGGGCTACTTCCTCATCCGCGACCAGCAGGAGATCCTGAATTACGCGCCGCAGAGCGGGATCCCGGGACTTCTGTTCGACCGCGCGTTCGGCCTCGTGCCGCGCGCCCCGATCTATCTGCTCGCGTTCATCGGCGTCGCGGCGCTGTGGCGCCGCCGCCGCGTGTACGGGCCGCCCCTCGCCGCGCTCTTCCTGGGGTGGGGGCTTTACTTCCTGTACATCGCGGACATCGTGACCTGGCATGCCGACGGCGGCCCGCCCTCGCGCTATCTCCTCGCGGGGCTGCCGTTCCTCGTCGTTGCCGCGGCCGGCGGGTTCGAGACCATCCTCGCGGCGGTCGGGCGGATGCGCACCGTGGTCATCGGCGTCGCCTGGATCGCGGCGTGGTGGTCGGCGTTCGTCGTCTTCGTCTACGCGGTGCTGCCGGATCTCCGCTACGAGTACATGCCCCAGATCCGCGACGGCAACCCGGTCCAGCTGTGGCTCGAGCTAGGACGCGTCATTCGCCCGGATGTGCAGGCGGCCCTGCCGTCGTTCTACGCACAAGAGGCCGCGACGCTCCCGCTCGCGCTCTTCTGGGTCGCGGTCGCGATCTCACTCGGAGCGCTCGCGTCCATCGGCGCGCGGCGCCCGGTGCGCGGCTGACTTCCGATCGGGTCCTAGAGCCCACCACCAACGGAGATCGTCTGACCGGAGACGAAGCGGGCGTCGTCACTGCAAAGGAACGTAATCACGGCGGCCTGCTCCTCCGGAGTACCGGCACGCCTTAAGGGCGTCTGCGAGATCGCCCTAGCCTTGAACGTCTCGTAATCCTCGCCCAGCCACTGCGCATGCTGCTGTGGCATCCGGGTCTCGGCGAATCCCGGGGCCACCGCGTTGACGTTGATGTTCGCGGGGCCGAGCTCGGCCGCCAGTGTTCGCGTCATCGCCTCGATTCCTGCCTTGGCGGCGGAGTAATGGATCCTCGCTGGATACCCTCGAGCTGCGCCGGAAGAAATCAGAACGATCTTTCCCTGTTTCCTTGGCACCATGACCGCTTGCGCCGCCTGGGCGCACAGAAACGTGCCCTTGAGGTGCGTATCGATGACCGAGTCCCACTCGGCCTCGCTGACGTTCTGCACGAGATTGAATCGAAGAATTCCCGCGCATGTGACAAGGAAGTCAACGTGGGTGAAGCGATCGATGGCGGCTATGAATAACGCCTCGACCGAGTAACGATCAGCAACGTCGCACCTCACCGCCAACGCCTGGCCGCCGCGCTCCCCGATCTCGGCTGCCAGATCCCTGGCCGGTTCACCATCGACATCTGCGATGACGACCGCGGCCCCATCTTCCGCGAAGCGCCGAACGCAAGCGGCACCAATCCCGCGGCCCGCGCCGGTCACAAGGGCCACCCGGCCATCGAAGCGCACCGCTCCTCTCCTCTCTAAAACCTCGTGCAACGTGCGCGTCTCGCGGCAGCCTAGACCGGTGGGTTCAAGCTAATCATTGCCCTGTGAGTGGGCCCCGGGGCCCAGATTCTCAGGAAGCTCTACACGGTTGACATGGGCGCTCCGGCGAGTAGCGTGCCGCGCGGTCGAACGAGGCTGCCCGCCACGAAGGGGGAGAGCGAAATGTCTCAGCGCTCATCTGCATCGGTCCGTCTGGTTGCGCGTCTGATCGTGTTGCTCTTTGTGACCGCCATCACGGTGATGGCCGGCGGGACCGTCTTCGAACGTCGCGTCGAGGCTCGGTCGATAGGCGAGGCCTGTTCTCTCGGTTCGGATGGAAGCCGCGTCGACCACGTCGTCTACATCCAGTTCAATAACGTCCACTTCACGCGGGACAACCCCAACGTGCCCTCGGACCTGGAGCAGATGCCCAGCCTTCTTCAATTCATCCAGAGTCAAGGCACGCTGCTCACGAACCATCACACGCCGCTGATCGCCCACACCGGCACCGACATCCTGAGCACGCTCACCGGCGTCTACGGCGACCGCGACGGCGTGCCGGTCGCGAATACGTTCCGCTTCTACACCCCGGATGGCGCGAGTCACGCTGCGCTGTCATTCGCGTACTGGACTGACCGGGTCGTTGGCTTCGACGGGACGACCTCGACGAAACCGCTGGTGATGACGGCGCAGGGCACGAACGCACCGGCGCCCTGGGTGCCCTTCACCCGCGCCGGGTGCAACTTCGGAGCGATCGCTATGGACAACACCGTCCTCGAGCGCGTCAGCAACATCGCGAACTTCTTCGGTCCGGGCTCGCCCGAGGCTGCCGAGGCGGCGACCGACTCGGCGCAGGCCACCGCGGACTTCGTCGGCATCGCGATCCACTGCGCCGCCGGTGCGGCTCTCTGCTCCGGCGGGAATCACGGCGTTTCCGACCGGCTCCCCGCCGAGCCGGGCGGCTACTCCGGCTTCAACGGGCTCTTCGGCCACAAATACGTCGCGCCCCAGATCGGCACCGGCGGCGTCGTGCGCGACATCGAGGGAAACGCGATCGCCGGCTTCCCTGGATTCAGCGCGATGACCGCCGCGCGAACGCTCGGCTACACCGCCGCCATGCTCGAGCACGGCGTCCCCATCACGTTCGCCTATCTCACGGACGCGCACGAGAACCTTGACACGGGGATCGAGCTCGGCCCAGGCGACCCGACCTATGAGGCCAACCTGCGTTCATACGACCGCGCCTTCGCGGACTTCTTCACACGGCTCAATCGCGACGGGATCACTCCTGCGAACACGCTCTTCGTCATCGGCGCCGACGAGAACGACCACTTCGTTGGCGCGCCGCCGCTGAACCCGGGATGTGATGGCGTGACCGTCGCGTGCAACTACGACCCGAACAAGCTCGGACAGATCGAGGTCGACGTTCAGTTCCTGCTCGCGCAGCAGGGCATCAACACGCCATTCGACGTGCGTGACGACTCCGCGCCGAACTTCTATCTCGTCGGCGACCCACGCCAGCCCTCAAACCCCGACACCAGGCTGCTCGAGCGCGCCCTCGGCAGTCTCCAGGTGACGAATCCTCTTACCGGCCGAACCGAGCGCATCACGCAAGGGATGGCGGATCGCACCGAGATGAAGCTCCTCCATATGGTCACGGCCGACGAGAGTCGGACGCCGACGTTCACGATCTTCGCGAACCCGGACTATCACGTTCAGGCCGGTGCTCCGGACTGCTCGGCCGACCCGCCCGAAACGCCCGTGTGCGAATTTTCGGGCGGCGACGTGTGGAGCCACGGCGATCTCGCGCCCGACATCAACACGACCTGGTTCTCGTTCACCGGTCCGGGTGTTCGGCACCTTGGCCGTACCGGTGGCATCTGGTCGGATCACCCCGATGTCCGACCGACGTTCCTGACGCTTCTGGGTCTCCGCGACACCTACGCGCACCAGGGCCGCGTCCTCATCGAGATGCTCACCGAGAACGCCGTGCCTCGCGCGTTGCGCGCGCACGAGGACACCGTTCTTCGTCTCGGCCAGCTCTACAAGCAGATCAACGCACCGGTCGGTGCGCTTGGTCTCGCGAGCGTGAATATATCGACGAGAGGCTTGGAGAGCGGCAGCGATCAGGTCTTCGCACGGACCCAGGCATCGCTCTCCGCGCTCACGGCCTCGCGGGACTCCCTGGCAGGCGACATCGAGAGCCTGCTGGAGGGCGCCGAGTTCGCTGGCAGCCAACCGGATGAGGGTCGCGTCGCAGACCTGATCGATCGCGCGGAGCAACTCCTCGAGCAGGTGACACAGACCGGGGAAGACTGATTTGGACGAGCAGACGAACCCTCGCTCTCCCGCGTCGCCCACCGGCATGGTGATTGCACCGCGAGCACACTGCCGAACGTCGCGGGGGAGGCGCTACGAATGGGGCAGGTCAACATCAATCCGAGCAACCCCAGCGGGCCGAGCGAAAGCGGATTCGGCACAGGGAACCCCAATACGAATCCACGGTCGCTGTTCGATGCGCTCGCGCTAGTCGCTTAACCAAAGGGTCAGGAGGAACGTATGGGATTCATTCTCTGGATCATCGTCGGGCTCGTCGCCGGGTGGCTCGCGGGTGTGATCATGAAGGGGGGCGGCTACGGACTGATCGGGGACCTCATCCTTGGCCTCATCGGTGCGCTTGTCGGTGGCTGGCTCTTCTCGCTGATTCTGCCGTCAGCCGAACCGACTGGTCTGATCGGCTCGATCATCGTCGCAACGATCGGCGCAGTCGTCCTTGTCGCGATCGTGCGGCTCGTTCGCGGTCGACCTGTGCGGGCGTAGGGGATCGCTTCGCGAGGCGCATCGCTCGGCGCCCGCGTCAACCGCGGGAAGCGGGTCGAGGATCGCGCGCGGCGGATCGCCGCCGCGTACAGGCGCGAAATCGTCGCGCTCGATCAAGAGCCGCGGCTCTTCGGCGCGCTCGCGTTCGTCACCACGTTCGCGCTCGTTCGCGTCGTCACGCACACGCTGCTCCAGTCCCATGGCGGTGGAGGCCTGGAGATCGGTGGGTTGCACGTCCATCACATGGTGTTCGGGATCGTGCTCCTGCTGGCCGCCTCGCTGCTCGACCTCACGAACGCCCTCCGGCGCGTCCGTGCGGTGCTCTTCGGCGTGGGCGCGGCGCTCGTGCTCGACGAGTTCGCTCTCATCCTGAACCTCGCTGACGTCTATTGGGCACCGCAGGGGCGGGAGAGTATCGACGCGGTGGTGCTGTTCGGTGCGTCGCTCACGGTCGTCGCGCTCGGTGGGGGCTTCTGGGCCGCGGCGTGGCGCGAACTCACGCGGCGCTGAGACGCCACGCATCCCCGACTTGGTCGCGAGCGCGATAGCGCCCAAAGGCTGCCGTCCACGCCGCAAGTCAACTCTTCGAAACGAAGCGCCGCTGCGCTCGCGGCATTCGTCGTTGTCGCCGTGCTGGTGTCGCTCGGCGCGGTCGCGAGCAGCGACCGGGCGATCCTGTCCTTCGTTCAGCAGCCGCACACCGCGTGGCTCGATCTCGCCGCGTCGGTCGCGACCATCTTCGGGCAGACCGAGGTCGTGGGAACCATCGCGCTCGGAGTCGCGCTCGCCCGTCTGCGGGCTCAGCGGAGCGACTGGTGGACGCCGCTCGTGCTCGCGCTCGTTCTGGCCGCGGAGGTTCTGCTCAAGCTGACCATTCCTCAGGCGCCGCCACCGAGCGAGCTCGCGCGAAGTGTTCCGCTGCTCCCGTTCCTCGAGGCGCCGACCGCGTTCTCGTTCCCGAGCGGTCACGTTGCGCGCGTCGCGTTCCTCGTCGCGGTGCTGCGTTGGCCCGCGGATCTCTCCCTCTCGGTCGTCCTCGCGATGGCGCTGACGAGGGTGTACCTCGCCGAGCACTGGCCGAGCGACGTCGTGGGTGGTTGGCTGCTCGGCTACGGGATCGCGGCGGCAATGGTCCGGCGCCCCTAACGCATCGGCGCATACCGCCGTTAGCCCTCCATCAGGGGGGAATTTCACCTGAGCCCGGACCACGGGCTCGGAGAGGAGCCGCACCCATGGCACATCGCGGAATTTGGCTGACGGCCGCGGTTTTGGCGGTCGTCGTGCTCCTGGCACAGGTCGCGGGAGCGTCCACGGCAAACGGCACCGCATCACTCGCGACCAGCGCCTCTGTCTCTACCGAGGTGACCGACAGAGCGATGACCGTGTCGCTGCCCGCGCAAGCCTCATCGGTCGGGCGTGAGAAGTCCGCCGAGGGCATCGCGACAGCGAACGCATCGATCAAGGAAGCGGTCACGGATCGTGCCGAGGCGACTGAGACGACCGAGAACGAAGTGACCGTGAACGCCCCGGCCGCCGCCGCTCCGAAGGACACCACGGCGGGCGCACGTCCCGGCTGGGGCTGCGGAGACACGAACCACAAGCACTCGGGCCCCCCAGGCCGTCCTGGCGCGACGCCACCGCCTGGCTGCAGCAAGCCCTAAACATCTAAGCGCGGCCCCTGCATGCGACGCGGCTCAAACGGAGCCGCGTCGCTTTTTCTCTTGGCTCAGCTCGGCCGACGTTGCAACACGGACGCCGTGACGCGCGAGGCCCGCCATACCTCGTCGTGCGTGAGTGCTGCGGAACGGACGAGCGTCCGCTTCCGCGCCTTACCGACCTTGAGCAGGACCGCATCCTCGCTAGCTTCGAGGCGCTTCCGCACCAGGTCTACCCGGGGGTTCTTCGCTGGCATGGCGGAGAGTGTACTGTCTGTCTAGTCGACTAGACAGTTGCAGCGATTCTGTGAGAGCATGAACGGAGGTGACAGGCAAGAAGCTTCTGTCGCTGTTGCCGACGAGCTGCCGCCAGGTCCGTCAGGTTGGTTCGCACGTGCGAGTCGAATGCGGCCCCTGCAAGACGACGATTCCAGTCCATGCGGGTGAGGATCTTCCACCTGGAACGCTCCGGCACATTGAACGCGACTTGGAGCCGTGTCTTGGGCGCAAGTGGCTAGGGAGGTTGAGATGAAGAGTTACAAGGTCGTTTACAGGCGCGACGAATCTGGCGCGTGGATCGCTCACACCCCGAGCATTCCAGGGGCTCACTCGTACGGCAGGACGATCGAACAGGCCCGCGAGCGCATCCGCGAGGCGCTCGGATTATGGGTTGCCAATCCGGAAACAGCGAGGCTCGTTGACGATATAAGGCTGCCGGCAAAGCTGCGGATGTCAGTCCGGAAGGCGAGGGTCGCTCGCAAGAGAGCCGATACGGTCCAGGCGAAGGCACAGACCTCAGCGGCGTCGGCGGCGCGACAACTGACAGGAGAGCTGCGCTTGAGTCTCCGCGACGCCGGCGAAGTGTTGGGCTTGTCGCGTCAGCGCGTCCAGCAGCTGGTCTCCACGAAAACGACGCGAAACCGCTCGTGAACCGCGGGCCGAAGCAACGCCCGCCGTGACCGCGATCCGCGCCGATCACCTCTCCAAGAACTACAAGCTGCGGCGCGAGCGCACCCGCACGCTCAAAGAGACCGTGCTCCGCCAGTACGCGCCGGCGGAGCAGGTGCAGGCGCTGAGCGATGTGAGCTTCGCGGTCCAACCGGGCGAGTCGTTCGGAGTCGTCGGCGCGAACGGATCGGGGAAATCGACTCTGCTCAAGCTGCTCGCGGGCACCGCGAAGCCGACCGCCGGGACACTCGAGGTGACCGGCCGTGTCACGGCCTTGCTCGAGATCGGCGCGGGTTTTCATCCGGACTTCAGCGGCCGCGAGAACGCGTATTTGAACGGCTCACTGCTCGGCCTCTCGCGGAAGGAGATGGACCGCACGATGCCCGCGATCGAGGCGTTCGCCGACATCGGCCGATTCTTCGACGCCGCCGTGAAGACCTACTCGAGCGGCATGTACATGCGCCTCGGATTCGCCGTCGCCGTGCACCTCGAACCAGACATCCTGCTCGTCGACGAGGTGCTCGCGGTCGGAGACGAGTACTTCCAGCACAAGTGCTTCGCGAAGATCAGCGAGTTCCGCGCGGCGAAGAAGACGATCGTGCTCGTCTCGCACGATCTGGGCGCGGTTGCACGGCTCTGCGAGCGCGCGATCTGGCTTGACGAGGGCCGCGTCGGCGCACAGGGCTCGCCCCACGACGTCATCGACGCGTATCACCAGAAGGTCGGCGAGAAAGAGCAGCGCGAGCGCGCCGCGCGTGGAGAGATAGGCGCGCGCTGGGGCTCGAAGGAGATCGAGATCACGAGCGCGCGCGTGCTCGGCCCCGACGGAGCGGAGCGGGTCGTGCTCCAGTCTGGCGAGCCCGCCGCGATCGAGATCGGCTATCGCAATCCGAAGGGAGTGCGCGATGCGGTCTTCGGCGTGTACCTCTATCGGGACGACGGGATCGGCGTCTTTGGCACGAACACGCTGATCGATGGCGTGACGGTGCCGGTAAACGCAGAGGGCGTCGTCCGCTTCGCGATCCAGGGCATCGAGCTCCTCCCCGGCGGGTTCGACGTGGATATCGGGATCACCGATCCGCAGGACCGCGCCTACGACTATCACCAAAAGGGCGTGCAGTTCCGCGTGATCGGGACATCGCGCGAGATCGGCGTAGGACGACTCGCGCACCGCTGGGAGTTCCGCTAACCAACAATGTCTCACGAGCGCGTGACATAGGGAGGAGATGCTGCATGGCGGCCGTCGATATTCGCGAGCTCGCGCGCAATACGAGCAAAGTCATCGGCGACGTTGCGCGCCGGAACCGCCCGACGCTAATCACTCGCGGGGGTAGACCCGTCGCGGCACTGATTCCGATCGACGCCGATGCGCTCGAAGACTGGATTCTCGCCAACTCACCAGAGTTCGTCAGAGGGATGCACAAGGCGGATCAGGAGTTGCGGCTCGGCCAAACGGTCGGCATGTATGAGGCTTTTGGCATTCGTAAAGGCGCTTGACCAGAGATCGGCGCTAACGAAGAGTTCAACCTAAGGAGTTCAGCTGGATGCTAAGAGCCAAGGTCACATCGAAGGGCCAGGTGACTCTGCCGGTGACTATCCGCCGCCGCTATCGCCTGGAGGCCGGGGATGAGATCACCTTTCACTTGGACCCGACCGGTTTCCGGGTCTTCCCCGTCAAGAAGCACCGCTTGACTGAATTCCGTGGCGTGTTCCAGGCGACCCGGCCTTATCCGGGAAAGGACGCGATACGTCGGGAAGTGGGCCGCATGCTCGCGGACGAGCTCGAGCACAAGATCCGCCGTCGGTGACGACCGACTGGGTCGACGCGACCGTACTCTTGCGTCTTCTGACGAACCAGCCGCCCGTCCTTGCCAGGAAGGCGCGGCGCTCGCGGTGGATGCCAGCGACCCTGATCCTTGCCCTCGTCGTCTGCTGTACCACGCCCCTGGAGTCCGGACGGCAGCCATCGCCGGATGTCCACGTTTCTATCAGCGCGTATCTCAGGGAGCTCGACGATGACAACTTCTCCGGCGTAGTCCTCGTCGCGAAGGACTACGTGCCGTTCGCGACGAAGGCGACGGGTTACGCGGACCGAGCGCGCGGCGCGCCGAACGCGACGATCACGCCCTTCAACATCGCCGCGATCACGAAGCTGTTCACCGCGGTGGCGATCGGTCAGCTCGTCGACCAGGGGAAGGTTTCGCTCGACGATCCGCTCACGAAATACCTGCCGGCGTATCCGCATGCGACCGGCGATCGGATCACGATCGCGATGCTCGTCAGCCAGACCGCGGGCCTCGGGAGCTACGCGAACGATCCCGGCTACCTTCGTGTGCGCGACGGCTTCGAATCGGTCTCCGACCTCGTCGGCGCCGTCAACACGGCCGTCGTTCCCGGCGCCGTGCCGGAAAAGACCTTGACCTCCAGCGATACCGGCTACCTGCTGCTCGGCGCGGTGATCGAGAAAGCGTCGGGACGCGACTACTACGAGTACATGGACAACGAGGTGTTCGCGAAGGCCGGTGTCGCGGCGGGTTTTCTCCCCAACACCGAGGACGAGCTCAAGGATCGTGGCTTCGCGCTCGGCTACCTGACCGATGGGAGCAAGAACTGGAGCAGCCTGCCCGCTCGTGGAACTCCGGCGGCCTCCGCGTACGCGACCGCATCAGATCTGCTGTCGTTCCACAAAGCCCTCGCGAACGGCGCGCTCGTGAAGCCTGAGACGCAGCGGCGTCTCGTGCTGCTTCCGCCAGCGCCCGGTAAGAACTCGCCCGGGATCGCGTCCGGGGTATTCGTGGGCAACGACCTTGGCGCGAGCGCGGTGTTCGCCATGACGCCCGCGGGCTACACCGTGATCGTCCTCGCGAACGTCGGCGATGCCGCCCCGCCCGTGGCCGACAGGATCCTCAAGGTCCTGGGGAACTGATCCGCGAAGTTCTTGTTTCCCGAATGTTGACGTGACCGGCATGTAACGTGCGGCCAGCGGCGGCGCAACAACTCCGTCAACAACCGGGAGGCTTTGATGCGCCGCGCCATCACGTACGTCGCCATGTCCGCTTTGCTGCTCTCCTTCGTCTTGGTCGCTCCGTTGTCTCGTCCGGCCACCGCAGCGACGGGGACCTTCTGGTTCCACGGCAAATCGACGGACCAGGTCGACAAGCAAGCCGCGCTAACCAATAGCAACGCCATCTCCAGCGCGACGTTCAATCAGACGCCGCCCATGGGCGTCACTCCTGTGACGCAGACCACCACCGGCCTCGCCAACGAGGATTTTGTCGGTAACCCCTTGACGCTGTACTGGCACGGTCCGTTTACGGGTACGGTCTCGGGCCAGCTCGTGCTCGACTGGTGGTGGACCGTCCCGAGCCCATCGGGAACGAGCGTGTCCGTCACCGTCTTCGCCGATCCGACCTACGCGAGCCCGCGCGCCCAGCCCCAGAAGGTCATCGGCCGCGGCCTCGTCTCGCTCTCCGGCGCGGCGACGCCGAAGGAGATGACCGGCGCGGTCTTCGTCAGCGGAACGATCCAGAGCGAGCTGCTCATTCAGGTCGCGGCGGTATCGCTCGTCACCGGGAACGGCATCAACGTCTATTACGACGCGACCTCGACACCGTCGAACTTCAAGTTCATCGACGTGCCGCTGCCGACGACGCCGACGGTCGCGTTCGACACGACGACGAGCCTCGCCTTCGCGCCATCGACGACCGTCTCCGCGCACTTCCTCGGCGCCGAGCCGCAGACGACGATCGAGCGGACGGTCGCCACATCGCAGTCGACCCGGATTAACACAAACCGCATCTTCGTCGACTGGCCGCTCTCGACGCGAACAGAGATCGGTCAGCTCTCGCGTTCCCTCGACGGAGGTGATTCGTTCCGCCTGCTCTACGACCTCACCTGCGCCGCGCGGAGCCGGCCGAACTGCCACACCGGCGGCGGCGGCGATACCGAGGACGAGGTCAACCTCATAAACGGCGACGTGTTCTTCGCCGATCAGGAAGCGGTCGCGAACGAAGCCCTCGCCTCATCGACAGATCACGGCGACACCTGGCCTCGCGAGTTCGCGGTCACCAACGCCGCGAGCGGGGTCGACCGTCAGTGGCTCGGCTGGGCCGATCCGTCTCTCCCGAACGCGCTCGGCGTCCCCATCGAGGCCTTCTTCTCGTACCACGTTCCGCTCGTGGGCGTGTTCGTGCAGGGCGTGACGGCGGGAACGCCCGTCCCGCAGCCGGTGCCGCAGCTTCTCGAGGTGAGCCAGTCAGGCAACCTTCGCGTCGACAACACGAACGGACCGGGACGCGGCTGGATCTATGTCCCGTACCGCAAGGGCGGCGGCTATTTCGTCGCGAGCGCGCAGACGTCCGGCTATCAGCTCCCTCAGAGCTGGGTTTCGAACAACGTCACGGGCGACACGCCGGCGATCTTCCCATGGCTCAACCTCGACGCGCACGGCAACCTCTACGCGGTCTGGGTCACGAACGGGATCGTCTACCTCTCGGTCTCACCCATCGACGACAGCCGCAACAACCCGTCGGTGGTTGGCGGTCGTCCGGCAACGTTCTGGACGCCGAAGGTCCGCGTGAGCCTTCCGGCCGTCGGCAGCGCCGTGTTCCCAGCGGTGACTGCCGGCGACGCGGGCCGCATCGCGGTCACCTACATGGGCAGCGAAGACTGCACCGGCGTGTCGGACAACTGCCCGAACGCGGCGCACTGGAACACGTACGCCGCGATCATCACCGACGCGCTCGGTCTCGCGCGCGCCGGCGCGACGACCACGATCGTCTCCGGCAAGGTCAACCACCGCATCGACCACCGAGGCCAGGTCTGCACGTCGGGAACGACGTGCACCGGCGACCGCTCGCTCCTCGACATGATCGACCTCGGCGTCGACCAGACCGGTCGCGTCGGCGTCGTGTTCATGGACAACAACAATGGCCTTGCGGCCAACCCGCGCACCAACTCGACGAAGAACGGACCCTTCGTCGAGTTCGCGAAAGTGATCTCCGGCCCTTCGCTCCTCGCGCCGACGGGAACGACTCCAGCGACGATCAGCGTGTCGATCCCCGAGGGATCACGAAGCGCTCCGGCCGGGGACGCGACGTGGCCGAACACCGCCCTGGGCACGAATCTCCCCGCGCTCGATCTCACCGGGGCGTCGGTCTTCACCAACAACGGCGACCTCGTGGCCCGGATGACCCTCGCGGATACGACGCGCGCCGGCTTCGCGCGCGATCTCGCGGCCTACAGGGCCGTACCGCAGGTCGGCACGACACAGGCGGACCGGCTCCAGTACGTCTTCCGGTTCTCGACCGGCGAGGACGTCTTCCATGTCTCGATGGAGTACAACCTCGACGGGACCTTCCGCTTCTTCGGCGGCCAGCTCGGCGCGAACGATGGGCTGAGCAACGGCACCTCGACCCTCGGCGCCGGTTACCACACCGACGCGGCCTTTCCGGTCGTCGGCAGCATCGACAGCACCGGGATCACGCTTCGCTCGCCGCTCTCGGCCTTCGGGCTCGCGGCGGGATCGCGCATCACCGGAGCGAACGCGTTCTCCATGGCCGGCCCGGCGGAGGCGATCGAGCTGCTCATCACGAACCCGATGCGCACGGTCGACGCGACGCCGCCCTTCGACGCCACGCTCACCGAGCAGATAATCGCCTCCGGCACGTTCAGCTGCGCCGATCCGAACATCCAGAGCCAGGGCGGCTGGCACGAGATCTCCGACTCGCGTGCCGACGGCGGCTCGTACTGCCGCGACGTCGGCCTCTCGAAGAGCGACGCGCTCCTCTTCAGCTTCACCGGCAAGGAGCTCGACCTGAAGCTCGTGCAGGGCCCGCGCGGCGGGCTGCTCGGGGTAACGATCGATGGCGTTCAGCGCGGGCCGGTCAACGAGTTCCGCCCGCCCACGGACCCGGCCCACCCCGACCTGAGCGGCCGCAAGGACCTGACCTTCGGCAACTCCGCGAAGTTCGCCGTCACGCAGGGGCAGCATTCGGTGCGGATCACCAACGACTCAACGGATTCGACCCGCGACATGGTCTATCTCGACAGCATCACCGTCATCGGCGGCTCGATGCTCACACCTGCCGGACACACCGTGCAGGAAGCTGTAGGGCTGATCCTCGGCACCGCTCTCGCCGGGATCGACGCAGTCAACACGATCGCCGTCGATCCCGCGACCCAGCTGCTCGACGTCGTCGTCGAGACGGTCGCAGGCACCCGGGTGACGATCGTCGACCCGAACGGAAAAACGCTCGCGATCGCCACCGTCGATAGCGGCGGCGTGCTCGACGTGCAGGCGCTGCCGGACGGCGTCGGGACGTACGCGCTTGTCCTCCACACGACCGTCGCCGGCGACGCCGCATTCACCGTCTGGGAGATGCTCACCGAAGCGCGATGACCTGAGCTCACTCGGCCCGGCGGCGAGAGATCGCCGCCGGGCCCTCAACTTGTAGGAGGCGCGAAAAAATGCGTCGTTCGCTCGCCACTCTCACCGCGGCTTTGGCCCTTTCGATCTCGTACTTCGCTGCCGCGGCGTTCGGGGACATCATCTCCGGGTTCACCGAGAAGGTCTCACCCGACGCCCAGACCAACGCGACGGAGCCGTCCGTCGCGGTCGATCGCTCCGACGGGACGATCTACGTCGCGTGGCAGGCGGGCGGCACCCACGTCGCGCGATCGGACGACGGGGGCCGCACGTTCGTGCAGACCCCGATCCCCGGGCGCGACCTCGGCGATGTCGCCATACGTGTCGGCGGCCCGACGCCGTGCGCGACCCCCGCCACGAACTGCCTCCCCGGGGCGCACCGCGTCTACGTCACGTCGCTCGAGCAGCTGCCGCTCCCCCTCCAGACGCGCCTCGCGACCAGCGACGACCGGGGCGCTCACTGGACGATCAACAACCTCGCCGCGTTCAACCCCTCCTTCATCGACCGGCCGTGGCTTGCGGTGTATCCGAGCAAGCGCAGCGCTGATCAGGATCAGGTCTACATCAGCTACCACGATTTCTCAGTGAGTCAGATCAACGTCGCCGCTTCGAACGACGGCGGAATGACGTTCGGCCCGTCCGTCGACGTGCTCGCCCAGAACGACATGGCGTTCCTGAACTCATTCTGTAACACGGTCCCGAGCGGGATCGAGGTCGATCCCGAGACCGGCGAGGTCTACGTGCAGTGGATCACCGCAGACCCGGTCGCGAACACCACGATGGGCTGCAACATCACGCAGATCCAGAACTTCCACCAGGTCTGGGTGGCGCACTCGCTTCCTGCGACCGGGGTTGGGCCGCTGACCACGACCCTCTGGGACGCGCATCAGGTGTTCAACGGCCCGTCGGACACGAACACCGACGACATCTTCGCGACGATCGCGGTTGACGACTCCGGCCAGAGCGGGGTAGCCGGCAACGTCTACTCGGTGTTCGCCGACAACCTGAATGGGCCGAGCGTGTTCGACATCTGGTTCAGCCATTCGAGCAACAAGGCCCAGACGTGGAGCCTGCGTGTGAAGGTGAACGGCGACAAAGGCACGCACTTCTTCCCGTGGATCGCGGCGGGGTCGACCGGGCGGGTCGACTTCATATGGCTCAACACGCCGGACCTCACGCCGACGGACGCCGAGCTGTCACCGTGGTCGGTCACGTTCGCCCAGACGACGAACGGCACCGCTCTCGCGCCGAAGTTCAATCAGACCTCGGCATCGAGCGGAGTGATGCACGTCGGAGGGATCTGTACGAACGGCATCTTCTGCAGTGCCACCAACGGCAACCGCGATCTCGCCGACTCGATCTCGATCGCGATCGACCGAGGCGGAAGCGCGGCCCTTGTGTGGACCGACCAGGGGACCGTGCTGAATGGTCCGACCCACATCACGTACGGCTGTGTGACGGCGCTGCAGTCGGCGATCGTCGGCGCGCCAGCGGGAACAAGCTGCAAGGGGCCGGCCGGGCCGTAGGACATGATCGTTACGGGAGCACGTCGACCGTCGCACTGAAGACCGCGAGCAGCATCGGACAGAGCGAGCCGCTCGGGCAGTTCAGGCCGCCGCTCGCCTTGATCGTCGCGCGGCCGACCGCGTGGGCGAGCCAAATCGCCTGCGTCCCGCGCACGAGCATGTAGTTGCGATTCGATTCTTGAACGAGGACCGTGCCATCGGGTGGGTCGAGCTTCCAGTTGATCTCGTCGCCGAGCGCGATCTGAATGTGATCGCCAACGTGGACGGTGACGGTCCGCTGGTTGTCGGCCTTCGTGACCATGACGCTGCTCGTTGGCGTCGGTGACGGATCGGGGCCGCCTGATCCGGCGACGCTGCCGCACGCGGCGACAATGGCGGCGAACGCGACAGCGAGCAGACGAGCTTTCATGTGGCTAGAACGACTGCCGCGTCGGCAAGTTCCCGAGGCCGGTCGAGGGGCACGTTGTGGCCGGCATCGAGCTCCATGAGCCGGCCGTCGGCGAGCGTCTGGACCATCCTGCGCGCCACGTCCTCGGATAGGACGTTCGAGCGCGTGCCGCGGACGACGAGCGTGGGGCAGCCGATGGATGAGAGGGCATCCCAGCGATCCTCGGCCGGCATCCGGCCGCTCATGATCCGCTGCAGCGCGGCCGGATCGGAGCGCCAGACGAGTCCGCCGTCCTCTTCGCGGAAGGCGAACGCGAGCCGGTTCTCGTAGACCGCGTCGGCGTATCCCGGCGACGTTCGCTCGAGGTACTCGCGCGCCGCATCACGAGTCGCGAACCGCTCTGGCCGGCCGGTGAGGAGCCGCTGAGCGCGGACCGCTCCCTCCGGAAGTGGATCGGGGCTGGCGTCGACGATGACCAGCGCCTGCACCCGTTCGGGATGACGCGCCGCGAGGGTGATCGAATGCAGACCACCCATCGAATGGCCGACAACCACTGCGCGGGCGATGTCGAGTCGATCGAGGACGGCAAGCGCGTCGGCCGCGAAGTCCGCGGGCGCGTAGCCCTCGGCGGGCCGCCCACTTTCGCCGTGGCCGCGCGCATCCGGGGCGATGAGCGGAAGGCGACCCGCGATCGCACCCGCGAAGAGATCCCAGTAGCGACCGTAGTTGCCGATGCCGTGGAGGAGCAGCGTTGGCGGCCCGGCGCCGGCCCAGGTCCAGTAGACGAGCTCCGTGCCTTCGCGGGTGAGGGCGCCGCGTGCGGGCTTCAATGTATCTACAAGAACTGCTGGAGTTTCTCGAAACTGCGGAGCACATCGGCGAACGCCGGGAACTGGCCCTGAAAGAACAGGACCGAGACGTCGCTGTCGTAGTCGCGGGCGAGCTCCCGTCGCAGCGCATCGTCCGGAAAGAGCGCAGCGCTGTCTTTGAAGCGATGCCCGTCAGGTGGCCGGTAGGTCGCAGGGAAGAAGCGTCGGCTCAAATGGTCGTAGTCGCGGCGGATGTCTTCGTACTCCTGCGCTTTGAGCATCTGCAGCACGTCGGGCTGCTGGGAAAGCACAAAGAGGTCTGCGTAGTGGCGGGAGTCGCGACCGATACGGACGCCGTCGGTGCGAAAGCGCTGAACTTTCCCATGGATCGCGAACATCTTCTCGACGAAGGTCCGGCGGAAGTGCATACACCGCAGCTTGAATGCGCCCGTGTCGTCCGCGATTCCGCTTTGCCCCTCGCGCTCGAGGTATGCGCTCAGGATTGAACGGATGGACCGCGTTTCCACCGGATGGTCACCGCTCTGGATCCCCGCTTCGACGAGGACGGATGGGGTGATACTCACAGGCCCAGCCGCGAAGCTCGACGCGTAGGCGAAGCGATCGTCGCGGCCGAAACCACCGATCACCTTCTTGGTGTCGGGGTCGTGCGTAGGCCGGGATGATCCGCGATCGCATCTTTGAGGGCCGCGAACTTCCGATCGATCGCTTTCGCTCCGATGACCTTCCCATTGGGACCCAGCGGGAACTCTGCAGGATCAACGAACAGGTCGATGTCTTCCGAGATGCGATCGAGGAGTTGCCAGCCTTTCGACAAACTGGTCCCGCCCTTCAGCATCGACTGGGTCGGGTAGACCGTCGCCACGATGCGCAGGACCTCGGTGAGGTAGTAGTCCTTCTCGATCCAGGCCTCGGCGACGCGTCGCTCGTCAGCGACGCGCGTCACCAGTTGGCGAAAGTCGGGTTGCTTGAATAGCTTCACCGGGCCTGCCATTCACGGGAATGCCGCAGCTCGCGCAGCCGGCCGAAGTCGAATCGTGACAGCGAATTCAGGCTGCGGCGAAGTCGAGCGACCGCGCTCGGATTTGCGCCCATCTCCTGACCGAGCGCTCCAAGCATCGCTCGAACACGGGGCGGCTCCTCGCCGGCGGCTGCCGCGACCCGGTCAAACGTCTCACCCTGGCCCAGAACCTTACGCAGGCGCCGGATCGTGTCCGCGGCGGACAGATCGCTCGTGCGCCCGCGCTCGCGCAACACCTCCAAGACCGCGCCCTCGAGTTCGGTCAGGCGCGCTCGGCTCGATGGTCGCCGGGTGTGCACGATCGCGCCGCGGATTGCCGTGGGGGCGCGACCGGACGTCGTCGCGTACTCGGGGCGGGCGGGGTTTTGTGTGGTGAGGCCAAGTACATTCGACGCGGTCAGTCCAGCAGGCTGCAACGAGGCACGAAGGCTCCGGGCGTTGATGTCCGAGCGCGTCGGGATGCTCGGCCCGAACGCCGTCTGTCGACCGTGGTAGTAGAGGCCCTTCCGCACGTTCGTGAGGACACCAGCACGTTCCAGACGGTGGAGCGCCTGAGATACGGCCGGCGCAGGAAGATCTGGAAAGTCGCTGTGCCGCCAGTAGTGCTCGCCCTTCTGTTTGATGCGCGCGCGCACGGTCGCAGCTGTGCCGGTGGTGCGTCTGCGGGTGGCTCTGCCCATGCTGTGAAACCGTAGCGCGACTTGGGCTTTAGTGTCAAGTTTTTCTGCTACAAAACATGACACTAATGGGCTTCATAGAGTTGGAGGGTTTGCCAACGACCTGGTTATCGGCGAAATACTCTTCCACCGTGATCGCCGATCTTCGCATGCTCGTCGACCGCCGCGAGCTGCTGGTCGACTTCGCCTGGCGCGAGCTCCGTGCCCGGTACAAGGGCTCGGCACTCGGCTTCATGTGGAACTTCGTCAACCCGCTGCTGCAGCTCGTCGTTTTCTGGATCCTCTTCGGTGTCGTGCTCCGCACCCGGCCGATCACCGCGTCGGGCGAGCAGCCGTACGCGATCTTCCTCTTCGTCGGGCTCCTGCCGTGGACCTTCTTCGCGACGTCGCTGCAGTCCGGCGCCTCCGCGATCCTCGCGAACGCACCGCTCGTGAAGAAGGTGCGGATGCCGCTGCAGCTCCTGCCGGCGGCGAGCGTGCTCTCCGCGCTCGCGAACTTCCTCCTCAGCTTCGTGGTGCTGCTCGCGATCCTCGTCATCTTCGGACCGCGCCATCCCGAGGGACTCGTGTGGATCCCTGTCCTGGTCGGACTCCAGATCGTGATGAATCTCGGATTCGCGTATCTCTTGAGCGCGCTCGCGGTGTTCTTTCGCGATGTGCAGCACATCCTCGGGATCCTTTTACTTGCGTGGTACTTCCTCACGCCGGTGCTCTTCCCGGTCACGGTGCTGAACGACCGGCCGGAGCAGCTGCGCCTGCTGTACCTCAACCCGATGACCGCGATCATCGTCTCGTACCAGCGCGCGCTGCTCGATGGCCTCTCGCCGCAATGGGACGCGCTGGCGTACTCGGCGGCCGTCGCGCTCGTTCTCTTCATCGTCGGCTTCTGGTACTTCGACCGCGCCAAGGACGACTTCGAGAGCGCGCTCTAGGTGGCGCAGGCGCGGAAGAAAGCGCGACGGCAACAGCCGGTCGCGCGCGGGGTGTTCTGGCGCGAGCTCGCGCTCTTCATCGTCTGCGCGGAGATCCTGATCTTCATCCTCTCGTTCGATCCGTCGGTCCTCAACGTCTTCGACCTGACCAAGGCGAGCTTCACGCACGCCCTCGCGTGGGCGCTGTTGGGTGCGGTCCTCGTCATCGGCCTCAGCGACGGCGTTCGTATCCCGGCGTCGCCCATCTTCGTCGCGTTCTTCGCGGTCATAGCGACGGAGGTGATCACGACGATCACCGCGGAGAACCAGTACGTCGCGATGTACGGCGAGGTCGGCCGCTACCTCGGCCTCACCACGCACGCGGTTCTCGCGCTCATCAGCGTGGCCATCGCCGTCTCGCTCGACTACCCACGCCGCACTGCATGGCTCGGGTGGACGATCGGGATCGGAGCGACACTCGCGGGCCTCTACGCGATCCAGCAGGCGACCGGGCACGACCCGGTGCAGTGGGTCGACCTCGATCCCCGCTTCCGTCCGTTCGCGACGTTCGGCAACCCGGACTTCTACGGGCAGTTCCTCGCCGTGGTCGCCACGGCGTGCGCGGCTGCCCTGGTGTTCGCGCGCCAGCGGCCCTGGCTCACGGTGATCATCGCCCTGCTCGCCGTCGTGAACGTCGCGCTCATGCTGGTCGTGCAGACGCGCGGCTCGTTCCTCGGGATCGTCGCGGGCGCTCTCGTGATCGCGGTGCTCTGGCTGCGACGGGCGGGGCTCTCACGGCGTGCCCTGACCCGCTTCGGGCTCGCGTCCGCGGTGGCCGCGCTCGCGCTCGTGGTCACGCTCGTCGCGACCCCCCTCGGCAGCCGCCTCCTCGACATCGGTCGGGGGATCGGCCTGCGCGACCGCGTCCTCCTCTACCAGTCGGCGTTTCAGATTTTCCTTGACCACCCCTTCCTCGGCGTCGGTTTCGAGAACTTCGCGGTCGCGTACCCGCGCTACCAGCAGGCCGAGTGGTTCGGTGTCGCTGGGATGAACACGACGAACACGTCCGCCCACGACTGGGTCCTTCACGTCGCGGCGACGACGGGCGCGGTGGGGCTGCTCGCGAATCTCGCGCTGCTGGGCGCGTTCGCCTTCCACGGGTGGCGCCGTGCACGCGATGCCGACGCGGCCGGTGTCGTCGTCGCGCTCGCCGCGGTCGCGGCGTTTTACGGAAGCGGCCTCGTTCTCCCGGGCGCGCAGAGCATCCAGTGGATCCCCTGGGTATGCGTCGGAGTTGCGCTCGCGAGCGAGCTGCGGTCGGCTCGCATCGTGGCGGCTATCCCTCCGCTGCGACTGCCCGGGATCCTGCGGCTCCTCATCGTTGTCGGACTCGCGAGCGTCGCGTTCGGCCAGCTCGGCAGCATTCAGGCGAATCGCGCGGCGAAGGGCGCCGAATCGGCGCTCGGGGGTGCGAATCCGGCACGCGCGGTCGACATGGCGAGGACTGCGACGACGATCGATCCCGGGCGAGCCGTGTACTGGAACGACCTCGGCCGCGCCCTCGAGCTCGTTCCCGATCTCGGCGGCGCGCGCACCGCGTATCGCGAGGCCACGATGCGGTCTCCATACACGCCGGCCTTCTGGTGGAACCTCGGACGCATGGAGCTCGAGTTCGCGAAGCAGAACGAACCGGGAGCGCGCGACGCCGCCTACGACGCGATGCGCCGGGCCATCGCGACGGATCCAGAGAACCCCGACAGCTTCGATCGCTTCGCCCGGATCCAGTTCGCGCTCGCCGATTACAAGGGGGCGCTGGAAAGCGAGCAGCAAGCGATCGCGTTCTTC
>Ga0207646_10000147_pt1 | contig 96075 bp, 110 predicted proteins | sample KBSK5502metaG_FD_184343 | JGI IMG/M metagenome (GOLD analysis project Ga0207646, IMG submission 184343) | Corn, switchgrass and miscanthus rhizosphere microbial communities from Kellogg Biological Station, Michigan, USA - KBS K5-50-2 metaG... | ecosystem: Host-associated > Plants > Roots >... | reverse complement strand
TTCGCGCCACCTCCCCACAAGTGGGGAGGACTACACAGCCTGCCCCTCCGGCGCTTCGCGCCACCTCCCCACAAGTGGGGAGGACTACACAGCCTGCCCCTCCGGCGCTTCGCGCCACCTCCCCACAAGTGGGGAGGACTACTGATGAACATCAACTCCGACATCGGCGAGGGCGCCGGCGAGGACGAGGCGGTGCTGTCCCAGATCGACAGCGCCAACATCGCGTGCGGCGTGCATGCGGGCTCGGTCTCGCTGACGATCGCGACCGCGATGCGCTGCCGCAAGCTCGGCGTGGAGGCCGGCGCGCATCCCGGCTACGACGACCGCGCTGGCTTCGGACGCGTCGACCTGTCGCTTTCCGCGGAGGAGATCGAGTCCCTCATCGCGTTCCAGGTCGCCGGGCTGGCGGCGGTCACGCGCATCTCGTACATCAAGCCCCACGGCGCCCTCTATCACCGCTGCCAGGGAGATCGCGCCGTCGCCGACGCTCTCGTCCGCGTGGCCAGAGCGCACGGCATCGGGGTGATGGGCCAGCCAGATTTCGAGATCATCGCCGCGGCGAAGCGCGGCGGCGTGCCCGGCTACCGCGAGGGGTTCGCCGACCGACTGATGCTTCCCGATGGCAGCCTGGCGCCGCGCGGCCAGGCGGGCGCGGTGCTCAACCCCGCGGTCGCCGCGCAGCAGGCGCTCACGCTCGCGCGCTCCGGCCGCTACGACACCATCTGCGTCGCTGCTCGCCGGCCGGCGGCTGGGTCTCGCGTGAGCGTCGAGATCCGCGAGCTGAGCGACCTCGACGACCTGGACAGGCTCGCCGGCCTTTTCGCCGACGTCTGGGGGAGCGGCGAGGCTCCGCTCAGCTCGAACATCCTCAAAGCCCTCTCCCACTCGGACAACTACCTGTCCGGCGCGTTCGCCGACGACAGGCTCATCGGTGGCCTGGTGGGCTGGCTCGGCCTCCACCCGCCGCACGAGCTGCACTTGCACTCCCACATCCTCGGCGTGGTTCGGGATCGCGAGGCGCGAGGGGTGGGGTTCGACCTGAAGCAGCATCAGCGGCGCTGGTGCCTCACCCGCGGCGTGAAGGTCATCGAGTGGACGACCGACCCGCTCGTGCGCCGGAACGCGTACTTCAACCTGGCCAAGCTCGGCGCGGAGGCGCCGGAGTTTCTCGTCAACTTCTACGGCGAGATGCGCGACGGAATCAACGCCGGCGAGGAATCCGACCGGCTGCTGATCCGATGGCATCTCGATTCGTCAAAGGCCGAAGAGGCGGCAGAAGGTAAGGCTGTCGAGCTCGACGCCGAGAGGTTGCGGCGCTGGTCGAACAACACAATCCTGGCGGAGGGCGCCGATGGTGAACCGATCCTCGAGACGAAATCGGCTCGCGTCCTTATATGTCAGGTGCCGGACGACATCGTCGCGCTGCGCGCGGCCAATCCCGCTCTGGCGCGCCGCTGGCGCGTGGCCCTGCGCGACGCGCTCGGCGGGGCGATGGCGCGCGGCTACCACATCAACGGCGCCACGAAGTCGGGCTGGTACGTGCTCGAATCCGACAGTCAATAGACTTTTTTCCGTAGTGCTGCAGGTCGGGGACAAGGCGCCGGACTTCAAGCTGCCGACCACCGGCGGCCAGGAGCTGACGCTCGCCGACGCGCTGGAGAAGTACCACGCCCTGGTCTTCCTCTTCTACGTCCTCGACTTCACTGGTGGTTGAAGGACCGAGCTGACCGAGTTTCGGTCCAGGAACGACGACGCGGTCGCCAACGGAGTCGGCATCTACGGCATCAGCGTCGACTCGGTCTTCTCGCACCAGGCCTTCGCCAAGGAGCTCGGGGGGCTGCCGTTCGACCTCATCGGCGACTTCGAGCGCAAGATGGTGACCGACTACGGCGTGCGCCGCGACGACGTGGCCGGCTACTCGGGAATGGCGCGCCGCTCGATCTTCATCGTCGACCGCAACGGCGTCATCCGCTTCACGTGGGTCGGCTCGCGCGAGCAGCCGCAGCCCGACTACGACGCGGTCCTCGAGGAGGCGAAGAAGGTGGCGAAGGAATCGTGACCGCGGCCAACAAGGAGATCGAGCCCATTGAGAAGGGTTGGTTCGGGCTCACCGCGCTGATCGACCGCCTGGGCGACGAAGGGCTCGAGCTCAAGGGCTCGGGCCAGTGGGCGGTGAAGGACCACCTCACACACGTGGCCGCATGGGAGCTGTCGCTGCTCGCCCTGGTTGACGGCGAGGACCGCCGCACCGCGATGGGCGTGCCGGGCGCGGCCGAGGACACCGATTCCCTCAACGAGGCGATCTGGCTCGCGCACCGGCCCGAGACGGCGGAGCAGGTCCGGGCTTTCAGCCATGAGTCGCACGCGCGGATGATGCGGCGCCTCGACACGATGACCGACGCGGACCTGCGGCGCTCGTACAACCACTACCAGCCCAACGATCCTCGCGATCCGGGTGACGACCGGCCGGTCGTGGAATGGGTCGCGAGCAACACCTACGAGCACTACGCCGAGCACATCGGCTACATCGACGAGATAGTCAAGGATTCAAGCGCCGCGCGCTGAGCCGCGCGCATCGCGAGCGCACGCTCGATCGAGATCTCGGCGAAGCGCACCTCATCGCCGGGCGCGAGCTGCGCGGCGGCGAGCATCGACGCGCTGACCACGACCGCGGCGACTGGGTAGCCGCCCGCGGTCTGGTGGTCGGCCATCAAGAGGATCGGGCGGCCGTCGGGCGGCACCTGCACCGTGCCCGCGACCAGGGCGAAGGAAAGGATCTCCTCGTCGGGCGCGTCGAGCGGTTCGCCCTCGAGCCTGTAGCCCATGCGGTTCGAATCCGTGCTGACCCGGAACGCGGCACCGAAGAGCGCCTTACGCGGATGCGGTCCGGGGATCGCGTGCAGAGTGTGGTCCGTGTAGTCGGGACGCCGCGTCCCGTCGAGGGTCGCTCCTTGCGGCGGCTCGGCGAGCGGCTCGCCGGCCGCGATGACGTCGCCGGCGGCAAGCGCGCGGCCGCGCATCCCACCGCGCGCGACCATCAGGTTCGTCGACAGCGATCCGAGCCAGCGATCCCCCGTGATGCCGCCCGCCACCGCGATGTAGGCACGCGCTCCCAATCGCCGCCCGCCGAAGGCAAGCTCGTCCCCCTCGGCGAGCGCGATCGAGGTCCAGGTCGGCGCCTCCCGGCCGTTGATGCGTGGTGCGAGGTCCGCTCCCGTGATCGCGATCACGCAGGCGCGCTCAGCAACGAGGCGAGGGCCTGTCATCGTGCACTCGAGGGTGGCCGCCGACGTGTCGTTCCACACGAGCAGGTTGGCCGCCGCGTGGGCGAACCGGTCCATCGCGCCGCCGGGCGGCACGCCGGCAGCGACCGCGTGCGGCCGGCCCCGGTCCTGGATCGTGGTCAGCAGCCCCGGCGTGATCACCCGCAGCGCGGGCGTCATTCGACGGACGCGAAGAACTTCACACGGTCGCCGGCGCGAAACAGGCTTGGCGGATCGGAGTCGGGGAGGAACAGCTTCACCGACGTGCGGCCGATGAGATTCCAGCCGCCGGGGCTCGCCAGTGGGTAGATGCCCGTCTCGGGCCCTGCGATCGCCACCGACCCGGCCGGCACCTGCGTCCGCGGGGTGGCCCGGCGCGGCAGCACGAGCTCGTCTGGCAGCGGTCCGAGGTACGCCCACCCGGGGACGAAGCCGACCAGGAACACGCGGTAGATGGGCCGGCCGTGCAGCTCGATCACGCGCTGGGGCGAAAGTCCCGTGCGCTGCGCCACCTCTTCCAGGTCGGGACCGTCATAGACGACCGGTATGCGGTGCAGTCGGCCAGGCTCCTCCAATGGCGGGCGCTTCCTGGCCAGGCGGCGGATGGCGGCGGAGAGCGCGTCGTGGGTGACCTGGTCCGGGTCGAACTGCACGGTCACCGCTCCGTGGCCCGCCACCGCTCGGCGCACGTCGCGGCGTTTCTGCAGCGCAGCCGCGAGCGCGATGGCGCGGGTGTTCAGGGCGGTGTCGAGACGCGTGCCCAGCTCGGTGAGAAGCGCTGTGTCACCGAGCGGGTAGATGCGCACTGTTGCGGTGGAGCGCGGCGGTGGCATGTGCGCTCACAAGGATGGCGTAGAAGATGCCGGGCAGGATTCCGACCCAAACCAGAGCCGCGCAGGCGACGCCGATCGCCCACGCGGTGACGATCGCGGCGCACACCACGTTCCAGGTCGCGAAGTCGCGCCGCACGCCGCGCAGGCTCGCCACTACGTCGAAGAGGTCTCGCGGTCTGCCGGTGGCGGCGAACGCGGCCGTCGCATGCGGCAGGACAGTAAGCGCGACGAGACCCCACGACAGGGCGAGGACGAAGAACGCCACGACCAGGCCGATGCCATCGAGGATGTGCGTCAGCGCGGTGAACGCCACGGCAAAGGGCGCGATGGTGAGCGCGACCGCGACCGCGGTCCAGAAACCGTCCGCCACCAGCCCCGTCGACAACTCCCACGCAGGCGGCTTCCGCCATGGGTCGCGCGCCGCCTCGCGGGTCACCGCGATCGCGTAGCCGAGGAGCGGGACGAAGGCCACCGGCAGGAGCAGCACCGCGACCGCGCCGCCAAGCCACGTCGTGATCTCCGCCCGAAACGGCCACGTGAACGAAGCGGCGATGCGGTGCACAGGAGGAATAATCGCGCCCCGGCTCAACTTGGTCATGGCATGGCGGAGGCTCGACCGATCATGTGCACCCTGACCGCGTCCGATCTGAGGGACAGAGGCGGGGCCTGGCGGAAGCTGTGGGCGAGCGGCCTGCTGAGCCGGCAGACCGTGCCCGGCGGCATCCGCCTCCACGCCGAGCCAGGCGCGGAAAAGGCGCTGATGGACCTGATCGAGCTCGAGCGCGAGTGCTGCGGCTGGATCGACTACTCGGTCGAGGGTTCCTCGGTCACACTCACCGCCGAGGGCGACGGTGAGGCCGTCCTGGCCGGGATGTTCCTGGGCTAGGTCTTCTTTCGCAGGCGGACTTCGAAGCCGCCGTCATCGGGGACGACCTCGACGTCACCCGCCCGCAGCCGAACGCCATCCTCGACCCGCGTGGCGACGACCTCGCCTTCGTAGACCACCTCAGCGAAGCGCCACTCCTTTCCGTGGCGCCGCATCCGGACGATCACGCCTTGCGGGCTCCGCCAAACGCCCTCGCTCGAGGGCTTGAATCCGCGCGTGACCAGCTCACCGACCCGCTCCGGCGTCGTCTCCGGCGGCGGCTTGGCCGCCGGCCAGACGACGGGCTTCTCCTTCTCCGAGGGGTGGGGCAGCACCCGCAGGTTGGGCTTGCGCGTCCGCGCGTGCTCGAGGGACAGGCGGAGCAGCTCCGAGCCTTCCTCCTGGGCGAAGAAGGCACCCGAGATGCGGGCCTGGTCGTGAGAGCGCCGGATGCAGTTCGCGCAGTCGGGCTCTGAGTCGACAGCTGCGAACGAGCCGGCATCGAGAGTCTGGCCGCAGAGGGTCGTCACGGGACCGGTGCGTGGGACCTTGGGTGTCAGGTGGATCCGCCCGCCCGACTTGCGGCGGACGGACTCGAGCCGGACCTGGTGCACGCCCTAAATCATGGCGAGTGTCCGGTCCGTAGGCGTTCGCCGACCACCGCCGCTTTGCGCAAAACGTGCCTATCCCGATCCCAGGATTGACCTCTTTTGCGCAAAACGCGGCTTTGTCTACTTGACCCGGCTTGTCTCTCTCGGGTTGGGCAGTGGCTTGAGGCTGGCCTCCACCTGCGCGCGCAGGTACTCGAAAGCCGGCGGCAGCGAGAGCTTCTCGCCCAGGTGCTCTGTGGACTCGTCGGTGGCGAAACCCGGACCGATCGTCGCGATCTCGAACAAGACCCCGCTCGGCTCGCGGAAGTAGATCGAGCGAAAGTAGAAGCGGTCGATCACCGGTGTTGGGTCGCCACCTGACTCGATGACGCGGTTCCGCCACCTGACATGGTCTTCGATGGTTGACGACCACGCGACGTGATGGACGGTGCCGGCGCCGCTCAGCCCGCGCCATTCAGGGGCCGCGTCGTACACATAGAACGAGCTACGCGAATCCCCACGTGATTCGTAGGCGTCGGGACCCGTGGGAGCGAAGCCGACCGCATCAGTCAGGAACTCGTGGCTTGCCCCGCGGCGCCGTTCGAAAGCCCGGACGCCGGCGAAGCCCTGCACAGCGACCTCTTCCGGGATCTCGGGATGCCTCGCGATGAGCGGGTGGTCGGATGTCGGCTCAGCGATCAGCTCGAACCCGAGGCCCTCGGGGTCTTCGAAGCGGAGCGCCTGATCACTGCGCTTGGACTCGAGTCCGGCGCCGGCAAGCCGCTTTGCCCAGAACTCGAGCGCGCGCTCGGAGCCGACGCGAATCCCGGTCCGGTGGATCATCCCAGCGCCCGCCCGCCCACGGACCAACCCGGGGTACTCGAAGAAGGTCAGGTCGGCGCCCGGGCTCCCGTCCTCGTCCGCATAGAAGAGGTGGTAGACGGATGGGTTGTCCTGGTTGACCGTCTTCTTGACCAGGCGCATGCCCATGACGCCGGTGTAGAAGAGGAGATTCTTCGTCGCGTCGGCCGTGATGGCGCTTATGTGGTGGATTCCGTTCAGGTCCTTCATGTCATCTCTCCGTACCCGCGCCGTCTCGCCTTTTGTTCCGTAACACAACCTCGCCGGCCCGCGTAGTACAGGCAGGACGCGTGAGCAACGACAACTTCCTCGAGGCGCCAAGCGGCGAGGCTATGCCGGAGCACCGGCCCCGGCCCGCCGGGAACGACTGGATCGCGGTTGTGGCGGTGATCGTCGTGACGCTCCTGACCGCTACCTCGGTCGGAGTCATGGTAGCCGCGAGGCATGGCCGGCCCTCGGGCACGGTGGCGAGCGCGCCGCGCCTGACGACGCCCACGCCAATCCCGAGCCCGACTCCACTGCCGGCGGCGACCCTGGTGCAGCTGAGCGCGCCATCGACGAGCGTCGTCTGGGCGCTGGTCGGCTACGACGCGCTGTTCCGCTCCACCGACCAGGGTGACCACTGGGTCAAGCGCACCCTGCCGAGGGATTTTGGGGTTCGGCCGTCGATCTCCTTCATCAACGAGTCGGAAGGGTGGCTGCTGGCGCCCGGGTCACCTACCAGCCAGTGCGGGCAGGCGAGCGCCGCGATCTGGCGCACGACCGACGGCGGCATGACGTGGATACAGCTTCACATCAGCGGACTCGACACGGCCCAGTGCAAGGAGGTCATCTACTTCTCAGATGCGGGACATGGGTTCATCACCACCTGGGATGACAACCATCAGCCTTCGGTCTACTACAGCCCCGACGGCGTCGCGTGGAAGAAGTTCACCCTCGCCGATCCGCCCGACTTCAAGACCTTGCCCGGCGGATTCACGCTTCGCGTCGAGTGGATCAAGAAGGTCGGGGATACCTTCTACCTGGAGGCATACGGACGGCAGGGGGCCGGCACTCCGTACCCCGACATTCCCGACCGCCAGTACGTCTACACCTCGACCAGCTTCGGTGCGTGGGCCTGGAAGCAGAAGGTCCCCTCGCGGGTCCTCGCCATCCTGACTCCGTCGCGCTGGCTGGAGCTCGACGCGCCGGGCCAGCTTTCCGAGACTGTCAATGGCGGCCAGGAAATGGGCCCGTACGCCTCCGACCTCGCGAACACGCCCGTGGATGGAGGGGTCATGGTGTTCTCGGACGCAACCGCCGGCTACTTCGCGGCGGGGGGCCAGATCCAGCGCACGCTGAACGGTGGCTCGCACTGGACGCTGCTCAGCCCACCCTGGTCGCCGCCCGAAGCGCCGTCGCCGACCCCGAATCCGTCCGGGATCGTGATGCCGACCGACGTGCAGCTGAGCGCCCCTTCGTCGACCGTGGTCTGGGCGCTTGTGGCATCGCAATACCTGTTTCGCTCGACCGACCAGGGCGCGACCTGGCAGCAGCGCAGGTGGCCGCCCTACGCCGGCGGGGGCGGGAATCCCGTCATCTCCTTCGTCGACGATCGCTACGGATGGGCGTTGTTTCCGGGCGTTCCGTCGACCCAGTGCCAGCAGGCCGGCGCGCAGCTGTGGCGGACGACGGATGGCGCGGCTTCATGGCAGCTGGTCGCAAGCGTCCAGCCTCCCGGTACGGCAGCTAATGGGCTCACCTTTGAGCAGTGCAAGGAATACCTGATGTTCTCCGACACGTCGCACGGGTTCATCGCAGGCCACGACACGAGCCGTAATCCCATCATCAGCCGCACGGCCGACGGGGGAGTCACCTGGTCGCAGTCGACGCTGCCTGATCCGCCGGGCTACGTCACCAACGGCGGCGGCAACGCATTGCAGGTCGTCAGCATCCGATCCTTCCCCAGCGGACTGCTGGCGGTCGCCGAGTCTCCGACGGGCGCGCAGTTTGTCTTCGGTTCTACAGACGGCGGAGCCACGTGGTCTTTCAGGACGCAATTGAGCGTCAACCCGTATGTCCTCGTGGCACTGGTCACCCCAGCCCGGTGGGTCGTGATCCAGAACGACGGCAACGGCGAGGAGACCACTGACGCCGGCAAGACCTGGCATGTGTTTTCGTGCGACTACCAGAACGCCGCCGGTGTAAGGTCGACGTTCGTCTTCGCGGACTCGAGCGTCGGATACGGGACCGTTAGAGGCGGGATCCAGCGCACGACCGACGGCGGCCTGCACTGGACGAGGCTCCACACGCCCGGGACGTAGCATCCATTTCGTGCCGGTCAGGGTGGTGGGTTTCGACGGCGACGACACGCTGTGGCACAGCGAGACCCGATTCCACGTCACGCAGGGCGATTTCCGCGACCTTCTGCGACGGCACGTTTCCGACGCCGACATCGACGCTCGGCTGGCCGAGAAGGAGATGCAGAACCTCGCCATCTACGGCTACGGCGTCAAGTCGTTCACGCTGTCGATGCTCGAGACCGCGATCGAGCTGACGCAGGCGCGCATCCCGGCCGCGGACCTCGAGGTGATCCTCGGCTGGGGCAAGAGGATGCTTACGCAGCCGACCGAGCTGCTCGAAGGCGTCGAGCAGACTCTGCGAACCGTCTCCGAAAGCCACGACCTGCTGCTAATCACGAAGGGCGATCTCTTCGACCAGGAAAGCAAGCTCGCGCGCTCGGGCCTGGGTGACCTGTTCCTCGGCGTCGAGATCCTCAGCGACAAGAACGCGGACACGTATCGCGGCGTCTTCAAGCGCCGCGGCATCGACCCGAAGGAGTTCGTCATGGTCGGCAACTCGCTCCGCTCAGATGTCGTGCCGGTGGTCGCGCTGGGCGGTCGGGCGGTGCACATCCCCTACGAGGTGACTTGGGAGCACGAGCACGTGCCCGAGGACGGGCTGCCGAAGGAGGGATGGCGCCGGATCGCGACGATCGCCGAGCTCCCTGCGATTCTGGAAGAGCTCTAAGCCGCGCCCTCGCGCGCCTTGCCGCCGCCGGTCATCAACAGGCCCAGCCTTTCTTCTGGCGTGTCCGGGCCTTCGATGCTCACGATCCTGCCCTCGTACATGACAGCGATCCGGTCCGACAGCGAGCGCACCTCGTCGAGCTCGGCCGAGACCAGCAGCACCGCGGTGCCTTCGTCGCGCTCTTTGACGATCTGGCGGTGGATGAACTCGATCGCGCCGATGTCGACGCCGCGTGTCGGCTGCGCCGCCAGCAGCACCTTCGGCTTGCTGGCCATCTCGCGGGCCACGATCACCTTCTGCTGGTTGCCGCCGGAGAGGTTGCGCGCCGCGACGTCGATGCTCGGCGTGCGCACGTCGTACTCCTTGACGAGCCGGCGCGCCCACTCGCGGATCGCGACCAGCTTCAGGATGAAATTGCGCCACGAGAACCTCGGCGCACGCTCGCGGCCGAGGATCGAGTTCTCGGCGATCGAGAAGCTGAGCACCAGCCCGGTGCCGCGCCGGTCCTCGGGGATGAAGGCGACGCCGGCGTCGCGCTCGGTCCGCGCGTCGTATGTCGTGATGTCGCGATCGCCCAGCAGGATGTGGCCGCCGGTCGTCTTGCGCGTGCCGGCAAGCACCTCCATGAGCTCGCTCTGGCCGTTGCCTTCGACGCCGGCGATGCCCAGGATCTCGCCCTGGCGCAGCTCGAAGCTGACGCCCTTCAAGGCCGGCACTCCCCGGTCGGAGCTCGCGGTCACATTCTCGACCCGCATCACGACTGCGCCGGGCTTCGCCGGCTTCTTGTCGACGCGGAGCAGGACCGCGCGGCCGACCATCATGGTCGCGATCTCCTCTTCGCTCGTGTTTTTCGTCGTCAGGTGCCCGACGACCCGGCCCCGGCGCATCACCGTGATCCGGTCCGAGATGTCGAGCACCTCTTTCAGCTTGTGGCTGATGAAGATGATCGTCTTGCCCGCCTTCACCAGGTCGCGCAGGACGACGAACAGATCCTTGGTCTCCTGTGGCGTGAGCACGCCGGTCGGCTCGTCGAGGATCAGGATGTTGGCGCCGCGGTACAGAACCTTGACGATCTCGGCGCGCTGCTGCAGCCCGACCGGCAGGTCGGACATGCGCGCGTCGGGGTCGAGGGCCAGGCCGTATTTCTTGGTGAGGTCGGTGATCGCCCGACGCGCGCGGGCCCGGTCGTAGAAGTCGTACGCGGCGACGGGCTCGCGGCCGAGCATGATGTTCTCGCCCACCGAGAACACCGGGATGAGCATGAAGTGCTGGTGGACCATGCCGATGCCGAGCGCGATCGCGTCGCGCGGGCCGGTGATGTGCGCGGGCTTGCCGTTGATCAGGATCTCGCCCGAGTCGGGGTGGATCAGCCCGTAGAGGATGTTCATCAGGGTCGACTTGCCCGCGCCGTTCTCACCCACGAGCGCGTGGATCTCGCCCTCGCGCACGCTGAAGTCGACGTTGCTGTTGGCGAGCACGCCGGGGAACTGCTTGGTGATCCCGCGCATGTCGACGGCGAGCGCTGATTCGCTCATTCCGAGCCTGGCACGTAGGGCAGCCCGTCCGCTGCCGGCGGCGTGCTGCGGCCGACGAGCCCGGCGAGCACGACAAGCGTGAGGATGTAAGGCAGCATGCTAAGCAGGTACTGCGAGACGTGGATCGTGGAGTTGTTGTCGTAGATCGCCTGGCCTAGCCCGAAGATGAGGCAGGCGACGAAGGCGCCGAACGGCGTCCACTTGCCGAAGATCATGGCCGCGAGCGCGATGTAACCGCGACCGTCGGTCATGTTCGGCACGAAGGTGTTCGAGATGCCGATCGCGAGGAACGCGCCTGACAGCCCGGACAGCATTCCGCTCGCGATCACCGCGCTGTAGCGGATCAGGAACACGTTGATGCCGGCCGTGTCCGCGGCCATCGGGTGCTCGCCCACGGCGCGGATGCGCAGCCCGAGCCGCGTCCGGAACAGCATCAGGTGGACCGCGATCAGCAGGATGAGCGCTACGTAGACGACCACGTTCTGCTGGAAGAGCACCTTGCCGAAGAACGGGATCTGGTCGAGCCCGTGGATGTCGATGTACGGGAGGCCTTCGGTCGGCCCGACGTGGCCGATGTCCTGCAGGCCGTAGATCCGGTTGACCAGGAACACGGTCAAGCCCGCGGCGAAGATGTTGATCGCGATCCCGGACACGATCTGGTCGGCGCGGAACTGGATCGAGACCACTGCGTGGATGGACGCGATCAGGCCGCCGGCGAGGATCGCGACCCCGGTCGCCAGCCAGGGGTTGTGCCAGGCGAGGTCGGCGACCACGGCGAAGAAGGCGCCCGTGAGCATCATCCCTTCCATGGCGATGTTCACGACGCCGCTGCGCTCCGAGATCACCCCTCCGAGAGCAGGAAGGAGCAGCAAGACCGCCGCGGCCAGCGTCGCCTGCCACAGGTTGGCGGTGAGAAGGAGCTGACCGACGTCGCCGAGGGCGCTCACGCGGTCTCCGGCGGTGGAGCGGCGGCCTCGGACATGAGGCCCGCCGCGGGCGGAAGCTCGCTCGGCAGAACCGGCGCCGGACCAGCCCGGCCGAATGGCAGGGTGCGCCGGATCGCCCCGATGAAGTTGGCGGCGATGCTGAAGAGGATCAGCGCCTGGAGCACCAGGACGAGGTTGCTCGAGATGCCGGCATCGCTCTGCATGATCGCGCCGCCGCTGTGCAGCGCGCCGAAGAGGAGCGAGGCGAAGACGATTCCCCCCGCGCTGCCCAGGCCGAGGAGCGCCACCGCGATGGCGTCAAAGCCGGTCGTGTCGTAGAAGTACTTGTCCGTCAGGTTGTGGTCGACACCGGCAACCTGCACGGCGCCGGCCAGGCCCGAGAACCCGCCGGCGATGAGCATGGTCAAGACGATCGTGCGGCGGTAGCTGATCCCCGCGTAGCGCGCGGCCTTCTGGCTCTGCCCCACGGCGCGAATCTCGTAGCCAAACGACGTCCGCCACAAGAGAAACGCGAACGCAGCGACGGCGATGAGTGCGATGAACAGGCCAGTGTGCAGACGGAACACGCTCGCGGGCAGGCCGAAGATGACCAGCGTGTTGTCGGAGGGCAAGAGCGTCGCCAGCTGTGCGCCCTGGCCGATCGGCTTAGACGTCGACGTCCCGGGGCCCAGCTGCAGCGGGCCGCCGATGATCAGGTAGCGCAGCAGCCACTGGGCGACGTAGTTGAGCATGATCGTCGTCACCACCTCATGCGCCCCGACTGTGGCTTTGAGCACACCGGCGATGCCGGCCCACAAGGCGCCGGCCGCCATCCCGCCCAGCAGGACCAGCGGCAGGAGGACCACGCCCGGCAGGCTCGCGAACTGGATCCCGATCGCTGCGCACGCGACAGCGCCGGCGATCAGCTGGCCCTCGGCGCCGATGTTGAAAAGCCCTGCGCGGAAGGGCAGGGCCACGGCGACCCCGGTCGTGATCAGCGGAATCATGAAGACGATGGTGTTGGAGATCTGCAGGGCGGAGTTCTCACCCTGCGAGCACGCGAGGCCGGCGCCCCCGCACAGCAGGCCCGTGTAGGCGTCGATTGGGTTGGCGCCGGTGAGGAGACAGATGACGGCGCCAAGAACGAAGGCGAGCAGAACCGAGCCGAGGGGCATCGCCAGTCCGCCGGCGAATCGGCGGACGAACGCCGGGACGCCCGGAGGTCGGGGACGGGCGGCTTTCGCCCCCGTCCCCGAGGCTGTGGCTATGCGGGGATGTCCGCGGGTGGGGTCAGCGTGCCGTTCTTGATCTCGCCCTGGACCTTGTCCAGCTCTGCCTTCAGGTCAGACGGCAGGTCGAAGTTGTCGATCGCGTAACCCGCGCCGTCGTTGGCGATGCTGAACGTCAGCGCGCCGCTCTGGAACTTGCCCTGGACGACGTTCTGGATTGCGGTGTAGGTCGCAACGTCGACCTTCTTGAGGGCGCTCGCGATGACCGACGGGTCGGCGTCCTTCTGGTCGGCGTCGACGCCAATGCTGTACACGCCGGCCTGGCCCGCCGCCTGCAGGACTCCGAGCCCGCAGCCGCCGGCCACCTGGAAGAGGATGTCCGCGTTCGCGTTGATCTGGCCCTGGGCCACGCCTTTGCACTTGGCCGGGTCGTTGAAGTTGTTGGAGTAGCCGATCTGCACCTGGATCATCGGGTCTTCCATCTTCGCCGCCCACTTGTAGCCGGCGAGGTAGTGGTCGACCGGCGGGATCTTCACGCCCCCGACCGCGCCGATCACGTGCTTGTTCTTCTTGGCCTTGCCGTTCTTCTCCAGCCATCCGGCGATCACGCCGACCATGGCGCCCGCGTCCTGCTCCTTGAAGAAGAGGGAGACGACGTTGGGGTGCTGCAGGTCCTTGCCGTTCTTGTCGGTGCCGGCGCCGTCGATGATCGCGAAGTGGACGTTCGGGAACTGACCCGACACCGTGCCGACGGCCTCCTGCATGAGGAAGCCGACCCCGATCACGAGGTCGTAGTTCTTGCTCGCGAAGTCGGTGAGGTTGGGGATGTAGTCGTCGCCGGTCTTCGACTCTTTGACGTCGCCCTGGATGTGGAAGTCGGTCTTCGCCTTCTCCAGGCCCACGTCGGCCAGGTGGTTGAAGCTCTTGTCGTTGAGGCCGCCGGTGTCTGTAACGAGTCCGATCTTGTAGGTCTTGGTGGTCCCTCCCCCTCCGGAGGTACCGCCGCAGGCCAGTGAGAACACCATCGCCGCGGCAACCAAAACCAGGAACCTAAGGCGCTTATGACCCATCCTCGTCGCTCCCTTACACCTGAAAGAGCCCGGATGAAAGGCCCGGGCCGCGGATACCTTGGTCGGGCGGATTGTACACCCGCTTTCCGTAGTCAAATTAGAGGGCTCATGAACGTCCTCGAGGTGATCGCCCGCAAGCGTGACGGCCAGGAGCATCCGCCGGAGGAGATCCGCTTCCTGGTCGGCGCCTACGTCCGCGGCGAGGTCGCCGACTACCAGATGGCCGCGTGGCTGATGGCGGTGTGCATCCGTGGCATGACCCCGGCGGAGACGCTTGCGCTGACCGAGGCGATGGTCGCGAGCGGCGAGGTCCTGGACCTGAGCGCCATCCCCGGGATCAAGGTTGACAAGCACTCGACGGGTGGGGTGGGCGACAAGGTGACGCTCGTCGCCGGGCCGTTGGCGGCGGCCTGCGGGGTCAAGGTGCCGAAGCTCAGCGGGCGCGCGCTGGCGCACACGGGCGGGACGCTGGACAAGCTCGAGTCCGTGCCTGGCCTGACGGTCGATCTCGACCCCGACCGCTTCGTCAGGCAGGTGCGCGAGATCGGGATTGCGGTGGCGGCCCAGTCGCCGCGAATGGTGCCGGCCGACAAGCTCATGTACGCGCTGCGCGACGTCACGGCGACGGTGCCGTCGATGCCGCTCATCGCTTCGAGCGTGATGTCGAAGAAGATCGCCGCCGGCGCGGACGCGATCGTGCTGGACGTGAAGTTCGGCCGGGGCGCTTTCATGCCCGACGTGGCGTCCGCCGAGGAGCTGGCGCGGGAGATGGTGGTGCTGGGCGAGGGCGCCCGCCGACGGACGGTCGCGCTGGTGACGGCGATGGACAACCCGCTCGGGCGCTCGGTGGGCAACGCGCTGGAGGTGCAGGAGGCGCTCGACGCGCTGGCGGGCCAGGGCGACGAGGAGCTGCTCGACGTTTGCGTGCGGGTCACGCGCGAGATGTGCTCGGTCGCCGGCGTCTCCGCCGACGTCGACCAGGTGCTGCGCTCGGGGGCGGGGAGGGAGAAGTTCGAGCAGATGCTCGCCGCGCAGGGCGGCCATCTCGAGCGCGGGCTGCCGGTGGCGCCGGTCAAGGTCGAGATCAAGTCCGACCGCGCCGGCCACGTGGAAGGGATCGACGCGCTCGAGGTCGGTTTGTCGGCGGCGGAGATCGGCGTCGGGCGGATCCGCAAGGAGGACAGGGTCGACCCCGCCGCGGGCTTTGTCATCGAGGCGCCGGTGGGCGCCCGCGTCGGCAAGGGCGACACGCTGGTGGTCGTGCACGCGCGCTCCCAGGAGCTGGTCGAGAGCGTCGCCACTCGAGTGCGCAACGCGTGGCGGATCGTCGACCACGACGTGCGGCGCCCGCCGCACGTGCTCGCCCGGGTCGACAAGGACGGCGTTTCCCGCGCGGATTAGTATTCGCCGGAAGTGGCGGTAATCGAGAAGAAGTACCACATCGGTCTTGGTCGCGAAGACGTGGGCGATTACGTGCTCGTGCCGGGCGATCCGTTCCGCACGCCCCTGATCGCGAAGTTCATCGACGGCGCGAAGGAGGTTGCGTTCAGCCGCGAGTACCGCACCTTCACGGGAAGCGTCGACGGCGTGAAGGTCTCGACGATGTCGACCGGCATGGGCGGGCCGTCGGTGGCGATCGGCATCGAGGAGCTGCACGAGCTGGGCGTGCACACGCTGCTTCGCGTCGGCACGTGCGGTGCGGCGCAGCCCGAGATCAAGGTGGGCGACCTGGTGATCAGCTACGCGGCCGTCCGCTCGGAGGGCACACCTAATGGCTACGTCCCGCTCGAGTACCCGGCCGTGGCGTCGCTGCACGTCGTCGAGGCCCTGATCGAGGCCGCCGAGGCGGCGGGGGCGAAGTACCACGTCGGCGTCACGCGGTCGGTCGATGCGCTGTACTCGGACCTGCTGCCCGACACGATGCCGCGGCCCCACGTGCGCGACGAGCTCGAGATGTGGGCGAAGGCCGGCATCCTCAGCAACGACATGGAAGCGTCCACGCTCTTTGTCGTCTCCCGCATCCGGCAGATGCGCGCGGGCTGCGTGAACCTGTGCGTCGACGAGCTGGGCGCGGGCGAGATCCATCACGTCGACCCGTCCTACATGGACCGCATGCTAACGGTCGCGGTCGACGCGATCCGCAGATTGATCAAGCGTGACGCTGCACGTAAGTAAGCACCCGCTCGTCGCGGACAGCCTTCGGGGGCTGCGCGACGCGACGACCGAGCCAGAGGAGTTCCGCACCCTCGCGCGCAACGTGATCACGATGCTGCTCTACGAGGCGACGGCCGACCTGCCTGTACGCCACGGCAAGGTGCGGACGCCGCTGGCCGACGCGGACTCGATCGAGCTCGATTCAGAGGTAGTCGCGATCCCGGTGCTGCGGGCGGGCCTGGGTCTTCTCGCCCCGGTCCTGGAGCTGTTGCCGCGGGTTTCTGTGGGCTACATCGGCCTGGAGCGCGACGAGCAGACGGCGGTGGCGCGCATCTACTACAACAAGCTGCCGCGGCTGCAGGGCAAGGTGCCGCTCCTGCTGGACCCGATGCTCGCCACCGGCGGGTCGGCGGCGCAGGCGCTGGATTTGATCAAAGAGGCCGGCGGGCGGGACACGCGAATGATCTGCGTCGTGGCCGCGCCTGAAGGAGTGAAGGTCCTGGAGGAGCGGCACCCAGAGGTGGACGTCTACACGGCCGCGATCGACTCGCACCTCAACGACAAGGCATACATCGTCCCGGGCCTGGGTGATTTCGGAGACCGCCTTTTCGGCACCGGAACCTGATCCAGGTGCTCGAGGGATCCGCGTTGGGCACCCTTGTCGAGCTGATGGTCGAGGCCGAAATTCTGGCGGGATCCGACGGCCGCCTCGTCCCATCTCGTATGGAGCCTGACATCGATCACCGAGACATTGTCGTGACGGACGTCGGCGGCTTCGGCGTCTTGTGGCTCCAGGTGAAGGGCACGGCTCATCCAGACCATGAAGGCCGAGTCGTCGCCTTCGCGAATTACCGGCTGGACGCGATCCCCGAGGGACCCCGGCTCCTTTACCTGGTCTGCCTCGTCGATCTCCGGGAGCACGTGCTCGAGAGACTGTGGCTTGTGCCGTCCGTGGACTTCAACCGGCTGGCGTATCGAGAGCGGGCTCCTGATCCCAAGCGAGTCACGCTTCAGTTCTCCTGCCGTGTGGCAGGCGACGAGCGCTGGGGAGCATTCGAGGTGCCGAGGCTCGAGCTCGGCGGCCGGCTCGAGCCACTCGTGCGTGCTGTCGGGCCGGGGACTCTAGAAGACCTGAGCGGCCTTCGCGACCAGGCGCGTTAGTCGAAGATCGGGACCAGCAGGTCGATCTCGTCGCGCTCGCGGTAGAACTCGATCCCGGGCCGTGACGGGTCCGAGGCCACTGTCTTCTCGAGCTCGCTGAACGTCGGCGCGATCTCGTCGTAGATCGCCGGCGGTTCGCCGCGCAGGCGGGCGCGAAGGTAGCGACCGCCGGGCAGCGTGCCCGCCTCCAGGCCGAGCGCCGCATGGTCATCGCCCGGCTTCATCTCGACGCACACCCAGTACTGGCCCGTCGGTGGGTCGAGCGCGCCGTAAAACTTGCGGCCCCGGGTGCTCACCAGCTCCTCCAGGCGCGACCAGCCGCGCCGGATGTCGTCGACAGCGTCCCTGGTCCGCAGGAACATGATCGGAACGTCCCGGCGGAGGACGACACCAGGCGACCCATGCCTCATTGGCGACATTGTTGCAGCGCCCCAGCTATGCGATGGCGAGGCTACCCACCGCAGGTGTTCGGTCCGGTCCACGCGAAGAAGACAAAGAGTGCACCGAAGAGGTCCGCGGCGAACGCGCCGCCGAGGATCCCCGGCCACCACGGGCGGACACGGCTCGTCGCAGTCCGCTGCTGCCACCAGACGCCGAGCGTGGTAATGCCGAAGACAACGACGCCGATCGCGACCACGGTGGCCGCGGTGCTGCCAAGACTGCGACGGCACGATGCGCCCGCGGGCATCGGTGACCAGACGAGCGCGGCTGCGACAGCCTCGATCAGAAAAACTCCGGCGAGAACCGCGAGCGCTTTAGCCGAACCTTGCCGCATACGCCGTCTTGTTGCAGCCGCTGAGCTCTTCGTCGGTCACGCCTGCCTCGGACATCAGCTCGAACTCGCGGGTCAGCGTGGTGTCCGCCACCGTGCGCGAGTCAGTGCTGATCGTGCAGCGCACGCCCGCGCGCACCAGGCGTGGCAGGGGATGCTCGGCCAACGACTGGACGGCCTTGCACTTCCAGTTCGCGGTCGGGCACATGTCGAGCACGACGCCCTCGCGGCGCACGCGCTCCGCGATCCGAGGCTCGCTCGCTCCGATGACCCCGTGTGCGATCCGTTCGACCCCGAGGTTCAGCGCCTCCTCGACGTGCGACGGGTCGCCGGCCTCACCGGCGTGGCAGGTGAGCCGCAACCCGGCCGCCTTCGCGGCCTCGAAGGCGGGGCGCTGGGGCGCGGCCGGAAATCGCACCTCGTCGCCGGCCAGGTCGAAGCCGACGACACCGCGGCCCGCGAAGCCGCCGGCGGTCCTCGCCAGGTCGACGTTCTCCTCCGGCGCGTGCTGGCGCATCGCGCACACGATAGCCACGGCTTGAATCGGCGCTGAGGCCAGGCCCCCCAGCACCGCGGCGATCACCCGGTCGACCGTCAAACCCGAGCGCAGGTGCAGCCGTGGCGCCCACCGCACCTCGAGGTAGTCGACGTTCTCGGCCGCGGAATCGAGGCAAAGCTCAAGCGCGATCCGCTCGAGCGCTGCCTCGGTCTGCATGACCGTTATGGCGTCGTCGAAGTACTTGATGTACTCAGCCTGGCTCGGGCAGTCGTCGGGCGCGACCATGCGCAAGCCAGTCCGGCCCGCGAGCTCCTCGGCGGTCGAGACGCGCACCGCGCCGTCGAGGTGGGAGTGCAGCTCGGCCTTCTTCCAGGCTAGAAAACGCGACGTACGACGCCCCTCCGGCGGCTGCGCCGCCACCTCCCCATGAATGGGGAGGACTTCATGCCCCTCCGGCAGCTGCGCCGCCACCTACCCATGAATGGGGAGGACTTCATGCCCCTCCGGCGGCTGCGCCGCCACCTCCCCATGAATGGGGAGGACTTCATGCCCCTCCGGCGGCTGCGCCGCCACCTCCCCATGAATGGGGAGGACTTCATGCCCCTCCGGCGGCTGCGCCGCCACCTCCCCATGAATGGGGAGGACTTCATGCCCCTCCGGCGGCTGCGCCGCCACCTCCCCATGAATGGGGAGGACTTCATGCCCCTCCGGCGGCTGCGCCGCCACCTCCCCATGAATGGGGAGGACTTCATGCCCCTCCGGCAGCTGCGCCGCCACCTACCCATGAATGGGGAGGACTTCATCCGACGTACGACGCCCCTCCGGCGGCTGCGCCGCCACCTCCCCACGAATGGGGAGGACCTCATGCCCCTCCGGCGGCTGCGCCGCCACCTCCCCATGAATGGGGAGGACTTCATGCCCCTCCGGCGGCTGCGCCGCCACCTCCCCATGAATGGGGAGGACTTCATCGAGCTTATGTCAGGGCGTAGATGTGCGGCAGCTCGCGATACAGCCCGGCGTAATCGAGGCCATAGCCGATCACGAAACGGTCAGGGATGACAAAGCCCGTGAAGTCGATCTTCACCCGGACCTGCCGTCGCGCGGGCCGGTCGAGCAGCGCCGCGAGGCGCACCGACGCGGCGCCCAGGCGCTGGATCCGTTTCCTCACGGCGTTCACCGTGACGCCCGAGTCGATGATGTCCTCCACCAGCAGCACGTGCCGGCCGACGAGCGGGCCTTCGACCATGTGCGCGAGCCTCAGGCGGCCGTTGCTCGACGTGCCGGTCGGGTAGCTCGACGCGCGCACGAACTCGAGCTCGGCCGGGATGTTGAGGCTGCGCAGCAGGTCGGCCGCGAAGACCGTCGCACCCTTGAGTATCACCACGAGCACGAGCGGCGTGTCGATGTCCGCGTAGACGTTCGACACCTCGCGCCCAAGTCGGTGCACGCGCCGGGCGATGCGGTCCGCCGAGATCATCGGCTTGCTGGGTCTGTCCAGCGCAGGTCCCGATGTTTCCGTCGGAGCCGGCTGGGTGAGAACCTCAGTCATGCAGATGAAATTTTACGGCGCACGAGGTCTTCCGCTGCTATTGGCCACGCAGGAAACCGAAAGGCAAACCCCGACTCGATGAGACGGGTTGGGACGACGCGGCGGCTCTTGAGGATCAACTCGGTCTCCGTGCGGAGCACGAATGCGCCTCCCTCGAGCATCCATCGCGTCGCCGGCAGGCCGACAGGCACGCCTGCGGCTCGCCTCAACGCCCGCATGAACTGATCGTTGGGCAAAGGCTGGGGCGAGGCCAGGTTCACAGGGCCCGTCAATTCCGGATGTGCGATCAGCCACGCGACCGCGCGCACCCAGTCTTCGTGGTGAATCCACGAAACGAACTGCCGGCCATCTCCCTCCTGCCCGCCGAGGCCGAACCGCACGAGCCGGAGAAGCAGGTTGAGGGTGCCCCCGCGGAGTGGGCTCATCACGATCGCCGAGCGCATCAGCACCTTGCGCGTGTGGGCCAGCTCGAATTCGTTGGCTGCCTGCTCCCACGCGGTCGCGACGTCGATGCTGAACCGCCACTTCTCGGGCGCGTCCGGCTCGCTGCCGCCGATCAACCCTGTCCGCTCGTCGTTGGGGGCGTCGTAGCGGTGGGCGTAGATGGTGGCGGTGCTCGCCTGTACCCAGACGCTGGGCGGCTTCCTGGCGGCTGAGATCGCGCGACCAATGGCGCGCGTCGACAGCACGCGTGATTCGAGGATCTCGCGCCGGTTGGCCGCCGTGTAGCGGCAGTTGACGCTACGGCCCGCCAGGTTGATCACCGCGTCGCAGCCGTCGATCTCGGCCGTCCACGCGCCCAGATTGACGCCGTCCCACTCGACCGTGCGCCAAGACTCGCGACGCGCCTGACGGCTGAGCACCACGACTTCGTGGCCCTCCGAACTGAACGCCCTTGCCAGTAAGTTGCCCAGCTCGCCTGAACCGCCGGGGATGACGATCTTCATCGGGAAGTCGACCGGCGTGGCGTTACTGGGCTAGACGCCGATCGGGTGCCAGATCGTCTTCATCTCCATGAAGGCGGCGACGAGGTACGGGCTCACCTCGCGCTCTGAGAGCTTGATCACACGCTTCACGTTGCTCGCGGCGGCCTCTTCGATGGCCTTGATCTCCTCGGCGGTGCATCCGGCCACGTCGATCGCGTTCACGTCCATGTGCGACGCGAGCCACGGCAGCAGCTCTTTGCGCTGGCCGCTGATGATGTTGACCACGCCGGCCGGGACGTCGGAAGTCGCGAACACCTCGGCCAGGGTCAGCGCCGCGAGCGGGCTTGACTCCGCCGCGAGCGCGACGACGACGTTGCCGCCGCACAGCGCCGGCGCCATGCGGCGCACCAACCCCAGCAGCGGCGCATCCTCCGGCGCGACGATCCCGACCACGCCGGTAGGCTCGGGAATCGTGAAGTTGAAGTAGGGACCGGCGACCGGGTTCACGGTCCCCGTGACCTGCTGAAGCTTGTCCGTCCAACCCGCGTACCAGACAAGGGTCTCCACGGACTGGTCGAGCTCGCGTCGCGCCTTGGTGCCGCCACCGAGCAGGGAGACGAACTGAGAAGCACGCCCGTCGAGCATCTCTGCCGCGCGGTACAGGATCTGCCCGCGGTTCATCGCAGTCCGCCCCGCCCAGCCGCCAAAAGCCGTCCGCGCCGCGCGCACCGCGTCGCGCAGGTCCTTGCGCGACCCGCGCGGCACGTTGACCCTGCCGCCGTCCGGCCGGTAGGCGCGCCCTGACTCCGAGCGCACGAACTCTCCGTTCACGAAGAGCTTGTAGGTCTTGCGGACGTCCATCGGTCTAGTTGAGCTCCAGGTACGGCAGCAGGCCGTGCACGCCGCCCTCGCGGCCGAACCCAGACTCCTTGTAGCCGCCGAAAGGCGACGTCGGGTCGAAGCGGTTGAAGGTGTTGGCCCACACCACGCCCGCGCGCATGCGCTCCGCCATCCACAGGATCCGCGAGCCCTTGTCCGTCCACACACCCGCGGACAAGCCGTAGGGCGTGTTGTTCGCCTTCTCGACCGCCTCGTTTGGAGTCCGGAAGGTCAGCACCGACAGCACCGGGCCGAAGATCTCCTCGCGCGCGATCCGGTAGGACTGGGACACGTTGGTAAACAGCGAGGGCGGGAACCAGAACCCGCGCTCGGGGATCACGCACTCGGGCTGGTAGAGCTCGGCGCCCTCCTCGATCCCGGACTCGACCAGGCCCTGGATCTTCTCCAGCTGCGCGCGCGAGTTGATCGCCCCGATGTCGGTGTTCTTGTCCAGCGGGTCACCGAGGCGCAGCGTCGACAGGCGGCGCTTCAGCTTCTCCAGCAGGGGCTCGGCGATCGACTCCTGGACGAGCAGCCGCGAGCCGGCGCAGCACACGTGGCCCTGGTTGAAGTAGATCCCGTTGACGATCCCCTCGACCGCCTGGTCGAGCGGCGCGTCCTCGAAGACGATGTTCGCGGCCTTGCCGCCCAGCTCGAGGGTCAGCTTCTTGCCGCTGCCTGCGATGGCGCGCTGGATCAGCTTGCCGACCTCGGTCGAGCCGGTGAACGCGACCTTCTTCACATCCGGGTGCGAGACGACGAGCGAGCCGGTCTTGCCCGCGCCGGTGACGATGTTGACGACGCCGGGCGGCAGCTCCGCCTGCATGCAGATCTCTGCGAACACCATCGCGGACAGCGGCGTCGTCTCGGCCGGCTTCAAAACCACCGTGTTGCCCGCGGCCAGAGCCGGCGCGATCTTCCAAGCCAGCATCAAGAGCGGGAAGTTCCACGGGATCACCTGGCCCGCGACGCCGAGCGGGCTGGGCTTGCGGTTGGGGAACGCCCACTCGAGCTTGTCCGCCCAGCCCGCGTAATAGAAGAAGTGCGCCGCGCTCAGCGGGATGTCGACGTCGCGCGACTCCTTGATCGGCTTGCCGCCGTCCATCGTCTCGACGACTGCCAGCTCGCGCGACCGCTCCTGGAGAAGGCGCGAGATGCGGAAGAGATAGCGCGCGCGGCGCGACGCCGGGAGGTGCGACCACGAATCGAAAGCCTTGCTCGCGGCCTTGACCGCCCGGTCGACGTCCACCTCGTCGGCCTCGACGACCTCGGACAGCGTCTTCTCGGTCGCCGGGTTGATGGTCGGGAAGTGCTTCTTGCTGTGGGCGGCGACCATCTTGCCGCCGATGAACAGTCCGTACCGCGGCTGGATCTTGACGTGATCGATCGCCTCTGGCGCGGGTGCGTACTCGAACACCTGTCGAGCGAGCTCGGTCGACTGCTTCTTGGTGATCGCCATCCGGCTAATCGACCGTGAAGTAATCGGCGGACTGGTACGCGCCCGTGCGCTCTTTGTCGATCTGCATCAGCACGTCGTTGAGGAGCGTCGAGGCGCCGAGCCGCAGGCGCTCGGGCGTCATCCAGTCGGCGCCCAGCGTCTCGTATGTGATCACGAGGTATGAGATCGCCTGCTTGGCGGTCCGGATCCCGCCCGCGGCCTTGAAGCCGACCGGCCGGCCGGTCTCGCGGACGAAGTCGCGGATCGCCTCCATCATGACGAGCGCGACGGGCAGGGTGGCCGCGGGCTGAACCTTGCCGGTCGAGGTCTTTATGAAGTCGGCGCCGGCGGCCATAGCAAGGATGCTGGCGCGGCGAACCGCGTCGTAGCTGCCGAGCTCGCCAGTCTCCAGGATCACCTTCAGGTGCGCGTCGCCGCACGCTTCCTTGACGGCGACGATCTCGTCGTAGACGCGCTGGTAGTCGCCGGAGAGAAACGCGCCGCGGTCGATGACCATGTCGATCTCGTCCGCGCCGGCCCGCACGGCCTGCGCCGTTTCGTCGACCTTGATCGAGGTGAAGCTCTGGCCCGACGGGAACGCGGTCGCCACGGACGCGATGTGGATCCCGGTTCCGCGCAGCGGTTCGACGCAGTCGGCGATCCGCAGCGGGTAGACGCAGGCCGCCGCGACCGACGGAATGGTCGCGTCGCCGGGCTTTGGCCTGATCGCCTTCGCGCACATCGCGGCGACCTTGCCGGGCGTGTCCTGGCCCTCGAGGGTGGTCAGGTCGATGCAGCGGATGGCAAGATCGAGTGCCCAGAGCTTGGAGGACTTCTTGATCGAACGCTTGGCCAGCGACGCGGCGCGCTCGTCGGCGCCCACCTCGTCGACGCTGCGCACGCCGCGCATCAGCGAACCTAGGTGAGTGAGCGAGAGGGCCGTAGTCGCCATGTGGGGATTATGCGACGGGCGCTGACAGGACCAATCGCCGTCGCCATGCTGCTCGCGGCGTGCGGCGGGGGCGGTCAGCCGGCGCCATCGCCGTCGCCCAGCCCTGAGCTCGAATCGCCGAGCCCCTCACCGTCGCCAACGCCGACGCCGCAGCCCCTGCAGCTGGCCGAGCCGAAACTTCCCGCGGCGGTGGAGGAGACGGCCGCGGCCGGGGCCGGTGGAAAGCTCTACGTGATGGGCGGGTTCAACGCCGCCGGGGCGAGCCTGAGCTCGGTATATGTCTTCGACGGAAGCTCCTGGACGACCGGCCCGCGGCTGCCCCTGCCGCTCGACCATCCCTCCGCGGCGACGTTGAACGACACCGTCTACATCGCCGGCGGGCACAGCAACGGCGCCGACAGCGCGCGCCTTTACCGCCTCGACGGAGACCACTGGACCCAGCTCGCGTCGATGCACTACGCGCGGGGCGGCCATGCGCTCATCGCGGCGCTGGGAAAGCTGTACGCCATCGGCGGCAACACCGCGCGCGGCAACGTGGGCCCGGTCGAGTCCTACGACCCGACCGCCAACTCCTGGAGTGTGATCTCCACCATTCCCGTTCCACGCAACCATGTGGCCGGCTTCGACGGCGGGGGCGTGGCGTGCGTCGCCGGCGGTCGCTCGCCGACCACCGGTCGTGTCGACTGTCTCGAGGTCAGCGTCACGGAATGGAAGCGCCAGCTCGCCGACCTTCCGGTGCCGACCAGCGGCGGCGGCGCGGTCGCCTTCGCCGGCGGTGACGTGATCGTCCTCGGCGGCCAGGACGCGAGCGAGACGCGGATCGTCGACCAGTTCGTCTACCTCATTGGCGAGAGCTGGCTCTCGGCCGGCAGGATGCTCGTCCCGCGCCACGGGTTCGAGCTCGCGCTGTTCAACGATCGCGCGTGGGCCTGCGGCGGTGGCATCGCGCCGGGCCTGCACCCGGTCGCGACGTGCACGTCACTCGGGGATCCGGCTGCCCCTGCCTCTTAGCGAGTCGAAGACCGCGACCGCCGCCACCGTCAGCGCGATCACCAGCAGCGGCACGCCATAGTTGAACTCCGGCGTGGTCAGAAGCGAGACGTCGGCGTTCCACACCTTTTCGAGCAGCAGGTCGCCAAGCTCGACGACGGCGTAGAAGACGAGGATGATCACGTTCGCGATCAAGGCCGCGAACGGGACCGGCTCGCGCACGTACCAGATCAGCGCCGCCAGTGGCACCGCCGCGAGGAACGGGCCGAAAAAGTTGACGATCGACTGCCGGACCACGTCCAGCTGGTCGTTGGGTTGCGCGTGCAGGGCGTAGATGGTGAAGGGCAGATAGCCCATGCGCCACGGTCGGACGATGATCGAGCCGGAGCTGCCGACGGCGTAGATCGCCAGCAAGTGCATCATCTCGTGCGCGCCAACTGCAGCGATGAAGATCAGCAGCGACAGGAGCAGGACTCGGAGCGCCAAATTACCCCACGTCTTATACAGCCTCGCGTTCCTGGCCGTATACCCCCCCTGGGTATAATTTTCGACCATGCCAGGTTATGCGATTCACAAGAAATCGGTTCAAGGGCGGTTGCGGCGCGTCGAAGGTCAGGTCCGCGGGCTGCAGAAGATGGTTGACGAAGACCGGTACTGCATCGACGTCTTGACGCAGGTCGGCGCTGTCAAGGCTGCCCTCGACGGCGTGGCGCTGCTGCTCCTCGCGGATCACACGGAGCACTGCGTCACGGAAGCGATCCGTGCGGGGAAGGGCGGCGCCAAGGTGAAGGAGCTCAACGGCGCGGTCGAGCGGCTGGTCAGAGGCTAGTGGCCGCCGTCCAGGCGATCGGAAACGCCCTGCAGATGGCCTTCTTCATGTTCTGGGAGGTCCTCTGGCCGCTCGCCCTCGGTTTCCTGATCTCGGCGTCGGTGCAGTCGTTCGTGTCCCGCGACGCGGTGGTCAAGGTGCTGGGCCGCGACGACGTCCGCGGGGCGACCTTCGCGACCCTTCTCGGCGCCGCCAGCTCGAGCTGCTCCTACGCCGCGGTCGCGGTCGCCCGGGCGCTGTTCCGCAAGGGCGCGACGCTTGCCAACGCGATCATCTTCGAGTTCGCCAGCACCAACCTGGTCTTCGAGCTCGGCCTCGTCCTGCTCGTCCTCCTCGGCTGGCAGTTCCTGGCCGCGGAGTTCGCCGGCGGGCTGCTGATGATCGCGATCCTGGCGGTCGTCTTCAAATACACGCTGCGGGCGCGAATGGTCGAGGCGGCGCGGGCCCAGGCAGAAAAGGGGCTGAAGGGCCGGATGGAAGGCCACGCGGGGATGCAGCACTCGATGGGCGACCGGCTGACGGCGGTCAGCCACTTCTTCTACATGGACGTGGCGAGCGTCGCCCAGGACGTGGTCCTGGGATTCCTGATCGCCGGCGCGCTCGCCGCCTGGGTGCCGAACGGCTTCTGGCAAGCGCTGTTCCTCACCAAGAACCCGGCCGTCGGCGCCTTCTGGGGCCCCCTGGTCGGCCCGGTGATCGCCCTGCTGAGCTTCGTCTGCTCGGTCGGCAACGTGCCCCTGGCCGTGGTGCTGTGGAACGGCGGGATCAGCTTCGGCGGCGTGATCAGCTTCATCTTCGCCGACCTGCTCATCATCCCCATCCTGAACATCTACCGGAAGTACTACGGAGGTCGGATGAGCCTCTACCTGCTCGGGACCTCATACCTCGCGATGGTTCTCGCGGGATTCCTGATCGGCTGGCTGTTTCAGCTCGTCGGCATCGTGCCGGCACACCACTTCATCGCGGCCTTTCAGACCAGGCCGTCCTGGAACTACACGACCTTCCTCGACCTGGCGGCGCTCGCGCTGGCGGCCGTGATGGGCTGGCGGTTCCTCACTACCGGGGGGATGACCATGCTGAGGGCGATGGAGAGCGGCCCGGGTCCCGAAGATGCGATGGTTCACGATCACCATGAGCACGATCACCACCACTGAGATGCAGCGCGATTACATCAAGGAATACAGCCCCAGCCTCGGCCGCGACATGGAGGTGCTCCACTTCGGCCACGCCGGCAGGCCGCTTCTCGCCTTCCCGACTTCGATGGGGCGCTTCTACCAGTGGGAGGACTTCGGCCTGGTCGGTGCGATCGCCGACTACATCGAATCGGGCCGCGTCCAGCTCGTCTGCGTGGACAGCGTCGACGGCGAGTCGTGGTACGCGAAGGACAAGCATCCGGCCGAGCGCGTCCAACGCCACCTCCAGTACGAGGCGTACATCCTCGACGAGGTCCTGCCCCGGATGCCTGGCGGCGCGCCGGTGACGTGCGGCTCCTCGTTCGGCGCCCTCCACGCGGTGCTCCTGGCCGTCCGCCACCCGACCCGCGTCGGCGGGTTCATCGGCCTGAGCGGTGCCTACGACACCTCGAAGTGGCTCGACGGCTACCACGACGACAGCGTCTACTTCACCAACCTGATGGAGTTCCTGCCGGGACTCACGGACGAGGCCTACCTCGGGCCGCTGCGAGCTCAGGACCCCAAGGTGATCGCGACCGGCGAGCAGGACCCCAACGTCGACGACTCGGTCAAGCTGGCGCGGCTGCTCGGAGAGAAGGGTGTGCAGGTGGGGCTCGAAATCTGGCCCGGATGGGCGCACGATTGGCCTTACTGGAAGGACATGATGCGGCGCTATCTTGCTGGGTAATGCGCGCTTTACCCCACGAACGCAAGCGTTCGCGGGGACCCCGCAATGCGCGCGCCCGGCGGCTAAAGGCTCGGAGGGGAGGGAACCATGGCCCAGAAAAAGATCATCGGTCTGCTGGTCGGACGCGAGAACACTTTCCCGGGGCCGTTCCTGGACATCGTCAACCGCCGCGGCGCGGCCGACGGCATCACCGCCGAGCTCGCCGTCCTGGGCGGCACGCCGGAGCTGACAGAGCAGTACCACAGCGTCCTCGTCGACCGGATCTCCCACGAGGTGCCGTACTACCGGGCGCACCTGAAGAGCGCCGTGGCGCAGGGGACCACCGTGGTCAACGACCCCTTCTGGTGGGAGGCGGACGAGAAGTTCTTCGAGTGCACGCTGGCGCGCAAGCTCGGGGTCGCCGTGCCGAAGACGATCGTCCTGCCCAACAAGCAGTACATCCCGGACATCGACGAGCAGCACTCGCTGCGCAACCTCCGCTATCCGCTCGACTGGGAGGCGATCGTCGAGTACACGGGCCTGCCGGCCGTGCTCAAGCCCAACACCGGCGGCGGCTGGAAGGACGTGTTCATCGTCAACTCGATCGAGGAGCTGATCACCGCCTACGACCAGACCGGGTTGAAGACGATGATCCTGCAGGAGTTCATCAACTGGGACGACTACGTCCGCTGCATCTGCATCGGCCGCGAGCACGTGCTGCCGATCCGCTACAACCCGCGCGCGCCCTTCCACGAGCGCTATCAGATCCACAACCCGCCCGAGGGCAGGCTGCGTGACCAGGCGATCAACGACGCGCGGACGCTCGTCGACGCACTCGGCTACGACATGGACACCGTCGAGTTCGCGGTCCGTGGTGACGTGCTGTACGCGATCGACTTCCTGAACCCCGCGCCGGACTTCGACAACTTCTCGATCAAGGAAGACAACTTCGGGTGGGTGCTGGACAAGATGTGCGACCTGGTCCTCGGCTACGCGCGGGGCGATGTCACGCCGCCGTGGCGGAACGAGTACCGGTGGTGGAAGCACGTCGAGAAGGCGGCGGCGCCCACTCCCATGCAGGCGTGAAAGACCCGGTCGCCGCCTACCACGGGCTGCTCGACGACGAGCGGCTCATGGCGGCGAGCGCGGAAGCCCTCGCGGCCGGTCAGCTGGAGCGGCGGCTGATGTTCGGCGAGCGGCCGCTGTGCGTCTGCCTCCGGCCGCAGCTCTTGACCCGGCGCCGCTACGAACGGGCCGTGGCGGCGGCCGAAGGCGTCTACAGCGCGACCTCAGCGCTGGAGCGGGCGGTCCTGCAGGATCCCGGGCTCCGCGCCGAGCTCGGCCTCGAGCCTGAGGAGGAGCGGCTCGCGATGGCCGAACCGGGCTTTCGCTCGTCCTCACCGTCCGCGCGCCTGGACAGCTTCTTCGCCGACGAGGTGCGCTTCGTCGAGTACAACGCCGAGTCGCCGGCGGGCATGGCCTACAGCGACAACCTCGCGGCCATTTTCGCGGGCCTGCCGGCGATGAAGGCGTTCCGCAAGCAGTTTCGCGGCCGCTTCCTGCCGACCAGGCGCAGCCAGCTTCGGTCGATGCTGCGCGCCTTCAGGCAGTGGGACCGCGGCGCCACGCCCGCGATGGCGATCGTCGACTGGGAGGGCCTCCCCACCGCGCCCGAGTTCGAGATGTTCAAGGCCTTCTTCGAAGAGGCGGGCGTGCAGACGGTGATCTGCGACCCACGCGCTCTCGAGTTCACATCGGGCAAGCTCTACGCGCAGGGCAAGCCGGTCAACCTGGTCTATCGCCGGGTCCTGACGAGCGAGCTGCTCCACCGCGGCGACGAGACCCGCGCGCTGCGGGACGCGTACATGGCCGGCGCCGCGTGCGTCGTGAACAGCTTCCGGGCCAAGCTCCTGCACAAGAAGATGAGCCTGGCCTTGCTCTCGGACGATCGCTACGCCCGCCTCTACACGCCGGCCCAGCGCGCGGCCATCCGCCGGCACATACCGTGGACCCGCCGCGTCCGCCCCGAGCTGGCCGAAGAGATCGCCCGCGGTCGCGACCACCTCGTGCTCAAGCCGAACGACGAGTACGGCGGAAAAGGGGTCGTCCTGGGCTGGACGGTCGACCAGGCGGAATGGGAGGCGGCGATCGACGTCGCGACGACCCAGAGCTATGTCGTCCAGGAGGCCGTCGAGATCCCGCGGGTGGCGTTCCCGGTCGTACTGGACGGGCTCCACTACCTCGACCTGGCCGTGGACCTCGACCCGTACCTGTTCGACGGGCGCGTCGGCGGCTTCATGACCCGGGTTTCGGCGGCCGCCCTTCTCAATGTCACCGCCGGAGCCGGCAGCGTCGTGCCAACATTCGTCGTCGAGGGGACGGCATGAGTCGGGACGGCCAGCTGACGATCGGCGTCGAAGAGGAGTACCAGATCATCGACGAGTCTGGGGAGCTCCACTCGCACATCGACACGCTTCTGCGCGCGGCCGCGCCCAAGCTTGGGGAGCGGGTCAAGCGGGAGATGATGCAGTCAGTGGTCGAGGTCGGGACCACCATCTGCCAGAACGTCGACGAGGCGCGAGCGCAGCTCGGCGAGATGCGCCAGACGCTGTCGGACCTGCTCCAGCCCGAAGGCCTGCGCCTCGCCTGCGCGGGCACGCACCCGACCTCGCGGTGGACGGAGCAGAAGATCACCGACTACGACCGGTACAAGATGCTCGAGGAGGAGCTGCAGGACGTAGTCCGCGCCCTCGTGATCTTCGGCCTGCACGTACATGTCGCCATCCCCGACCCCGAGCTGCGGATCGGCGTCCTCAACGAGGCTCGTTACTTTCTGCCGCACCTGCTCGCCCTCAGCACCTCCAGCCCGTTCTGGATGGGCCGCAACACGGGCCTGAAGTCGTACAGGAGCGTGATCTGGTCGAACTTCCCACGCACTGGCATACCGCCCGATCTCACCTCGTACGACGAGTACGAGAACTACGTCGCTCTGCTGGTCAAGACCGGCAGCATCGACGACGGCAAGAAGATCTGGTGGGACATGCGCGCGCACCCGACGTTTCCGACGCTCGAGTTCCGCGTATGCGACATGCCGACGCGCCTGGAGGAGACGATCTGCCTGGCGGCGCTGATGCAGGCGATCTGTGCCAAGCTGCTAAAGCTGCGCGCGGGCAACCTGGGATTCCGGAAGTACATGCCGGCGCTGATCGCCGAGAACAAATGGCGCGCGATCCGCTATGGGCTCGATGGCAAGCTCATCGACTTCGGCAAGCAGGCCGAGGTGCCGATGCGCGACCTGGCGCTGGAGCTGGTCGATTTCGTCGACGACGTGGTCGACGAGCTGGGCTCGCGCAAAGCGGTCGAGTACGTGCACACCATCCTGGCCGAGGGCACCAGCGCCGACCGCCAGCTGAAGGTTTTCCGCGAGACCGGGGACGTCCACAAGGTCGTCGAGATGCTCGCGACGGAGACGGTTGCGACTCAGCCAGAAGGCGCCAAGCGCTGAACCAGCGCGAAGATGACTGGCGCGGGGCAGCGCATCAGGCAGGAGGTGGGATCGTGGCCGGGCGTGAGCTCGCTGCCACACCGGTTCGGCGGCGTCGAGTACCGCTACGGCAGGAAGGAGATGGGCCACGTGCACGGCGACCGGCTTGCGGACCTGCCGATGCCGCGACGGCTGCACGACGAGCTGATCGCGTCGGGGCGCGCCCGGCCGCACCATGTGCTGCCGGAGACCGGCTGGGTAAGCGTGTTCATCGACAGCACACATGACGTCGAGGGCGTGATCGAGCTGTTCCGAATCCAGTACGAGAGGTACACCGGGTCCCGTTCTCAATCAAGCGATGGCCTCTATCGCGCCCCTCACCCCGACCCTCTCCCCCAGGGGGGAGAGGGGGAGTCGTTTTAATTAGCGCGTGCCGGCGTCGACGCAGAAGGGATCGGTCAGCGAGAAGCGTCGCGAGGAGCTCGTCCTGGCCGCGTACCACGAGATCGCGGAGCGGGGATTCGAAGGCCTGCGCACGCGTGAGGTTGCGGCCGAGGTGGGCGTCAACATCGCGACGCTGCACTACTACTTCCCGACCAAGGAGGCGCTTATCCGGGGTGTTCTCGACCACGCGATGAACAGGTTCCGGACCTCGCTCCCACATGGCTCGCAGCCGGGCCAGCTGCGCAGCTACCTGCGCGCCACGCGCACCCTTCTGACCGAGGAGCCGGAGCTCGGGGCGGTCATGGCCGAGCTCGCGCTGCGCTCAGTCCGCGACCCCTCGATCGGCTCGATCATGAACGAGATGTACGACCTGTGGCACGTGACCCTCCGCGGGATGCTGCGCCGGGCGGTGAGGAAGGGAGACCTGCGATCGGAGCTCGACAGCGACGCCGTCGCGGCCCTGATCATCGCCGCGCTCACTTCGCTGACTCTGCCGGTGATGGCCGATCCGCGCCGGGGCGATCGGGCACTGCGCCAGCTGGAGCGATGGCTCGGCGTCTAGGGAATCAAGCAACCGATTGATTGGTTCGGTAAGGTATGAGCATCGCAACTCCGGCCAAAGCGCCTGGTTTCATCGGCCTCTTCAACCCGATCGTCCGCCGCGTGCTGCGTGTCGGTCCGTTGCTCGGTCCGAACGCGCTGATCACGATCCGCGGCCGCAAGAGCGGCGAGCCGCGCACCACGCCGGTCGCGCTCGTCGAGATTGGCGGCAAGCGCTGGGTCATCGGCACGTTCGGCGAGGTGAACTGGGTGCGGAACCTGCGCGCGGCGGGCCAGGCGACCCTGACGGTCGGCGGCCGGCGGGAAGACGTAGCCGCGCGTGAGCTGACGGCCGACGAGCGGGCGGCGTTCTTCCGCGACGTCGTTGCGCCGTACGCGCGCAGCATCCGCATCGGACCTGCGCTCCTCGCGGTGCTCGGCGCGCGAGACATCGTGAAGGACCCGGTGACGGCGTCGGCGAAGCGCCCGGTATTCGAGCTACGCGCCGCCTAAGGCGCGGCGATCCTGTACAGCACGTGGCGGAGGGGGTGACCCTTTGAGGAGCCGGGCCCCTCACCCCAACCCTCTCCCCGAAGGGGACAGGGAGTTGGTGGCGCCGGAGGACGTGACCCTCCGAGGAGCCGGGCCCCTCACCCCGACCCTCTCCCCGAAGGGGACAGGGAGTTGGTGGCGCCGGAGGACGTGACCCTCCGAGGAGCCGGGCCCCTCACCCCGACCCTCTCCCCGAAGGGGAGAGGGGGTTGTCAAGCGAGTTCGGGGAGCGGCCAGCCTTCGCGGGGAATCTTCAGCACGAGGATCGGGAACCGGAAGTCGAGCACGAGGTCGAGGCACTCTCCGTCTGGCACCGCCAGCGTGACCGTTCGATCGTCGTTCGGCAGCTGCAGGTCGTACGTGCCCAGCGGCAGAGGCGCGACGAAGGTTCCGTCGTCGAGCACGCGCACCGTGTACTCGTTGCCGGTGGCGCGGTTGGCGATCGAGAGATATGTCGGCTCGGCGCCGAGGACGTCGACCTTGCCCGCGATCCCCGTGCCCGGGAACCAGCGAATCACCTGCTGATCCTGGCGGTAGCCAGTCAGCAGGGCGACAGTCAGCAGCACCGAAAGCACCGCCGCGAGCAGGCCGATCCTGAGCAGCTTCATCGCAGCCCTCTGAGCAGGCGCGGCGCCGCGAGCACAGCGGCGAGCGCAAGGGTGAGCACCAGCAGCAACGCGGCTTCGGGTATCCAGCCCTGGATGATCAAAGGCAGCACGGTCACCGGGCTGCGCAGCTCCGGCCCTTGCAAGAGATAGCCACTGCGGGTGACGGTGGCGAAGTCGAAAGGCCCGAGTCTCAGGTCGGTCGGGTTCTCGCTTCGCTGTGCGATCAGGATCAGCGTCACAAACCCGATCGCCTGGACCAGGACGGCGACGCTCATCCCGTGCAGGCACGCTCCGGCCGCGGCGAGGATGCGGTTGCCGCCGATGACGTCCCGGTAGGCCACCGCCGCGCCGATCACCAGGTCGAGTGCGACGCCGACGCCACCGGGCGTCCGGTCGACCAGCTCCTCGAGCTCCGCGCCGTAGCGCTTGCGCCACGAGCGGGGGTAGAGGCGAAGAAGGCCCTTCATGAGACCGGCCTCCAACGGCGGTAGCGATAGGCCGCCGCCCCAAGTCCGGAGGCGAGTGTGAGCACGAAGGAGCCGATGATGCCGGCGTTCCGGATCCCCACCTGCAGTAACGGCGCATGGTCCACTGCCGACATCCGCACATAGTGGCCGGCGACCTCGGTCACGAGGTCAAGCCGCAGGATCGAGGTGAACAGGACCAGCAGCCCGAGCAGGGCGGCCTCGGCGACGGCCGCCGCCACCACAAGCAAGAGCACGACCGAGACCGCGGCGCTGATCCGACTCATCACGGCCTCAGGCTCGCTTGAGGCGCCGCAGTCCGGTCGCGACCAGGCCTTTCATGCCGCCAATCTCGGTCTCGAGGTGCCGGCGACCTCGCGGCGTGATCTCGTAGGGACGCCGGCGGTCGGTGCTTTCGAGGGCTTCGATCAAGCCTTCGGATTCGAGGCGGGAGATCGCCCCGTACAGCGTCCCCGGCCCGAGCCGGATGTCGGTGATCGAAGCGATGTCCTCGATCATCGCGTAGCCATGCTTCGGGCCGCCCGCCAGGCTGGTGAGGATCAGAAGGGCAGCGTCGTCGCGGATCGACATGTATCGCCTCTCGCTATATCGTGACGCGATATAGTCACTTTGTCAAGAGGTTCGGCACCATTCGTACAGCGCGTCGTACATCCCCATCTGGGCCTCGAGCTTCTCGTGGTCGCGGTCGCCATAGAGGCGGCGAAAGCCCATCGCGATCGCCTTCAGGCCGGCAGCTTCGGGCGTGGAACCCAGGTCGGCCTCGACGTCGGCGCCGTGGACGATCCTCGCCAGCCGGGCCAGCGCGGGGTCGTCGAGCCTGAACTTCAGGAGGATGGACTCGAACGAGCAGCGGCCGTCGACGTGGCCGAGCTCGGCGCCCTCGACGTCGTATGGGATCGCGTCCCGCTCACGAGCGACGCGCTGCACGTCTGCGGCGTCGACGTACAGGAACTCGGCGTCCTTGTCGACGAACCGCCTGATGAGCCACGGGCACGCGATCCGGTCCACCGCGGCGTTCTTGCGAGTCACGAACTTCATGCGTCTACTCCTTGGCGGCGCGTCTGATGGCGCGCTCGGCGGCGCTCCGGCCGCTCGAGGCAAAGTGATCGCGTTCGACGACCCGGGCCAGGCCTCGCCGCAGGGCGGCCAGCTCCCGTTCGGTTCGCACCGCGCTCGAGGCGGCGTCGCGGATGCGCCTGTACTCCACCTGTCGCTCCTCGCGCATGCGCCGGCGAATCTGCTCTTCTTCCGCCTCGGGCAGCTCCGTTACCGGCAGGACGTAGGCCTCGCCACCCCTCTGGACGATGTCTTCCGCGATCCACTCCAGCTGCTCGAGCAGGTGCTCGGAGTGCGGAAGGATCACCGCGCCGGGCGTTAGCATGACCGCGCCGAGGCGCTGGAGGCTGCGCCACGTGGCGACCCGCGCCGTGCTCGAGGTCGACGGCAGCCGCCAGGTCAGGACGAGCCACTTCGCCGCGTTCATGCTGCCCGCACGCGGACCGCGACCCGGCGCTGGTCGGGGGACAGCTCGCGGTCGACGGCGACCGTGCCCGCGGCCGCGCCAAGGCAGCCCAGCGCGCAGAGCGCGGGCAGGGCGAGCGGCGCCACGCCAAGCACGATTCCGCCGAGCGACGGACCGATCAGAAAACCCGCCTGCCAGGACAGGCCCACGGCACCCAGGTAACGGCCGCGGAGGTGGTCCGGCGCCAGCGCCGTCGCGGTCGGCAGCATGATCGCGCTGTACAGGCACTCGCCGGCCGCGTAGGTGATTGCTGCGGCGCCGAGGACGATCGCCGCATATGTGCCGTGCAGCCACGCGCCCGCGCCGAAGCACACCGCCCAGCATCCGATCCACGTGACCGCCGCGGCCCGGAGGACGTGCATTCGGTTGCGAGTCGACGTGAGGCGGGTCAGCGGTAGCTGCGCGGCCACGATGGTCAGAGTATTGACCGCGTAGACCACCCCGATCGCGGCCTCACCCACGTGCGCCTGCGCTTTCGCGAAGGCGGGCAGCAGGACCAGCATCGGCGCGATCCCGAAGGAGACCATCGCGATGTTGACCCCTATGAGGCGCACGAACGCCCGGTCGCGGAGCACGGCTGCGTAGCTCCCACGGACGGCCGACCTCGAGGCCGGCGTGAGGTTGGGCAGCAGCAGGACGACGCACGCAAAGCTGAGGAAGGTGATCGCGTCCAGGCGCAAGAGCGTCAGGTACCCCACGAGCCCGGAGGACGCGATCAGCCCCCCGATCGAGCCACCCGCGCCGAGCCCGACGACGGAGGTGACGCGGTTCTGCGCGAATGCGGCCTGGCGGTTCTCGGCCGGGACAAGGGCGGCGATCAGGCTCTGCGAGGTGGGCCCGTACGTCCCCGTCCCGACACCGACCAGCAGCCCCACCCCGAACGCCTGCCACGGCGCCGTGACCTGCGTGTACAGGAGGTACGCGGAGGCGTTGCACGTCATGGCGACGACCAGGATCTTGCGGGGGCCCAGCCGATCGGCAAGCGCGCCGGCCAGCAAGCCAGAGGTGACGGCGGTGAAGCCACCGAACGAAATCGCCGCGGCGGCGATGCCGACGGGGATGCCGCGCCCGAAATGGAGGTAGATGACCAGGAATGGAGCGACCAGGCCGTTGCCGAAGAAGTTGATCAGCACCCCAAGCTGCAGGATCCACACCGCGCGAGGCAGCCCCGGATCGAAGGTGGAGATCAACCGCCTGAGCATTGACATGCAACATACATTACATGCAACGTATGTTGCAACAATCGCGCTGCGTGTTTAGCATCAGCTCAGAGTGCATTTCGTCACCCGGGAGCACGTCCACGTCGACCGCATCGCGACCGCCTGGGCGATTCGGCGGTTCGTCGACCGGGAGGCGACCTTCGAGTTCGTCTCCAGGACCCGCGACGTGAGCAAGCTCGCCGGCATTCCGTTCGACATTCGCGGCGCCGAGCTTGGACATCGCGACGGGCGCTGCACGTTCGAGAGCCTGCTCGAGAAGTACGAGCTGCGCGACCCCGCGTTGAGGCGCATGGCGGCGATCATCCGGGGGGCGGACCTGCCTCACGAGGACGGCGTGCCTGCCGAGTCACCGGGCGTCCTTGCCATCTTCGACGGCATCCGCGACGGCGCGACAAGCGACCAGGAGCGCGTCGACTTGGGAATGGTCGTCTGCGACGCGCTTTACGAGTACTGTCGCGCGAACGCGTCCGTCGCCTGAACTATCTCCGGGCTTACCGCCGGGCCCGTTCCGTGCCCTGCCTCGTCGACGATCGCGAGCCGGGCGCGCGGCCACGCGCGAGCCAGTTCCAGGGCGTTCTCGACCGGAGCGTGGAGGTCCTCGCGAGCGTTGACCAGCACGCCGTCGATGCCCGACAACCTGCCGGCCTCGCGCAGCAGAACGCCATCGTCGAGAAACAGGTTGTGGCTCATGTAGTGGGTGACGATGCGGGCGAACGCGACCGCGTAATCCGGATCACGGAAGCGAGGCGCGAGCTCGGTGGCCGGCGCCGACTCCCACAGGCACCACTCCTCCGCTGCCCTGCGGCGCACGCGCCCGTCGGGGTCGCTCAGCATCCTGGCGATCGTTCCCACGACGTCGGCGTCACCGGCGAAAGCCGCCAGGCGGCCCCACTGCTTCGGGAAGAACCGCGAGAGCCCGCCGCGAAACGTCCAGTCGACCTCGCTGTGCCGGCCCGTGGTCACCCCGAACAGGACCATCTCGCTCACCCGCTCCGGATGCCGCCCCGCGTAAGCCAGGCTCAAGGTGCTGCCCCACGAGCCGCCGAGCAGGAGCCAGCGGTCGACGTCGAGGTTCTCGCGCAGCGTTTCCATGTCCTGCATCAGCGCCTGGGTGGTGTTCGCCGCCAGGTCAGTGGCCGGGTCGCTCGCGTGCGGCCGGCTCCGCCCGCAGTTGCGCTGGTCGAACAGCACGACGCGGTATCTCGCCGGGTCGAAGAAACGCCGGAAGGCGGGCGAGCATCCGGAGCCGGGGCCACCGTGCACCACCAGCGCCGGCTTGCCCGCCGGATTGCCGCACGTCTCCCAGTACACGTGGTTGCCGTCGCCGGCCTCGAGGAGGCCCGACGCGTACGGCTCGATCTCCGGGTACACGCGATGAAATCCTGACCGCCGGCCGGCGGTTCTGAAACAGTTAGTCCGGTGAAGCGCATTCACTACGCCTGGATCGTCGCCGCGGTCACGTTCATCGCGTTGATGGGGGCCGCCGGGTTCCGGGCCACGCCAGGCGTGCTCATCGTGCCGCTGCAGCACGAGTTCGGCTGGAACCGCGCGGTCATCTCGGTGGCGGTCTCGATCAACCTCATCCTCTTCGGCCTGACTGGACCCTTCGCCGCCGCCCTCATGGACCGTGTGGGGTTGCGCGTGGTCACGGTCGGCGCACTGATCACGGTCGCGACCGGCGCTTTCCTGACCACGGTGATGACCGCGCCGTGGCAGCTCTACCTGCTGTGGGGCGTGGTCGTCGGGCTCGGCACCGGGTGCATGGCCTCCGTCCTCGCGGCGACCGTCGCCAACCGCTGGTTCGTCAACCGCCGCGGCCTCGTGCTCGGCGCGCTGACGGCGGCCGGTGCAACCGGCCAGCTCATCTTCCTGCCGGGCCTTGGGTGGCTCGCCCAGAGCTTCGGCTGGCGATGGTCGTCGATCGCGGTCGCGTCGGCCGCGCTTGCCGTGGTGCCTGTCGTGGCGGTGCTCCTGCGCAACCGCCCGGCCGACGTCGGCCTGCGCGCTTACGGCGCGACCGAGGCGGACGTCGCGCCGCTCACGACGGGCAGCCCGATCGCCAACGCGTTTCGCGGCCTGCGCGTGGGCGTGCGCTCGCGCGACTTCTGGCTTCTCGGCGGCAGCTTCTTCATCTGTGGCGCCTCCACCAACGGCCTGATCGGAACGCACCTCATCCCGGCGTCCATGGACCACGGGATGGCGGAGGTCACCGCAGCGAGCCTGCTCGCCGTGATCGGCGTCTTCGACGTCATCGGCACGCTCGCGTCGGGCTACCTCACCGACAGGTTCGACAGCCGCTGGCTGCTCTTCTTCTACTACGGGCTGCGCGGGTTGTCGCTGCTCTTCCTTCCCTATGTGTTCGGCAGCCCGAATTTCGCGCTGATTCTCTTCATCGTCTTCTACGGCCTCGACTGGGTGGCGACCGTGCCGCCAACGGTGCAGCTCGCGCGCAAGGTGTTCGGCCGGCAGAACTTCGCCATCGTCTACGGCTGGATCTTCGCGGCGCACCAGATCGGCGCGGCGTCGATCGCGTTCGCCGCCGGCGCGGTCCGCACATTCTTCGGCGACTACCAGCTCGCGTTCATGTTCTCGGGCCTGCTGTGCCTGGTGGCCGCGGGCATGGTGCTGCGCATCGCCCGCGAGAAGCCTGAACATGTCGAGGTGTTCGAGCCGGGAGTGGCCTACTCCTGATCGGCCGGCGGCGGCTCGCGGTCGCGGCCATCGCGGTCGCCGCCGCGCTGGTGCCGCAGTCCGTCGCGGCGCACGCGCGGCTGCTGCTGTCCGACCCTGCGCCCGGAGCGGTCCTGTCCACCGCGCCGCCGACCGTGACGCTGGTGTTCAGCGAGGCGGTGACTCCTGCCGGCACGGGGATCAGGGTCTACGCCCCGTCGGGACGCCAGGTCGCGCACGCCACCGCGGCTCGTGGCGCGGTGCTTTCGGCGCCGATGGACGTCGAGGGCGCCGGCACCTACGTCGTTCTCTGGCAGGTGTACGCCGCCGACACCCATCCGTCGCGCGGCGCTTTCGATTTCGCGGTCGGACACACGAGCACGAACCCGTTCGCCCCGCTGCTGGAAGCGCCCGAGGCCGGCACCGCAACGACGCTCGGTCTTGCCCTGCAGGCCATGGCACGCCTCATCCATTTCGCGGGCTTCGCGCTGGTGTTCGGCGTCGTCGCGTACCGCACGCTGACCGGGCGGAAAGGCCCGTTCGGGCGCCTGGTCGGCGCGGGCGTGGTGCTGCTGATCGTGGCCGAGCCGGTCGCGCTCCTCGGCCAGCTCGCGAGTCTCTCGTTCGACGCCGACACCACGCTCGCGGTCCTCGGCTCGAGCTTCGGCCGCATCCTCGGCCTGCGCCTGGGCGCGGCGTTGCTTGCGTGGACTTTGATCGCGACCGAACGCCCGTGGCCGGTCCTCGCCGTCGGTGCTGCCACCGCCGTTCTCGACGGATTGAGCGCGCACGGGATTCCGGCCGTCCCGTTCGCCGGCCAGCTCCTTGTCGCGGTGCACGTGGGCGCGATGGGCCTTTGGGTCGGCGGCATCGCGGCTTTCGTCGGCTCGCCCGACGCGCGGTTCGGCCGGTACGCGCTGGCGACCTTTGGCGTCGCCGCGACGACGGGACTTCTCCTGGCGCTGGTGCACACGAGCTTTGGCGCCGGGCTGCTGACCACCGATTACGGCCGTGTGCTGCTGCTCAAGGTCGTCGTCGTCGGCGCGGCGGTGGTCGCGGCGCTGGTGCGCCGGCGCAGGCTCGAGCTCGGGATCGCGATCACGGCGGTCGCCTTGGCGTCGCTGGTCGGCGCGCTGCCGCCGCCCTATTAGTGGATCACGAAGTCCATCGCCTCGAGGTCGGTGTCCGTCTCGGGCGGTTGCGGCCCAGTCCGTGTTCTCATGGGAGATGAATCGATGACGGTCGCGGTGCTCGGACCGGGAGGAGTGGGCGGGTTCCTGGCGGCGATGCTGGCCCACCACGGCACACCTGTGCTCGTTCTCGCCAACGAATCGACCGCCGCAGCGCTCGCGCGTGACGGGCTCCGGCTCAAAAGCGGCCGGTTCGGCAGCTTCGACGTGTCGGTACGGACGGCGGAGCGATTGGCCGAACCGGTCGACGCCGTGCTCGTCACCGTCAAGGCGACTCACCTTGCTCAGGCGCTCGACCGCGTGCCCGCAGACGCTCTGGGAGACGCGGTCGTGGTGCCGTTCCTCAACGGCCTCGAGCACGTCGATTTCCTCCGCACGATCTACCCGCCGGCGAACGTGGTCGCCGCCACCATCGCCATCGAAACGACGCGCGTGCGAACGGGCCTCGTCCGCCACACGAGCCCTTTCGCAGCGATCGACATCGACGGGGCCGGGCGCCGGCTCGCGGATCAGCTCGCGGCAACCGGCATCGACGTCCGGATTCGCGACGACGAGCACGCGATGTTGTGGGACAAGTTCGCGGTGCTCGCGCCGATCGCGCTCCTGACGACGCACGAGCGGGGCAACTTAGGAGTCGTCCGCACGAAGCGGCGCGACGATGCCGTCGCCCTGATCGGCGAGGTGGCCGCGGTCGCGAAAGCCGACGGGGTGACGATCGACCCGAGTTCTGTCCTGAAGCGACTCGACTTAGCCCCCGACTCACTTGAGTCGTCGATGCAGCGCGACCAGGCGGCGGGCCGGCCGCTGGAGCTCGACGCGCTGGGTGGGGCTTTGCTCCGGCGCGCGGCCCGGCACAACGTTCCCGTGCCGGTGGCGCAGAGGTTGGTGTCGGAGCTCGAAGCCCGGACCGGTCAAGCGGTGGTGCGATAAGCCTGGACTGCCGGCGTAGAAAGAGGGAATGCAGATCACGAGAAGAACAGCACCAAGACCACAGCGGGTCCCAGCGAATGGTTCACCGGCGCCGTGTTCATCGATCAGGTCGCGGTACCTTCCGGCGTCGCGCGCATCAGCGCCAGCAGCGTTCACTTCACGCCGGGCGCCCGCACCGCCTGGCACAAGCATCCAAACGGGCAGACCATCTTCGTCACCGAGGGCGCCGGCCGCGCGCAGCGCCGCGGCGGGCCGGTCGAAGCCATCCTTCCCGGCGACAGGGTCTTCTTCGAGCCGGGCGAGGAGCACTGGCACGGCGCTTCGCCCACGCGCCTGATGACCCACCTTGCGATGCTCGAGGTCGACGACGAGGGCAACAACGCGACGTGGGGCGACCACGTCACGGACGAGGAGTACGGCGCGTGAAGGCCGCCCTGTACAACGGCCCTCACTCGATCGAGGTGGGCGAAAGGCCTGACCCGGCCATCATGGAGCCCACTGACGCGATCGTCCGCGTCGTCCTTTCATGTGTGTGCGGGTCTGACCTGTGGTACTGGCGCGGCGAGTCGCCGCACGACCTCGGCCCGATCGGGCACGAGTTCATCGGCGTGGTCGAGGAGATCGGCAAGGACGTGCGAGGGGTCGCCAGGGGCGACCTCGTCATCGCCCCGTTCATCTTCTGCGACGGCACCTGCGCCAACTGCCAGGCAGGCGTCACCTCGCAGTGCGTCCACGGTGGGGCGTTCGGCAACCACGGCATCGACGGCGGCCAGGGCGAGGCGGTCCGCGTGCCCCTCGCGAGCAGCACCCTGGTGCGCGTGCCGGGCTCAGCTCACCCGGACGAGATGATGCGGTCGCTGCTCACGCTGTCCGACGTGATGTGCACCGGTCACCACGCGGCCGTGAGCGCCGGCGTCAAGCCGGGCGACGTCGTCGCCGTCGTCGGCGACGGCGCGGTCGGGCTGTGCGGAGTCCTCGCGTCGCGGCGCCTGGGCGCGGAGCGCATCATCGCCCTCAGCCGGAATCCGTCGCGGCAGAAGCTTGCGACCGAGTTCGGCGCCACCGACGTCATCGCCGAGCGCGGCGACGCGGCGGTCGAGGCCGTTCGCGAGCTGACCAACGGCGTCGGCGTCGACGCCGCCCTCGAGTGTGTGGGCACGGGTCAGTCCGTCGCGACGGCGCTTGCCGTCACGCGGCCAGGCTCGATGGTCGGCATCGTCGGCGTGCCGCACGGCGTCGATGCGTCGATCGCCGACACGATCGTCTTCCGCAACGTAGGCCTGCGTGGCGGTGTGGCTCCGGCACGCGCCTACATTCCCGAGATGCTCGACGATGTGCTCGAGGGGCGCATCAACCCGGGCCGCGTCTTCGACTTCGAGACCAACCTCGACGGCATCGCCGACGCGTACGCCGCGATGGACGATCGCCGGGCGATCAAGTCGCTGGTGCGGGTCGGGCGATGAGGCCCTCACCCCGACCCTGCGCGCTGAGCGCGTTAAGGACGGCGCGCTTGTGCGCGCCTCGCCTTCTGACTGCTCCCCGTGACCGGGGAGAGGGAGATTTCACGGCCTGGACTCGCGCGGAGCTGGACACCTTAGGAGGCGCCGAAGAGATCGAGCTCGCGCCTCGCCGCCGCGACGGGTCGCTGCGCGACCCGGTGACGGTCTGGGTCGTCCGCAGTGGAGAGAGCATCTACGTCCGTTCCGCGGTCAAGGGCCGGAACGCCGCGTGGTACCGCACCGTGCGGGAGACGCACGAAGGCCGGCTCTCGGCCGGGCGTCTCGCGAAGGAGGTGACATTCGTCGACGCCGAGCCGGCGGTCAACGACGAAGTCGACGCCGCCTACCGGAGCAAGTACCGCCGCTACGCGGGCCGCATACTCAACAGCTGCCTGAGCGCCGAGGCGCGTTCCACGACGCTCAAGATCGATCCGCGCTGAACCGATGGAGCGGCCCTCCGAAGTAGTGGAGGACTCTGTTTGGAGTGGTGCGGACCTCGCCGCCTGGTGCCGCCAACAACTCGCTTCCGCCCCCTCCGAGACGCTCTTCGAGGTTGGCCACCTGTCCCGGGTCATCGGCCTGCGCCTGGACGATGGACGGAAGGTCGTCGTCAAGATCCGGCCCTGGCAAGACCGCCTTGCTGCCTGCGGCCGCGTGCAGCGAGGACTGGCGGAGGTTGGCTTCCCAGCTCCAGCGTTGCTTATCGGTCCGGTAAGGGACAACGGCCGTGCCATCTCGGCCGAGGCGATGATCGACGGAGGCCGGCAGCTTGGGGATCACACGCGGGCCGCGTCACTCTTCTCCGCCGGCCTTCGCCGATTCATCGAACTGGCGTCGCGACTGGAGCCGGTCGGGTCACTCGAGCCATCGCCGCCCTGGGTTGGTTGGGACCATCCCGGCCCGCGGCTCTGGCCTCCACCAGACGATCGCAAGGGAGATCTCAACACTGTCAGCTCCGGGGACTGGTTGGACGAAATGGGGGGCGGAGTGCGCGAACGGATGGCAGCCTTCGTATCTCAACCAGTCATCGGGCACGGCGACTGGTACTCGCAGAACATCCACTGGGTCGGCGACACGCTGCACGCGGTCCATGACTGGGACAGCGTCGTCTCGCAACCCGAGGCGGCGATCGCGGGCCAGGCCGCGGCTGTCTGGCCGGCGACCGGTGGGCCTGGCGAGGTCGCCTCGATCGAGCAGACCGAACAGTTCCTCGACGGCTACGCGGACGCCCGGGGCCGTCCCTGGTCGCGCGACGAGCTCGAGGCGGCGTGGGCGGCGGGCCTGTGGAACCGAGCCTTCGACGCGAAGAAGGCCGAGCTCGCCAGAGACGACCCGGACTTGATGCTGACTCGGTCGGAGGGTGATGAGCGTGCACGCCGCGCCGGCCTCCGAAGCTAGCTCGTATACCACGCTGATACAGCGCCGGTGGTTCAGGCGAACCCCGATGGCCGAATTCAAGGATGGGCGGCGTCTCCGTCCCGGAGCTCGCCGCCCGCTTGGTCAGCGTCAGACGGGACAGGTTCCGGGGTTGGGCTCGTCGATCCTCGATGCTTTGCCCACGGGCACGCCAGGAAACGTCACCAAGATGATGTAGTCGGTTGAGCCCTTGTTCACGGCGTCGTCCAACTCACCTGGGCGCTCGACGAATGCCTGCCCTTTCGTGTAGACAGTGATCTCGCATTGGCTCCCAACCGACTTGTAGAGGGTGACCGCGCCTTGCTGTACGACAACGATCGCGCCCCCGGGATGCGAGTGCCAGCCAGAGAAGCCACCGGGGGCTACCGTGATCTTCGCGACGACAATGTCCGTTCCCTGCTTGATGGGTAGGGTTCCGTCGGACAGATAGGTCCCCCGGGCGAGGAGCTGGTTTGTGAACAAGCCAGGTGAAGACGGTGTCGCCGCACCAGGGACTGCGTTAACTGCTACCAGCAGCCCTGCCGCCCCCACCGTCATGGCTAACAGCCTGATGACCCGTCTCGTAAGCGTGTTCATTGGTGACTCCTTTCAGGTATTGACCGCGAGAGCAGCGACCGCGATGACGATCGCCACGACCAATCGGATCGAACGCCAGGTGCGCGCTGAATCCATCGGCACCCTAAGCCTGTTTGGGGGCGGTGTCACCCCGAGGACTACGGGGATGGATACTGGCTGCCGGAGCCTAGACTGGCCTCGGGTTAAGCGGATTGAGCAGGAACCTCGAGCTCGGGCTTACACCGCGTGAGCTGCAGGTCGCCCGCCTCGTGAGGACTGGGCTGACCGATCGCGAGATTGGCGACCGCCTGTTCATCACCCGCCGAACGGCAGAGTGGCACGTCAAACAGATCTTGAACAAGCTTGGTTTCAACTCTCGCTCGCAGGTCGCGGCGTGGGTGGCGTATGACGAGGCAGTCGGGTCGGTCGTCGCCGCGCCGAACGGGCGTCGCCACAATCTCCCGCTCCAGCTGACTACGTTTGTGGGTCGCGGGATTGAGCTGGCCGAGCTGCAGCGGCTCCTCGCCGTGAAGCGCCTCGTGACCCTCACGGCGGTAGGGGGCGCAGGCAAGACCCGCCTGGCGCTCGAAGTGGCTGACCGTGCCCGGAATGCATATCCCGACGGGGCCTGGTTGGTGGACCTGACCCAGGTCAAAGAAGGCTATCCAGTCGCCAGGGTGTTTGGCTCGACCCTGGAGGTCCACGAGAGGCTGCGGCAACCGATCGCGGAGACCGTCCTGGAGCACCTGCGCGGCCGCCATGTACTGCTCGTGGTTGACAACTGCGAGCACGTGATCGCAGATTGCGCCCGTCTCGTAGACGCCATCCTCCGTTCGTGTATTACCGTCACGGTTCTTGCCACCAGCCGCGAGCCACTCCGCGTCAACGGCGAAACCGTCTGGCGGGTTGCCTCGCTTGCGGTCCCCGATCCGGAGGGCCTGATTGACCCGCGGGAACTGGCCCGGTACGAGGCCGTCGGCCTGTTTCTGGATCGCGCCCAACTGGCCGCGCCCGGCTTCGAGATCACCACGGACAACGCCTCTGCCATCGCGCAACTTTGCCGGCGGCTGGACGGAATCCCGCTGGCGATCGAGCTGGCTGCGGCATACGCCGGCTTGATGTCCCCCGAGCAGATCTTGAATCGACTGCAAAATCGATTCGGGCTCCTGACCGGGGGCAGTCACGCCGGACCAGCCCGGCATCGCACCCTGCAGTCCGCGCTCGACTGGAGCCACGACTTGCTGAGCGATGACGAGCGGAAGCTGTTCCGGCGCGTGTCGGTGTTTGCCGGAAGCTTCAACCTCGACGCGGTCGAGCAGGTCTGCTCAGACAGTGATCTCGAGGTTGACGCGATCGCAGGCTTGCTCGGCGGTCTGGTCGACAAATCGCTCGTCGTCGCTTCAGTCGAGCGGTCGGCACCGATCCGCTTCCGGATGCTGGAAACCCTGCAGCAGTACGGACGGCAACGCCTGGCTGAACACGGCGAGATGGAGCGACTCAACCTGAGCCACTCGAAGTTCTACCTGGCAGTCGCTCAGGAGGCGTCGCCGCAGCTGAGGGGCCGTGAACAACAGGTCTGGCACCAGCGCCTTGCATCCGACGTGAGCAACCTGAGGCTGGCGCTCCAGTGGAGCGGTGCCAATGAACCCGACTCATGCATGCGGCTGATCATCGCGCTGTCCGACTTCTGGTATGTCGACGGCCTCGTTGAAGAGGGCGACGGCTGGCTCAGGCGGGCGCTTGGCACCTATCCCACCCGGAACAGGCTCAGGGCCGAGGCGCTTGCCCGGGGTGGTCTGGTCTCGTACTGGCGCGACGACGTGGACAGTGCGTCCGCACGCTGGCATGAGTGCCTCGAGATCTATCGCGAGCTGGATGACCGAGATGGGGTTGCCCAGGGGTTGCGGTGGGTCGGCGAGCTGACGGAGTGGCAAGGAGATTTAGCTGCCGCGCGGAATTGCTTCGACGGCAGCCTGGAGATAGCTCGGGCATCAGGAGACGAGATGTTGATCGCGGACGTCCTCAGGCAGCTGGGACGATTGGCGATGAGGGAAGGGGACCACGAAAAGGCGCGTGGGTGCTTGCAGGAGAGCCTCGAGTATTACCAGAAAATCGGTGACCACCGGTTCATCAACGTCACGCTCGGCTACATGGGCCTAAGCGCGATAAACAGTGGGGACTTCGCCGCAGCTCGCACTCATCTGGAAGACGGCCTGGCGATCGCGCGTGTTCTCGACTTCACGATCGGCCTGGCGACTCCGCTCATGTACTTCGCGGCGCTGGCCGCGGCCCAGGGTCATCCGAGTCGAGCTCTGCGCCTCTCTGGTGCGTCGGAAGCGCTCGCAGCATCAGCCGGCGCCGTTGCCACCAGGCTGACGAGGCCGTTGGTGGAAATGTGGCTGGACAAGAGCCGTCTAGAGCTCGGTCCGCGGCGGTCCGCAACCTACCGGTCGGAAGGCCGCGCAATGTCTCGGGAACGCGCGGTCGCATATGCACTGAAGAGTTGAACCTACGTCAAGGAGGCGGCCACTTCCGCGCTGATGGGCGCCGTGCGGGGCCACGATCACGACCAGGGCCTGACTCCCGAAGCCCTCGCGACGGCGCTCAGGCAGGTTCCGTGGTCAGCTCGTTGAGCTTGCGCATCGTGTTCGCGCTGCGGATGGTGATCTGTTTGTAGTCGGGCGTGCCGATGATCCTGTTCATGTGGCTCTTCGCAATGTCTTTGCGGTCGACCTGCCAGATCACAGCCCTCGGCGCGTACCGGACGTTGTCGATCCCAGGCCTGACCGGCAGCCGCTCGAGGATCTTGCGGTCGTCCAGCTGCTTCCATAACAGAAGGACGTAGGTACGCATGGTCTTGTCGTCGACCCAGTTGCGTGGGATCGTGTCGACAAGCTTCTTCAGGGCCTTGTGGTCCATGACCAGCACCTTGATCGGCATACCGGTGCGCTCCTCGAGCGCCGTCTCGATCCTGGCTGCGAGCTTCTGCGTGTCCGTCACCCGCGTCGCGAAGATGACGTTGCCTGAGTTGATGTAGGTCCGCACATCTGACAGACCGAGGTCGACGAAGGCCTCCTTGATGGCCGCCATCGAGACGATGGCCTTGCCTCCCACGTTGATGCCCCTCAGAAAAGCGACGTAGACCATGTCGAGTGCTCAGATCAGGACGGGCGCCTCTCCTTCACCACCGGCTTCAGATCGCCCTTGAGCGCATCCTCGTACGCGGCCCACAGCACCCCATACGCCGCCACCAGGCCTTCGGGGCGGGGCTGCCTCAGGGCTACCTCGAAGCGCTTCGTGTACGGATGGTCGCCGAGCTCATCTCGCAGCAAGGCCTGAGTTTGCGCCTCCCATTTCGACGCCGAGGCGAGGTCCTTGCGCTTCTCAATCATCAGCCGGCCCCGGTTCATCATTTCTTCCAGCCGTGTAACGAAACCGTGCCGGTCGAATCCCTTCGGCGCGCGGGGCGGGCCCTCGTGGCTGATCGTCTTCAATTGGACCGGGCGGGCGTATGACGGAGCCGACGCGGAGGGGCGCCAGCCGGCGGCTGCTCGCTGTCGGTCGTATGCCGCGCGCTTGGTGCTGTTGGTCAGAACGTCGTGCGCCAGGTTGATCAACTTCGCGTGCTCGAGCGCGTCCGGATGGTTGCCGCGGTCAGGGTGCCAGTACTTGAGCTGCCGGCGCCACGCGGTGTGCAGCTCCGTCTCAGTTGCGTCGGGCGGGACGCCGAGCACGAAGTAGTAGTCGGCTAAGGGACGGCGGTCGTCAGGCGAGGCCGCACCTCCTTCGTCTCATGCGCGGCACAACGCTTTCATTGGCCCTCGTACTCGTCGTGTCGGCGCCACCACATGCCGGTCTCGTTGCGACCGAGTGGCGCGCGGTCGAGCCATTGGTACATGGCCCAGAGGCCGTCAATCCCGCGCTCGTACGCCGAGTAGGTGTGGTACACGACGCCGTCCTCGAGCGCGAACGCACTTACGCCGGGGGCTTCTCGCCTGTACGTCGCCCAATCCACGCCGACGCCCATCCCGGCGGTCCAGTCGCCCGCCTGGCCGGCCTTCAGCTCCGGCCGCATATCGACCGTGCGGAAGTTGTGCTCGAGGGCTCCCGACTCCTGCTGCTCCTTGGTGTACGAAGCCTGAAAGTCGTAGTTGAAGTCGCTGCCATACGCAGACGCCCAGGGGAAGCTCCAGCCCATGCGCCGCTTGTACGCGTGCAGTTTTGCAAGCGGAGCCCGCGACACTGCGCAGAGCGTGACGTCGTGGTGGGCGAGGTGGATGACGGAGCCGTCGAAGCCGTCAGCGATCGACGAGCAGGTTGGACACGCTGCCGTGAACTCGGGTCCGAACATGAAGTGATAGATGAGGAGCTGAGACCGTCCTCCGAAGAGGTTGGCCAGGGACGCTGCCCCATCGTCGGTCTCGAAACGGTAGTCCTTGTCGACTCGAACCCAGGGCAGCTCCTGCCGCTGGCGCGCCAGCTCGTCGCTACGCCGGGTCAGCGCCTTTTCGGCCTTGAGCAGCTCCAGCCGGGCGGCAAGCCATTCTTCAGGCGTCCCGGTTTTGTGATCGGTCAATTGGTTCTCTCCTTGAATGCGACGCACGAAAGTGTCAGGTCTATGTTGGCTGGGATACGTTAGTTGTGCAGATGTGGCCGATGGCCAATCTTCTCGCCGGACCTCTCGCCACACTCTCGGGTGGACGGCCGCGTATGGGATGTGGCCTGGTCCTCATCGCGGTCGCCTTCGTGATCGCGATCTTCATCGCGGTGACCAGATGAGCGAGACCAAGGAGCTCTGATCATGCGGAAGCTGATTGCGTGCGTGTTCTTTTACTCGCTCGACGGCCTTCTCGCCGACGAGGGCACCGACTACTGGCGGTTCTGCTTCAGCCTGCCCGAGGACCCGACGTACATGGAGCAATCACTCGACCGTTTCCAGGGCGCGGACGCGCACATCATGGGCCGCGTCGCCTACGAGGCCATGGCCGCCGTGCAGCCGACCGCCACCGACCACCCTGTCTTCGACATTCTGAATCCCGCGCGCAAGGTCGTCTTCTCCCGCACTCTGCAGACCGCCGGCTGGGCCAACACCACCATCGCCGCCGGTGACACAGCAGAGGAGATTGACAAGCTCAGGCGAGACGGCGACGGCCACATCGTGGTCTGGGGTGGAGTCAGGTTCTGGCGGTCACTCATGCGGCTCGACCTGATCGACGAGTTCCACGTGGACTTGTTCCCCTACGTGGCGGGCGAGGGCACCCGGCTGTTCGACGGCGACCCCAAGTCCTACCAGCTCGACCTCGTCTCCAGCACCGGGTGGAGCAACGGGAGCGTCGGGCTGCACTACCGGCGGCACCGCTAAACCCGGCGGCCCGCAATCCCGATTCGTGGATCCTCCTACCCGGGCTCGCCGAGTTGCTCGTCGGAATAAGAGGCTGGACCGGCGGCTTCGGATTGTCATGGCGCCGAAGTCCGGCACGGCCGAGAGTCGTGTTCGAGCCCTGGCGGATGGCCACAGCATCCCCCTGCTCGGTTTCGGCAGCGCGATCCCGAATGGGTCGACCACGATCAACGCGGTGCGGTGGGCCATCGAGCTCGGGTACCGGCACATCGACACCGCGCCCTTTTACGGCAACGAAGAGAGCGTGGGCCGCGCGCTGAAAGAGAGCGGAGTGCCTCGCGCCGAGTTGTTCATCACAACGAAGTTCTGGCCCGGCGGCAGCGATCCGGTGGAAGGGGCGCGGCGCAGCCTGAGGAGGCTCGGCGTCGATTACGTCGACCTGTACCTCGTGCACTGGCCGCAAGGCGGTGCGGCGTGGATGTGGCCGGGCATGGAACGCGCTCGCGAGCTCGGTTACGCGCGGTCGATCGGCGTGTCGAACTACGACGTCCGCGAGATCGACCAGGTGATCGCCGCAGGAACGGCGGCGCCGGTCGTCGACCAGGTGCAGCTCAGCCCGTTCGAGTCGTCATCCCGAAGTCGACCCACCGGGACCGCATCGAGGAGAACTCCCGCGTCTTCGACCTCACCCTCTCCGACGAAGACATGTCGGAACGCGCCGATCTCCGTGCTGACATCTATGCCCGGGTTGGTATCTGTTGCACAGCCCACGAATTTCCGTCCGGGTCGCTGAAGAAGATGAATGAACCCCAAGGAAGTACCTGGACTTCGCTTGTCGTCACGCCGCGACCCGACAGCTCCCGGCGAACTGCTTCAACGTCGTCCACGACAACCTGAAGTCCTTTCTGTGATCCCGGAGCCATTTCGGTAACGCCTACTCCCATAACTATTGAGCATGCCGATCCAGGCGGCGTGAGCTGCACGAAACGAAGTCGTTCGTTGACCTGGTGATCGTGGTCTAGATTGAAGCCCACCTTGTCGACATAGAACGACTTGGCGCGGTCGACATCGGTCACGGGCACGGGGACTAGTTCGAGTCTCATGTCCATGCTCCAAATCTAGAGCGTCAAGTGCGAATGTGCCCGAGATATGGTTGCACGCTTGTCTCATTGAGAGCTATAAGGCATCAGCCGAAACCCGCCAAGCATCAGCAGGCACGGTCTTGTCGTGCTTCAGGCGAACCAACACATTCTCGTGGTGCTCGTGTGCTGTGCTCAGTGTGCTGGTGCTCGCGCAGGGAGTCGAACCCTGAACCTTGGGCTTAAGAGGCCCCTGCTCTGCCAGTTGAGCTACGCGAGCGCGTTGAATGGGGTCGACTGTCGATTCTAAGGGAGGGCGTTAACACCCTGGGTTCCCCTTCGTTCACTACGCGACTAGCGTGGACGCGATGGCAGCTCGCGTCCCTCTCGACGTCGACCTCGAGGACAAGCTCCTCTACGGCCTGACCCCGACCCGCCTCGTCTACCTGGTGATCGCGCTGCTGTCCGCTTTCGCAACCTGGTCCGCCCACTGGTCGATCACGCCGGTTCGCGGAGCGGCGGCCGCCGCGCTCACTGTCGTCGGCGCTGTGGCGGCGTGGGGAAGATGGCGCGGGCGGCCACTCGATCGATGGCTGACCGACCTCTCGTTATTTGTGCTTGCAACCTATCGGGTTAGGTGGCGCCGGCGATGATCCGCATCGAACGAGCTGAGCCCGCGCAATGCTGGCGGTCCTCGCCGTCACTCGCGATCGTCGAGACCGACCCGATTGGATTCGCCGGGGCCGCCGAGGACGAGCGGCACAAGTGGTTGACCGGATTTCGGCGGCTCCTCGATGGCCTTGACTCTCCACTGCAGGTCGTCATCGACGTCGAGCCGGGCCCCGACCGCGAATTCGACCGCCAGCCTGCCCCGCCTGCCGTCTTCGAGGAGATGCGCGGTGCCGACCTCGCTTTCGCGAGCTCGATCCGGCGATCGCGGGCCGCGCACGATGTCAAGACCTCATTAGTGATCGCGGCCGGCCAGGCGGAGCGCCTGTGTGTGGCGCTCACCGACATGGGCATTCATGCGCGCATCGCACACTCGGTACAACCCGACGTCTTCGGGCGGGAGCTCGCCGGCGAGTTTCTTCACGCCCGAGGCTTCAGCCGCACGTGGTACGTCGATCGTCTGCCGGGCACCGAGCTCGACCCCGGCTGGCTCTTCCGCCTCCTGCCGCCGGGTCTTTCGCTCCACCTTGCCTGGCACGTCACGCCCCTTCCCGCCGACTGGATCGTCGGCTACCTCCAGCGCCAGCTCATCAACATGCGGGCGAGCCGCCTCGTGGACGCGGCGTCCGCGGCGTCGGACCCTGCCCTCGCGGGCGCCCTGCCCAACGCGGAAGACCTGCAGCGCCGCCTCGCCTCCAGCCAGGACAAGGCGTTCCACGTCTCGGTCTACGTCACGTTGACGACTCCGACACGGGAGGACCTCGAAGCCGGCTCGCGCCAGGTCGAGTCAGCCGCCCGTGCCGTCCTCTGCGAGATCCAGCGCTGCACATTTCGCATGCTGGCCGGCTTTCTCGCCATCCAACCCGGCGGGCCTGACCGCCTCCAGCGCAAGCGCGTCCTCGACTCGACCGCGCTGGTCACCCTCTTTCCGTGGAACGAACCCGACCTGCAGCAAACCGGCGGGCTGCTCGTCGGCCGCAACCGTGCGACCGGCGCCCCGGTCCTGGTCGATCCCTTCGACCACCGTCGCTACGCGAACGCGAACATCGCGGTCTTTGGCCATTCGGGCGCCGGCAAGACCTACCTGCTTTCGACTCTCGCCATAGGCGCGCTCGGCTCGGGCACCCAGGTCTTCATCGTCGACCCCGAGCACGAGTACGGCGGCCTGGCTCGCCGGCTCGGAGGCGTCGACGTCGAGCTCGCCCTCGGCTCCGGCCCCGCCCTGAACGTGCTCGACCTCAGCCCCGAGCACCGGCACGACGAAGCCTGGCTCGGACCCGCCGCGGCCGACGCGGTCGACCTCTGCGCGTGCGTCTGCGGCGGGCTCGACGAGTCGGAGCGCGCGCTGGTCGAAGGCGCGGCCCGCCAGGCGTACGACGAGGTCGCAGAGCCCGTGCTTCGCGATGTCGCCGAGCGCATTCCTCGCGCCTCGCGTGTCGCGGTCATCCTCCACCGCTGGGTCAACGGCAGCCTGGGCCGGATGTTCAGCGCGCCCACCAACGTCGACCTGGAAGCTCCCATCGTCGTCTTTGGCATGCGCGAGCTGCGCGACGAAATGGTGGCGCCTGTCCACTTCCTGCTCGCGGAGGCGCTGTGGACCCGGATCAAACGCAAGGACCGAAGGCGGATGCTCGTCATCGACGAGCTCGGACTCCTCTTCGAGGACGCGACCATCCGCCGCTTCGTCGTGAGCCTCGCCCGGCGCATCCGCAAGTACGACGGTTCGCTCGTCTTCGCGACTCAGAATCCCGGAGACCTCTTGAGCTCAGAGCAGGGGGCCGTCGTGGCCACCAACCCGGCGCTTGTTTTCTTCGGCGCCCAGCGGCCAGGCGAGGCGGCCAGGCTCGAGCACGCTTTTCGCCTCAGCCCGCGGCAGCGGAGCTTCCTCGAGACCGCGCATCGCGGGGAGTTCCTCCTCGCCGCCGGCGCCGACCGGCTCTCGCTCGAGGTGAAGGCGCCGCCCTGGCAGGAGGAGCTGATGCGCGACGCGCGTTCCACGGCGCGCCCGCCACCGCGACGCGTAGGCTTACTCGCAAATGGCCCGGGTGCTCCACTACCGTCTTTACGGTCTACCCGAGCATCACCTGGAACGCGTGCACGAGCAGTTCGACGCGCTTGCAGGCGTCCGCGCCTGGCGCTGCGGTCGGCCCTGGATCGCCAGCTCTCGCTCGCGAGGGCTGTTCGAGATGGAGTTCTTCCGCCACCTCAGGAACGAGGTCGGTCCGCGGCTGAGCGCGGCCGGCTTCGTGAAGATGGCCGGCGACGAGACCGACGCGTTGATCGTGACCATCTTCATGCGCGACCTCAGCGCCGAGTACGGAATCAGCACCTCCATCCTCGACGAAGACCATCCGCTCGCCAAGCTGCGACGCCTCGACTTTCGGTTTGGCAGGCTGCCCAGCGGCCAGTCCCTCGAGGACGTGCTCGCCAAGCGCCCGGTGATCAAGAAGGTCGAGGGCGAGCGCATCTTCTTCTACCCGCCCGCCTTCCGCCTTCACTCGATGAGCCCGCCCAGCCCGGAGTGGGCATATGCGCTGTGCGGAATCCGTGCCTACGCGCCCACGCTGCTCGAAGCGGAGCAGGAGGCGCTCAAGATTCTTAGAGGCTTCGGCCACCTTGGCGCCTGAGGGCGCGGTCGAGACCAGGGCATTCATCAGCTCGCCTGACGGCACCAGGCTCGCTTATCGGGTCTGGCCAGTCCCGGATGCAAAGATCACATTTGCGGTCGTTCACGGCCATGGCGAGCACAGCGGCCGATACGAGCGCTTCGCCGGCGGTATGGCCTCGTACAAGATGGCAACATCCGCCGTCGATCTCCGCGGCCACGGCGAAAGCGCGGGGCAGCGCGGTCATGTGGATTCGTGGTCGCAGTGGATCGACGATGCCGCCGTGTTCGTGAGTCAGGTCGAACGCGAAAGCACAGGCGAGGTCGTGCCCCTCGGTCACTCAGTCGGCGGCGTCGTCCTGCTGAGCACCGTCCTCGCAGGCAGGCTTCCTCACGCGCGCCGATTCATAGTTTCCAGCCCAGCGCTGAAGCTGAAGGTCAAAGTTCCGGCGTGGAAGACGTCACTGGGATCGGTGACGTCGTCCATCGCTCCGCGCCTCACCATGAGCACGAGCCTGGACCCGCGGGTAGTCTCTCGCATCCCTGAAGTCGTCGAGGCCTACCGCAAAGATCCGCTCGTGCACAGCAAGATGTCGAGTCGCCTCTATTCCGAGTGGCAGCGCGCGGCCAAAGAAAACCTCGAACACGCCGGACAGATCAAGCTGCCCTTCCTCATCCTCGCCGGCGCGGCCGACCGGCTGGTCGACCCCGTGGGCAGCGAGGAGCTCCACCGCCGCGCTCCCGCGATGAGCACGCTGCGCATGCTGGACGGGCGCTACCACGAACCGTTCAACGACCTCGGCAGCGACGAGGTTTTTGCCACAATCGCGGAGTGGCTGGGCAGATGATCGGCGTCCCGGTGCTCGCCGCTCAGTTCAACGTCGATCCGGGATCGTGGCTCGCCTGGATCGTGATCGGCCTGATCGCCGGCGCCGTCGCGGCCCGCGTGGTGGCGGGCCGCGGGTTTGGCTGCATCGCCGACATCGTGGTCGGAATCGCGGGCGCGATGATCGGCGGGTTCCTGCTCGGCTCGCTCTTCGGCGCCACCGGGACCGTCCACTTCTGGGGCAGCATCATCGTCGCCTTCATCGGCGCTGTCGTGCTGCTGGCCGTGCTGAAGCTCGTCTCCGGCGGACGCCTCTGATCTATTAGCTCGCGGCGGCTCTGATCTGCTCTTCCGGCTGCTCCGCGATGACCGCCCGTGGGCGGCGCTTGATCAGGACCGTGGTCAGTGCGGTGAACAGGAGGAATGCGGCCGGCAGGACGAAGGTCTGCTTCATCGCGTCGATGTAGCCGCTGACGAAAACGTCGTGCGCGATCGCCGCCAGCTGGTGCGCCACGGCGGGCGGGATGCCCGCCGGCAGCGTCGTTCCGCTCTGGCCGGTGCCGATCTCGAAGCCCTTTGAGGAAACGTTGGTGAACGCGGCCACGAACTGTGCTCGGAACGCTTCCGGCAACGAGGTGGAGTGGCTCACCGCCTGGTCGTGGAGCGTGGTCGACAGCCGGTTCTGCAGCAGAGCGCCGACGACGCTGCTGCCGATGGCCGCGCCCAGCTGCCTGATCGTGTTCAGAACCGCTGATGCCGAACCCGCCATGCGCGGCTCGATGTTGCGCATCGCAATGGTCGTCATGGGCGCGAAGGTCATGCCGATGCCAAGTCCCGCAACGATCGCCGGCACGAGGAAGTTGATCCACGTCGAGTCCGGACCGGCGACCAGCGCGATGCTGCCGAAACCGATCGTGAAGAGAAATATGCCGGTCATGAGGATGTACTTGCCGCCGAAACGGTCGGCCATGCGGCCGGCGAACGGCGCGGTGAACATGGATGTCAGCGACATCGGCGCCAGCGTCAGCCCGGCGACCAGCGCGGAGAAACCGCGCGCCGACTGCAGGTAGATGGTGAAGGGCAAAAAGATGCTCAGCATGCCAAAGCTGATCGCCGCCGCGATCCAGTTGGCGACGGCGAAGTTGCGGTCGCGAAACAGCGACAGCGGCATGAGGGGCTCTGCCTGGAACCGCTCCCAGATGACGAACAGGATCATCAGCACGACCCCCGCACCGATGACCTCGGGGATCGTGATCGGGTAGGACTCGATCTGTCCCCAGCTGTAGCGCTGGCCCTCGATGAGTCCGAAGACGACCGCGAACAGACCAGCGGTCGCGACCACGATTCCGACCACGTCCCAGCCGTGCTGGCGCCCGGGCCGAAGGTCCGGGATGATGAGGAACGTCGCGACCAGCGCGAGGATCCCGATCGGCACGTTGATGTAGAAGATCCAGCGCCAATCGATGTAGGTGATGATCGCGCCGCCCACGGTAGGTCCCGCGAGCGTGGCAAGTCCGGCCACGCCGCCCCATATGCCGAACGCGGCGCCCCGCCGTTCGGGAGGGAAGATCGAGGTCAGGATCGCCAGCGTCTGCGGGGTGAGCAGCGCGCCGCCGACGCCCTGCAGGATGCGGGCGGCGATCAGCTCGGTCGGGTTCTGGGCGACACCGCACAGCGCCGAGGCGACAGTGAAGATGAACAGGCCGATCGCGAACAGCCTGCGCTGCCCGTAGAGGTCGCCGAGACGCCCGGCGGTGATGAGCAGCACCGCGTAGACGAGGATGTAGGCGTTGAGCACCCACAGGATCTGGTCCAGGGTCGTGTTCAGACCCGCGCTCATCGCCGGGATCGCCACGTTGACGATCGTCGTGTCGAGCATGATCATGAAAAACCCGGTGGTCAGAACCGTCAGCACGAGCCAGGGGTTAGTGCGCGCCTGAGCCATGTCTCCTCCTCAACCGTTCATCGCCGGCATCGATTCCGGCCCTCCACTCCAGCTTTCCGTCGGTGATTTCTTTCGCGATCTTTCGCGTCCAGCTGCGCTCGGCGTCGAGCATCGCGATCTTGTGCTCGAGCTCGATCACGGTGAGCCGCGTGTGGCCGGTGGCCAACAGCTCATCGAGAATCTGTGAAAGCTTCGTGATCGTCGCGTGAAGAGCCAGTGCGCGCTCGTCGAGCAGGTGCGCAGCTTCCTCAGCCTTCAGGTGGTGCATGAACATCAACCCCGCAGCGAAGTGCGGATATTCGCGGCGCGGCTGGGCGACGATCGCGCTGACCACCTGGCGGAGCACGTTCCGCCCGCCGTCGGTCAGCCGGTAGATGGTGCGCTCGGGCCGGCGTCCTTCCTTCTCTTTCTCGACCGGGACGATCCAGCCGTCGCGCTCGAGCGACTCGACCGTGTGGTACAGCGAGCCGAAATTGAGCCGGATGAACTCGTCATAGTGCCGGGCTCGCATCGTCGAGGCGAGCTCGTAGGGGTGCATCGGCCCCTGGTCGAGCAGCTCCAGCACGGATAGGGCCAGGGGCGAGGTCTCGATGGCTACATCTGGCAAGGTCATATCTATATCTATATATCCCGTCTGGAATATACACAACCGAGTACCCCGGCGGAAGTATTCCATCCGAGAAGCAGGCGACAGGTTTTCCTCAGCAGATTCCCAGCGAAGCAACCTCGAATCCCAAGGTGGGGTAGCAAGGGTTTGATGGATGCTGGAGCGGCCACTCAACCACTTCCCGTGACCGACTTTTCACGGGCGCACGCTTTTGCGAGAGGAGAGCTCGTCCGCGAAGCCAGCGGCGGCGACCTCGATGCGTTCGAGGAGCTCGTCCGCAGGCTTCAGCGTCGGGTCTACGGCTTTGCCTTCCAGCACCTGCGCGACCCGCACGAGGCGCACGACCTCACCCAGGAGATCTTCGTCAAGCTCTTCCGCAACCTCGGTCGCTATGACTCGGAGCGGCCCTTTGAGCCCTGGTTCTGGAAGCTCGCCACCAACACGACGATCAACTACCGGCGCAAGCGCGTCCCCCTACCGAGCGAGCCAGGCGAAGAGGCGGCCGACCCGGGCGCCACCCCCCAGGCGCACGACCCGGCTCTCGTCGAGGCCCTGGCGCAGCTCGACCCGAGCTACCGGGTGCCGGTCCTGCTCCACTACTACGCCGACCTCTCGCTCGAGCAGGTGGCCGCGGCGCTGAGCCTCTCGGTCCCGGCGGTCAAATCCCGCCTGCATCGAGCTCGCGGGGTCCTCCGCAACTCGCTGGCCGACGCCGAGGAGCTCGGCCAGCCGTGATCAGCTGCCCGCGTGTGCGCGTTCTGCTCGAGGCCTACGCCGACGGGGACCTGGCGGCGGACGACGCCGCCCGTGTGCGAGCGCACCTCTCAACTTGCGCCGACTGCCGCCGGCAGCACGACCAGGCGATCTCGCTTCCCTTCCGGCTGCGGGCGCTGTCCTCACCCGCGCCGCGCGCGTCGCTCGTCGGCGATGTCATGCGTGCCGTCGGCGCCGAGCGCGCCCGCTATCGCCGCTCGTGGACGCTGCTCGTGCCGGAGGCTGTGCTGGCCGCGTTCATCCTCTGGTACCTCTCGGGCTTCGACGGCCTGAGCTCGATCGCGTCCGGGGTCTTCGGCGACCTGCTCAGCCTCGGCTCGGGATCGCTGCCACACCTGCCGCCGGTCGACGTCGTGCTGCTGGTCGCCCTCATCGCGCTCGTGGTCGTCGCGGCGTTCCACCTATCGATCCTGGTCCGGCTTGCAGCGGCGCGCCCCGCGCATGAGTGAGCTTCGCCGGCGGCCCTGGGCGTGGGTGGTGCTGATCGGCGTGCTCGCGGTCGTCGGCATATTTCTCGCCGTCGTCGACATCTCGATGGGCGGCAAATGGCCGACTCCATTCGCCGAGGCGATGGTCGGCCCGACCCTGGTGCAGCAGGACTCCGGCAAAGCGGTGACCTTGCGGTTCGACCGCAGCCGCGTGGGCGAGAAGATCATCTTCGCGCCGCCTTTCGCGGGATTCGATCCCATCAGCCCCTACCAGGCGCTGCGCGCCTTCCTCACCAACGGTGCGGGGCTGATCCTTCTCGCCCTCGCCGCCCTTGTCGCCTTTCCGACTCGCGCGCGAAGCGCGGTCGAGCGGCTCGAGGCGCGACACGGCGTGGAGATCGCGCTCGGCGCGGGAATCGTCATGGTCCTTCTGACCCTGGCGGCGACCACGCTGCTCCGTTTCACGCTGCTGTTCCTCGGCGTGGTGCCGCTCGTGCTGCTAGTGGCCCTGGTGGCGGCGCTGTTCGGCGTCGCGTGCATCTCTCTTGCGATCGGCCGCCTGCTCCACCGCCGCCTGGGGCTCGCGACCGCGCACCCGCTTGTCGCCGCCCTCGCGGGAGCGCTCGTGGTGTTCGACCTCGCGGTGATCCCCTACGCCGGGGTGTTCGCGCTGGCAGCGGTGGCGATGGCCGGGCTCGGCCTCGCGGTCGTGACCCGGTTCGGCTCGAGCGGCGGCTGGACGTTCGTCGACCTCAACTTCTGAATCTCAGCGGAGGGAAGGACTGCGGTGATCGGTTTGCTCAACAGGACTCGACTGGTGGTGGCCGGGCTGGCGATCGTGGCCCTCGTCCTCGGCACCCTCATCTATCGCGACATGTTCGTGCCGAGCAAGAACACGGCGAGCTCACTGAACCTGTACACGGTCACTCGCCGCACAGTGACGGCGAGCGTCACCGGCAGCGGCAACCTCGTCCCTGCCACGCAGGCCAACGTGAACTTCAAGGTCGCGGGCGTTCTGACGGAGATCGACGTCATGGTCGGCGACCGCGTGAGCGCGGGCCAGAAGCTCGCTGTCGTCGACTCGTCGGCGCAGCAGGCCGCGCTCGCCCAGGCCCAGGCCAACGTCGCCACCGCGCAGGCCAACCTGCAGTCGGTCGAGACGCCTCTCACCGCCAACCAGGTCCAGCAGCTCCGTGACAACGTGGCGACAGCGCTGCAGACCTACAACGACACGGTCGCCCAGGCGAACCTGACCAACTCGCAAGACGCGGCGCAGGTCGCTGCCGACCAGGCTCAGCTGTCCGCCGACCAGGCCGCGCTCAACGCGAGCTTCGCCTACCAGCAGGACAAGGCCAAGCTCGCCGCAGACCAGTCACAGCTCGCGACCGACAAGGCGAAGTTCACCGCCGACGGCTGCGTGCTCGCGAACGCTCCTTTCTCGACCAACCCCTGCATGACCGACTTCACCAGCGTGCTCAACGACCAGTCGGCCATCACGGCGGACGAGAGCAAGCTGACCCTTGATGGGGCCCAGGTCACCGCCGACCAGTCCAGGCTCAACCAGGACACGGCGAAGCAGCAGACCGACAGGGTCGGCGGCCAGCGCAGCGTCAACCAGGCGTCGGCTTCGCTGACGAGCGCCAGGGACCAGCTGACCACGCAGACCGAGACTAAACCCAACCAGGTCGCGGCGGCGCAGGCGCAGCTGGCGAGCGCGGAGGCGGCCGTGCTGACCGCGCAGCAGAACCTCGACAACACGACGCTCTACGCGCCGATGGACGGAGACGTGAACAGCATCAACGGCGTTGTCGGTGAGAGCGTGGGTACGGGCGGCGGAACCACCGCGGAAGCGCCGGGCGGACAGGCGCCCCTGCCGACGAGCGCAGCGTCCACGGCGTTCATGCAGATCGGCAACGTCAGCGCGATGGAGGTCGTGATCCCGTTCGCGGAGGCCGACGCCGCGCGCATCGCCTCCAACCAGGAGGTCCAGGTGACGTTCGACGCCGTGCCCAACCTGACCATCAGCGGGCACGTGATCGCCGTCGCCAGCTCGGCGGCGGTGTCGAGCGGGGTCGTCAACTACTACGCCACGATCACGCTCAACCAGACCGACAAATCCCTGAAGCAGGGCATGACCGCCAACGCAACCGTCGTGGTCAGCAGGGCGACCAACGCCATCACCGTGCCCAACCTCGCCATCACCCACACTGGCGGCCAGGCGTACGTCATGGTCTACGCCGGCGGCCAGCAGACCCGAACGGCGATCGACACCGGCGTCGTCGGCGACCAGTACACAGAAGTCACGGGCGGCCTGAACGACGGCGAGCAGGTCGTGCTCCCGGCGGTCAGGGTCTCGTCGAGCTCGGGCTCCACGAGGGGCGGAGGCTTCGGCGGCGGTGGTGGCGGCATTCGCGTCGGGAGCGGCGGATGATCACGCTCGAGCGCATCACCAAGACCTACCGCATGGGCAAGCTCGAGGTGCCGGCGCTGCAGGGCATCGACCTGCATGTCGGCGAGGGCGAGTTCGTCGCCATCATGGGCGCGAGCGGGTCGGGCAAATCGACCTTGATGAACATCATCGGCTGCCTCGACGTGCCGACCAGCGGTCGCTACCTGCTCGACGGCACAGACGTGGCGAAGCTGAGCGATGACCAGCTCGCGCGCATCCGCAACCGCAAGATCGGCTTCGTCTTCCAGAGCTTCAACCTGATACCCCGCACCTCGGCGCTGCACAACGTGGAGATGCCGCTGATATACGCAGGCGAGGGCTCGCGCACGACGCGCGCGACCGTCGCCCTGGGCGCCGTCGGGCTCGCGGACCGCATGCATCACCAGCCCACGGAGCTGTCCGGCGGCCAGCAGCAGCGCGCGGCGATCGCGCGGGCGCTGGTCACCCACCCAGCGATCCTGCTCGCCGACGAGCCCACCGGCAACCTGGACAGCTCCTCCAGCGTCGAGATCATGCGCCTGCTCGCCACGCTCAACACTGAGCAGGCCCGCACGATCGTGCTGATCACGCACGAGCAGGACATCGCGCGCTTCGCCCGCCGCGTGGTCGAGCTGCGCGACGGCCGGATCGTCCGCGACGAGAAGGCGGTGTGAACCTCTTCGAGGCGCTGCGCATGGCCGCGAACGGTCTGCTGGCAAACCGGCTGCGGAGCTCGCTGACGATGCTCGGCATCCTGATCGGCGTCACCGCCGTGATCCTGCTCGTCGCTGTCGGCAACGGCGCCAGCGTGCAGATCAACGCCCAGATCCAGTCCCTCGGAGCGAACGTGATCTACGTCTATCCGTCCAACGCCAAAGGCACGACCGGCGTCTCCCAGGGCTTCGGGACCGGGCAGTCGCTGACCCAGGCCGACGTCGACGCGATCAACACGCAGTCGGCGCCGGACGTCGTCGCCGCGATCCCGATCGCCCAGAGCGGCGGCCAGATCACCTACGGCAGCCAGAACTACTTCGCGCCCACGACCGGGACGACGACCGCGTTCCCGCAGGTGCGCGACTATCAGCTCGCCGAGGGCAGCTTCTTCACCGACGACGACGTCAACTCGCGCCACCGGGTGGTGGTCCTCGGCCAGACAGTCGTCGACAACCTGTTCGGCTCGACCGATCCCATCGGGCAGACGATCAAGATCAGCCGCCAGAGCTTCCGCGTCATCGGCGTTTTCGCGTCCAAAGGCGGCACCGGCTTCGGGTCGCAGGACAACGTCGTCGTCGCGCCGATCACCACGGTGTGGGCCTACCTCACCGGCGCGCGCGGCAAGGTGATCAGCCAGATCGTCGCCTCGGCGACCTCCGCGGCGACGGTCACTCAGGCCGAGACGGAGATCACGACCATCCTGCTCGACCGGCACGGCATCTCCGACCCGAACCAGGCCGACTTTCAGCTCCAGAGTCAGCAGGACATCCTCACCCAGGCGACGTCGATCGCGACGGCGCTGACGCTCGTGCTCGGGGCCATCGCCGGCATCTCGCTGGTCGTCGGTGGGATCGGGATCATGAACATCATGTTGGTCACCGTCACCGAGCGGACGCGTGAGATCGGCATCCGCAAGGCGATCGGCGCGCGCCGGCGCGACATCCTCGTCCAGTTCCTGATCGAGGCGATGGTGCTGAGCGGTCTCGGCGGCGCGCTCGGCATCGCGGTGGGAACGCTGCTGGCGCACGAGGCGCCAAGCGTCCCCGCGATCGCCAGCTCGAGCTTCCCCACGCCCGTGGTCTCGCCGTCGAGCGTGCTGCTCGCGTTCTTCGTCTCCGTCGCGATCGGCCTCTTCTTCGGCATCTACCCCGCCAACCGCGCCGCCCGCCTGCATCCCATCGAAGCCCTCAGGTACGAGTGAAGGAGTGAGAGATTTGAAGTCGTACGTCGTCGTGCTGCTGCTCGTCGTCGGGATCCTCGGAGGGTTCTACGGCGGCTACAAGGTCGGCCAGAACAACGTCAGCGCCGGCTCCAACAGCGCCGCGTCCACGCGCACTCCGGGCACCGGGTTCGGCGGCGGTGGCGGCGGAGGTCGAGCATTCGCTGCGGCATGCCCCAGCCCGGGCGCGCCGTCTCCGTCGCCCGGCTCTCAGGCGGTCGCGCGCGGCACGATCACCAACCTCGCCACAGGGTCGATGACGCTGACCAACACGCAGTGCGACGTGAAGGTCGTCTTCGCGAACACTGTCCAGGTCTCCAGGACCGTCGCCGGCAACACCTCGGACCTGAAGGACAGCATCACCGTGACGATCATCGGCACGCGCCAGGCCGACGGCAGCATCAAGGCGACGACGATCCAGATCGGCGGCGGTCAGGCGTCCAGCGGCTTCTCGAACCAGGCCACGTCCCAGTAGCGCCCGAACTTGCGCCCCTGCTCCGTGTAGAGCGCCACGCGCTTGAAGCCGAACTTCTCGTGGAGCCCTACGGACTCGGGGTTGGGAAGCGCGATGCCGGCGAGGGCGCGATGCAGGTCCTCGCCTTCGATTGACTTGAAGAGGGTCTCGTACAGGCGCGTGCCGGCGCCTCTGCCGATCGCGTCCGGCGCCAGGTAGACGCTGGTCTCGACCGAGGTGAGGTAGCCGGGCTTGGGCCGGTAGCGGCTGCTGGTCGCGTAGCCGACCACCTTTTCGGCGTCGGTGGCGACGAAGACGCGGTGCCTGCCGGTAGGCGCGTAGTGGCTGAACCACTCGCGCCGAGTCTCGATCGTCAGCGGCTCGTCGTCGAAGGTGCAGTGCGACTCGAGGACGTAGTGGTTGTAGATGTCGTTGATCGACTCCAGGTCGTCCTCGGTCGCGGGGCGGACGTGAACCCTCGCGTGAATCACCAAGCCCAGTGTATTTGGGACCACCAGCCAGATTTTCAGCCTCACACTTACTTGTGTCCACAAGCACTCCGATGAGCACAGCGCTCGAGGCTGATTAGCTCGGAGGCAGGTAGTTCGAGTCCACCGCGGCCCACCAATTTGCTCGAGCACCTGACGGGATCTCGCGCAGCTAACAGGGGCTTATATCGGCGTCTTGGCACATAATGCCCGACGTGCAGGCGATCCCCAGAACTCTTGACGTGCAGGGGCCCGACGCAGGTGGCGGTCGATCACCAAAGCGATGATCGATCCGCCCGACTTCATCGATCCCGACCAGGCTGACCAGTGGGCCATCACCGCACTCAGCGCCGCAGGCATCGACACCACACAAGTTCTAGGGGTCAGCGCCGACCTTGGCTTTTTCTCCGAGCAGGCAGCTCGTCAGGCGGCCGCGGAGTTGATGATGGCTGGATACTTGGCGGTAAAGGTTGCGCAGACGGGCTGGAACGCAAAGCCGAGCCCACTCTTCCCTCAGATGACCAGCTGGACCACGACGGTGACCACCAACGTGGTGCCCACGCTGGATGCGGTTCGTTCCATGCGGGTCGGCCTGGGCCAATACGCCGCCGCGACGGGCGGCAGATGGGTGAGCGGTGGTGTCGGCACCCCCGTTACCGACGCATGGGCAAGCGCCGAGGCGGGCGCCATCGATCCAGCCATAATCGACCAGGTCGATCAGCAGCTTATCGATTACCTGTTTGCGTACGACTCGAACATGAGGCAAGCGACCCTGATGAACACCGGTCTTCTCTTTAGCTCCGAGGCGGCCGCCCGCCAGGTGGCGGCTGAACTCATCGGCACCGGATATTCCGAGGTCAGCGTGGTTCCCAGCAAGGCCGGCTGGACCACGAGCGTGGGAACGTACTTCGTGCCCAAGCTGGAGTCGATCCGCGCGCTTCGCCTCAACCTCACGCAGTTCGCCCAGTCGCGCGGCGGATCGTGGGTGGGTTGCACAGGCGCAGTGGCCACGCCCAAAGGATTCGACGAGCAGCCTTCTTAAGCGCGGTGCCCAGGAATCGCCTCGAGCGCCTCGCTGTCAGGCGTATCGGAGGAACCTTCGAGCTTGTAGGCGTTTCCGTCGAATACGCTCTCGGGGTTCTTATTGTGGGAACTTAGGTCCAGATCCGCCGTCAGCAATTATTGACTTGTGAACGGAGACCAATTTGAGGTAGGGGGTCGCGTAGTCGTCTCCGGTGGCTACGACTACGAGCCGGCTTGGTTGCGGGGTGGCGACGGCTATACCGGCACCCTCGTTGAACTTGCCGGCCCGGTTGCTGTCGTTGAGGTCGACGAGGAGATCACGCTTGACGGCAGTTGGCAAGACTTCGGCGAAGGCGCGGCGCAAGCGCTTAGAACGGTGTCGAAGGCTCGAGGGCGATGGTTAGCGCTGCTGCAAGGCTGGGTCGGCGGCAAATGGACCAACCCAACTGGACGACTTCACGTGGGCCTTTGTTCCGAACGCCCACGTCCAACTTCAATCCCCCGAGGCGGTGGGATAGGTTGCTGGGTTGAGTCGCACGCCAGCATGAGGACTGCCGATTAAGGATCGCCTGGGTAACGCCAGGTCTAATCCGGGACCGGCGATACGCCAAGGGAAAAACCGTCCTTCCGCCGTCCACTCGGGTCGAGTGCGATTCTCGGGCCAACGACGGTACTGCTTCGGTTCGCGTTATGGAAACTACGGCCCACCACCGCGTTGCTTGGGACCGGCCCAGCTCAGGCGAAACCAATCCTGTTCGCGAGTAGATCGCTACTGTCTCAACCCGAAAATCTCAGGCACTGGGCATGCGTGTGCAGACCCCGTAGCCAAGGCCACGTGTCGGTTTCGTCGATTGTCCTGTCCGTAGGCATTCGCATTGGCCGGATAGCCTCCATTGCGGACAGTCGCGGGGGTAGCCCAGGAGATTTCACGCTCCCGTGGTGGACCCGAGGGGAATGACCCTTAACAGGCGGCGTTTTCGATTTTGCTGTCGTCCGCCAGAATCATGAGTCATGGTCAAGCCAAGCAATTTCCCCCGCGCCCTGGACGACACGTTGGTGGGCACCTATCCCGCCCTGGTTGGCGCCGGCGGCGGCTTGGTTTGGGATGCCGTCCTCGAGTACCGGGTGTGGTGCCATCCCGGAAATGGCGCCGCGGATCTAGAAAGGGGAGACGACTACTACCGCGCGTTCCCAACCTACGAGGAGGCGCTTGCGTTCGCGGAGAGCGCGGAGGGAGCCGAAGCGCCGACCGCCCTCGTTCTTCAAGAGGAGTACATCGACGAGCCTGAGCCCTGTCTGCTGGTGCATGTCAAGAAGCCTCGCATGACCGAATGGCCAGTGCATTTTCTCGAAGAACCCCGGCGTACAGCGAGCACCATCACTGAGTGGTTGGAGTTGGGGGCCGGCGCGCGCCGCGCGTTCATGGAAAGCCTCAATTGACCTGGCGAGGGCACGCGGTCTTCGATTCCGGCAGTCAGTATCACGGTATTCTGTTGGCAACGGTTGGCAACGATGAGTAGAACAGCGGTTAGTCGCAGTTTTTCCCTTCGGCCGGACGAAGCTCCGCGCTTTGACCGCCTCGTCGAGCGCCTTGCGAACGGCAGTCCCACGGAGTTCATCCGGCAAGCGATGGATCGCATGGAGGCCCTGGAGAACTGGCGCCTGTTCGAGAGCTTGCGCGTCGCGGGCGTGCGTCGGGCGCAGGAGGCCGGCATCACGACAGCTGAACAGCGTCGCCAGGCCGTGCGCCGTGCGCTGAACCGGACTCGTCCGAGACAGCGCTGAGTTTGACCGGCGACGGCCGGGTCCCACTCGTCGTCGATATCAACGTTCTTGTGGATGCCGTGGTCGCAGAGCCCGATTCAACTCAGTGGGAGTCGCCACCTCCAATCCGGGGTGAGGCTTCGGCGATGACTCTGGCCATCCTCAACGAAGGCCTGGAGTTCGAGATATGGCTCAGCGAGCAGCTGATTGCCGGAACGCTACGGATCCTAAGCACTGCCTTCTCGTGGACAAAGGCGGAGACCGAGCAGTACCGGACCTTCCTCGAGTCAATTGCAAGCCGCGCCGGCGGCATCGTTGAACCAACGGTCCGCGTCACCGACTTCGCCGACTGGGAAGACAACCGCGTGCTTGAGCTCGCCGAGACGGTCGGAGCGTTCCTGATCGCCAGCTCAGACGACGATGTGGTGCAAATGTCTCCTTGGCACGGAATTCCAATTCAGACGCCAGAAGCCTTCGTGTCACGAGTCGACGCCATGCGCCGAGCACAGCGGCGCCGGACGTGATTTAAGGCTGATTTGGCGACCAACCAATGTGAGCTGGTTCGCGTTACGGAAACTGCAGCCCTCCTTAAAACCGACAATTGCGACAAATGAGAGGGTCGGACCGCATCGAGCTTCGGGGGATGGCGTTTTTGGGGCGGCACGGCGTGCGCGACGCCGAGCGCGCGAGCGTCCAGGAGTTCAGGGTCGACGTCGAGGTCGAGGCCGATCTTGTCGAGGCGGGGCGCACCGACCGTCTCGGCGACACGGTCGACTACACGAAGGTCCGCGCCGCCGCGCGCGAGGTCATCGAGGGTCCGCCGCAGCAGCTGCTCGAGACGCTGGCCGGCGCGATCGCTGAGCGCATCCTCCGCCTGCCACGCGTCGAGGCGGTCTCCGTGCGCGTCGCCAAGCGGCCGGCCAGCATGCAGCCGATCGATGCCGCTGCCGTCCACATTAAGAGAACGCGCGCATGAAAAAGGGGCCGACCATTGCGTACTTCGACTGCTTCTCCGGCATTTCGGGGGACATGACCCTGGGCGCGCTCGTCGACGCCGGCGCAGACCGCGCCGTGCTCGACGCGGCCGTGGAAGCGATGCGCCTGGGTGGCGAGGTCACGCTCGAGGTCAGGCGAGAGTCGCGCGGGCACACGGCGGGCACCCGCGTGCTGGTCGGCGTCGAGGACCGTGTCGAGCGGACGGTCCCCGCCCTGCGTGCGGTGGTCGAGGAGTCGGACGCGCCTGAGGTGGTCAAGGCCCGGGCGCTCGACGCCATCAACCGGCTGGCGCGGGTCGAGGCGCAGATCCACGGTGTGCCCGAGTCCGACCTCCACCTCCACGAGCTGGGCGGCGCGGACACGCTCGTCGACGTGGTCGGGGCTTTCTGGCTCCTGCACTCGCTCGAGGTCGAGCGGGTCTACGCGTCGGCCCTTCCGATGTCGCGGCCGGGGCCGGCCACGCTGCGGATCCTCGAGGGAACGGGTATCACGCTCCTCGCGGAGGACCGAGGCCGCGAGCTCGTGACGCCAACGGGCGCGTCAATCCTTGCGACCGTTGCGACCGCCGCGTTCGAGCGGCCGGCGATGGCGCTGCGGCGGGCGGGGTACGGGATCGGCACGGACGAGTCCCCGGGCAACGCCCTCGCGGTGTGGATCGGCGACGAGGTGGCGAGCGAGACGGGAGTCACGCTCATCGAGACCAACCTCGACGACATGCCCCCGAACCTCATCGCCGCCCTGGTCGAGGACCTGATGACGGCGGGGGCGCTCGACGTGACCGTCGTCCCCGCGCTGATGAAGAAGGGGCGGCCGGGCCACGTCGTCGCTGTGATGTCGGCGCCGGAGATGGTGGCGGCGTTGAGCGAGTACCTGCTCAGGCACAGCACCACGCTCGGCGTCCGGCTCACACGGACGGATCGCGTCCTGGCGGCGCGGCGCGTGGTCGAGGTCCAGACGCCGTATGGCCTCGTGCGGGTCAAGGTCAAGGAGCTGGGCGAGCGCGCGGTGGACGTGGCGCCGGAGTACGAAGATTGCCGGCGCATCTCGCGTGAGCGCGGGCTCGACCTGCGCGAGGTGATGCTCGTCGTGACGATGGCCGCGCGCTCGGAGCTTGAGCTCGCGTGACGGCCCGCGTTCTCGACGGCAAGGCCGTCGCGAGGCAGATCTACGACGAGGTGGGGAAGGCCGTGAGCGAGAGGCTGGCGCGCGGGGGCACCAGGCCGAAGCTGGCGACGGTGCTCGTGGGCGATGACCGGGCGTCGATCACCTATGTGGTGCTGAAGCAGCGCAACGCGCGCAACGTGGGCATCGAGTCGGAGGACCATCGCCTGCCGTCGCGGACCACGACCGAGGAGCTGCTAGACCTCACACATCGCCTGAACGCGGACGACTCGGTGAGCGGGATCCTGATCCAGCAGCCGGCGCCGAAGCAGATCGACATGCGGCGGGTGATCTTCGCCCTCGACCCGACAAAGGACGTCGATGGCTTTCATCCGATCAACGCGGGCCTCGTCGCGCTCGGGCTGCCGGGAGGTGTTGAGCCCAACACGCCGGCGGGCATCGTCGAGCTGCTCGAGCGCTCCGGCATCGCCATCGAGGGCGCCAACGCAGTGGTCGTGGGCCGCAGCAACCTGGTGGGCAAGCCGACGGCCCTTCTTCTCTTGAAGCGCAATGCGACGGTGACGCTTTGCCACACGCGCACGCGCGACCTGGGCGAGCACACGCGGGCCGCCGACATTCTGGTCGCCGCGGCCGGGCGCGCCAACCTGATCGGGAGGGAGATGGTGAAGCCCGGGGCGGCGGTGGTCGACGTGAGCACGAACTGGGAGGCCGGTCGCCAGGTCGGCGACCTCGGGCCTGGCGTCGACGAGGTCGCGGGGTGGCTGACGCCAAACCCCGGCGGAGTGGGGCCGATGACGCGGGCGATGCTGATCAAGAACACGTACGAGGCGGAGGTCCGCCGCCGGCCATGAGCTCCCCTCATCCCGACGCGGTCCGGCTGCTGCATGGGTTCCGGGGCTACCAGCTGGTGGTGGCCGCGTGCCGGCTGGGGCTTCCAGACATGATCGCGGCGGCCCCGCTGGGCGCGGATGAGATCGCGACATGCACCGGCCTGGATCCCGACGCGACGCGCCGATTCCTGCGCGGTCTTGCCGCATGGGGCTTCTTCGCCGAAGACGCCGACGGCCGCTACTCGCCGACCCCGATCTCGGACGTGTTCCGCTCCGACCGGCCGGGGCTGCGCAACATGACCTTGATGCTGAGCGAGGAGGCGTATCCGACCTGGGGCGAGCTCATGTACAGCCTGCAGACCGGAAAATCGGCGTTCGAGCACATTCACGGCAAGGGTCGCTGGGAAAAGCTGGCGGAGGATCCCGAATCCGCGGCCCAGTTCAACGCCGCGATGGTCGAGACCTCGACCAGGGTCAGCGGGGAGGTCGTCGCGGCCTACGACTTCGGCTGGGCGCGGTCGGTGGTCGATGTCGGCGGCGGGCACGGAGCACTGCTCGCCGGGGTGCTGCGGGCAAACCCGAACCTGCGAGGAGTGCTGTTCGACCTGGCCCCCGGCCTCGCCGGTGCGGCGGAGGCTCTGGCCGCGGCTGGGGTCATCGACCGCGTGGAGATCGTCGAGGGCAGCTTCTTCGACACGCTGCCGAAAGGCGGCGACGCGTACATGCTCAAGTCGATCCTCCACGACTGGGACGACGAGCACGCGGCAAAGATTCTGGCTGCGTGCCGGACCGCGATGGCGCCGGAGTCACGGCTCCTGATCGTGGAAAGGCTTGTCCCGGATCATGTCACCACAGGCGCGCGCGACCTCGCGAGTGTGATGAGCGACCTGCACATGATGGTCTTGCTCGGCGGCCGCGAGCGGACGAGCTCGGAGTTCAGCAAGCTGTTTCAGCCGGCCGGATTTCGGCTGACCCGCGACATCGAGATGGCGTCCGAGTTTCACATCGTCGAAGCACGGCCGGCTTGACGTACCAGGAGGCCCTGGACTTCATCTCGAGGCAAGGCCGCTTCGCGATGAAGTTGGGCACGGAGCGGACGCGTGCCATCCTCGACCGCCTCGGAGCCCCTGACCGCGAGCTGCGCGGCGCGCTGATCGCCGGCACCAACGGCAAGGGGTCGACCGGCGCGTGCCTTGCCTCGATCCTGCGCGCAAGCGGACGGCGCGTCGGGTTCATGCCCAAGCCTCATCTGGTCTCGTACACGGAGCGGATCGAGATCGACGGCCGGCCCATCAGCGAGGACGACTTCGCGAAGACGCTGGAGGAGCTGCGACCGGTCCTGGACGAGGTCGCGTCGGAGATGGGGCCGGCGACGGAGTTCGAGATGCTGACCGCGATGGCGATCGCGTACCTCGCCCCGCGAGTGGACGTGCTCGTGTGTGAGGTCGGTCTCGGCGGCCGGCTGGACGCGACCAACGCGCTCGACCTCGGCGTGGCGATGATCACCAACGTCGACCTCGATCACCAGAAGTACCTGGGCAACACCATCGGCGAGATCGCGCGCGAGAAGGCCGCGATCATCAAGGCAGGCGACCTCGTCATCACAGGCTGCGAGGGCGAGGCGCTCGATGTGGTCGACGACTACACCGCTCGCGTCATGGGGACTGTGTGGCGGCTCGGGTATGAGCTGCAATTCTCGTCGCGGTCGCTTGGCTGGGACGGCTCAATGCTGAGTGTCAGCGGACCTGAGTTCAAGCACAAGGACCTGCGCCTTTCACTGGTCGGCGACTACCAGCCTGCCAACGCCGCGCTGGCGGTGGCGGCCGCGCACACGCTCGATGCAGGCGGAGATCAGGCTGTCCGGTCGGGTCTTGCGGAAGCGGTGTGGCCCGGACGGCTGCAGGTGATCGCCCGCGAGCCACGCGTGATCCTCGACGGCGGCCACAATCCGGCGGCGATGGTCAAGGCAGGCGCCTCTCTTCGCCGCCTCATCGGGTCGCAGAGGCTCGTCGCCGTCTTCGCGATGCTGAGCGAGCGAGACCCGGTCGAGCTGCTCGCCGCTCTGCGGACGCTCCGCCCGGACGCGGTCGTGTTCACAGAGCCCGCGAGCGCGCAGGGGCACGCGGCGAAGGCCCAGTTGCTGAACGAGCTTTACGGCGCCGGCGCGTATGTCGCCAGGCCCGCCGGCGCCGCGCTTGCCCGCGCGCGCGAGCTCGCCGGGCCGTCCGGCAACGTCCTGGTCTGCGGATCGCTCTACCTGGTGGGCGAGATCCTCTCGCTCACGGGTTAGCCCTGAGGAACCGGACGCAGAGGTAGACGCTGCCCGCGATCATCGGCAGCAGGAGCGCGAGCCCGAAGCCCGCCCACATGATCCCGCCGCTGATCGCAAGTCCCGCGACCAGGACGGCCGCAAGCAGCACGCCGGTCGCGCCGAGGACGAGGTCGCGGTTCGAGCGCGGCCTCGCTTCCGGGGTTCTCCCTCTACCCTCCAGGGGAGCAATCAATGGGCGAAGCGCGCTGTCGCGCGCCGTCCTAGTCGCGCTCCGCGCGGAGGGTCGGGGTGAGGGGCGATTTCTGCTGCGGGGCCTGGCGGCGAATGCGTAGGTCAGGAGACCGATTCCGGCCAGGCCGCCGAGAAGCGTGACGATCTCCGCGACAAGGCCGGCCCTCGTGTCCGTGACGCGGCTCGCCGCGGCGAAGGCAAGGACTATCAGTGCGAACCCGGCGCCAAGAGACAGCCAGCGCAACTCAGCCCGCCGTCGAGAGCAGGTTGGCGCGCAGCCGGCGCATGCCGCGGAGCCAGCGATCGTAGTCGTCCGCCTTGCGGCGAAAGAACTCCGCGACCTCTGGATGAGGAAGGATGAGGAATCGCTCGTCCGCGATGCCCTTGACGACAGCCTCCGCGACAACCTCGGGCTCGAGCGCACTCTCTGTGAGGAAGCTCGTGCCCAGCTGCTCGCGCTCGGCGGCGAGCATCGCGGTCTTCACGCCTTGTGGGCAGAGGCACGAGACGCGGATCCCTTCGTCGCCATGCGCGATCGCCAGCCACTCGAAGAAGGACAGGGCCGCGGCCTTGGTGACTCCGTACGGCGCCGCGAAGACGTGGTTCAGAAGCCCCGCCGCGGAGACCGTGCCCAGGATGTATCCCTCCTTGCGCGCGAGCATGCCTGGTAATACGTGTCTGGCGACGTAGACGTGAGCCATGACGTTGACTTCCCAGATGCGATGCCAGTCACTGTCCGCGGCTTCGGGTCCGCCCGCAACCGCGATGCCCGCGTTTGAGCAGAAGACGTCGATGCGTCCGTGCTCGGCCACGACATGCTCGACGAGTCGCTCGACGTCGGCTTCGTGCGCGACGTTGCATTGGATCGCGGTCGCGTTGATCTCTTTCGCGACTGAGCTCGCGCCATCGCCGTCGACGTCGGCGATGACCACCGCCTTTACGCCCTCGGAGGCGAAGCGAGTCGCGAGGGCGCGACCGATTCCCCGCGCCGCGCCGGTCACGACGATGACCCGACCGGTCAGCTCCATCGCAATCTCATGAACTCGTCCGCCTGAACATTTCCAAGCCCTCCAGCCTCAGTTCCGCGTGGTTGACGGACCCTGATTGTGCCGCGAAAAAAATTCTTGTGGAAAAGGTGGGCGGGGTCCTTTCCCGGAGTCCCCATAGCGCATAGAATCTCTCCCCATGGTCGGAGGGGGCCTTGACTACAGCGCGTCCTTTCAGCGCGCAATCGAGCTGATTGGGAAGCGCTGGACTGGGGCCGTGGTCAAAGCCCTCGTCCCAGGACCCGCTCGGTTCAACCAACTGCTCGCGGGAATACCGGGGATCAGCGACCGCGTGCTGACCGAGCGACTGCGCGAGCTCGAGACCGAGGGCATCGTCGAGCGCCTCGTCGACCCGGGGCCGCCGGTGCGGGTGAGCTATCGACTGACGGCGCGCGGGCGCGCGTTGGAGCCGGTGCTGTCCGCAGTTTCGCAGTGGGCGGAGAGCTGGCTTTCGACGCCCGTCGCCGCGGTGGGCTGAGGCCGCACCGCAATTTCGTAGACCCCAGGCTGGGCCCTCCCTTCCCCCACCTTGCCGTCCCTCCCCCCCGGCACACCTCGATCGAGCTTAGGATTCCAGAGAGCCGAGCACAACCGAGCCTGTTAAGAACGCACTCAAGGGGATCAAAAGGGATTGGCGAACACGACTGATAGGCTTTATCGAATGCCGATTGGCGATTTCCTCCGCCGCCGGCCCGAGGCACAAACCTGTCAGGCATGCGGCTCGCCTCTGCCGCACGGCGCCGTCTTCTGTCCCTCGTGCGGAGTCAGGACCGACGACCCACAGGCGGAGCCTCTGCACATCGTCGATCGCACGACCGGGCTGTTCAACGATCGCTTCGTTCGACCTGTGCTCGAGGACGAGCTCGCGCGGGCGCATCGCTACCAGCGCAACCTCGGCGTGCTTCTGATCGAGGCCAACGGCGCGGTGCCGAGCGACGAAGCACTGAAGACGATGGCCGCGGCGCTCGCGGGCACGGTGCGCGACGTCGACACTCCCGGCGTGCTCGGTCGCAAGCCGCCGCAGCTCCTCGCGATCCTCCCCGACACCGACGTGGCCGGCACTGCGCATGCCGCGAACCGAGTCCTCGCGGCTGTCAACGACGCGCTCCGCGCCCAGGGTGGCCAGGCCGCGGTCGGCCTGGTCTGCGTGCGCCCTGGCCAGCGGGTGCGCGCTGGCGCGGTGATCGAAAGTGCAAGCCGGTCCCTCCGCTCGGGCCGGCCCGAGATGATGGGCAAGCCCGCCTGACGTTCGAGCTCTACCTCGCCAGGCACGGCGAGACCGAGTGGAGCCTCTCCGGCCGGCACACCGGCACGACGGACCTCCCCCTCACGCCGCGCGGTGAGGAGAAGGCAAAGCTGCTCGGCGACCGCCTGGAGGGCACGACCTTCGATGCCGTCTACTCCAGCCCCATGCAGCGCGCCCTGCGCACCGCCGCGCTCGCGGGCTTCGAGCACCCGCTGGTCACCGACCTGCTCAAGGAGGTCGACTACGGCGCCTACGAAGGCCTGACCTCGAAGCAGATCCACGAGTCGGACGCCAACTGGGAGCTCTACAGGGACGGGTGCCCGGGCGGTGAGACGCCGGCGCAGATCTACGCGCGGGCGCGCGTGTTCATCGGCCTGGCCACGCAATCCCCGCAAGGACGTGTCCTGGCCTTCGCGCACGGCCACATCCTGCGGGCGGTCGCGGTCGTCTGGATCGCAGCCGATATCGGACTTGCCGCCCGCCTCCAGCTCGACGTCGCCTCGATCAACATCCTCCGCGACGACGATGAGCGTGGACGCGTCGTCGCGCTGTGGAACGCGACGTGATCGAGGCCGCTACCTGCGGCGCAGCGTCCACGGACGGCTCCGCACGCCCGGCACGCCGGCGAACACCAGGAACGCCGACGTCGCCACCTCGGCGCGGTAGGTGTGCTTCTCTCCAGGGTTGATCAGCAGCATCTCGCCGGCCCTCACATCTCCCGAGCTCGTACCGTCGTCGAAGTGGAGACTGCCGCCGATCACGATCAGCGCGACGGGAATCGCGACCCGATGCTCGGGCACGTGCTGGCCCGGCTCCAGGCGCAGGCCGACCACGCGCATCGATCCGCAGTCCGCGATCTGCTCGAAGCCGAACGCGCGAGGTTGCCCGCCCTGCTCGCCGACATTCGGGCGTGACACGTGAACATCATCCACGCCACCGGCATCGATGGCGCGATGCACGCGCAGGGAACCGTCGTCGTCATCGACGTGCTCCGCTCCTTCACCGTGAGCGCTTACGCCCTCGCCGACGGCGCGCGCGAATGCCGCCTCGTCAAGACGGTCGCCGAGGCGCGCGACCTGGCGGCCGCCACGCCGGGCTCCGTGTTGTGCGCGGAGGAGGGCGCGCTGCCGGTCGCCGGAATTCCGATCAGCAACTCGCCGACCGCGATCACGGCGATCGACCTGCAAGGAAAGGTGTTGATCCAGCGTTCGACCGCGGGCACCCAGGTCGCGGCGGCGGTGACGGGCGATGACATCTTCGCAGCGAGTCTGGTCGTCGCCAGGGCGACTGTTCAAGCCTGCCTGTTAAGAGACCGCGACACGCTCACGCTCATCGCCTCGGCAGACCACCCCGAGGACCACGCGTGCGCGCGTTACCTCGAGGCGCTCGTCAAGGGTGAGCGAGCCGACGTCGGGGAATTGCTCGGGTCGCTGCGCGCCAGCGAGCGATACCGCCGCGCGAGGAGCGGAACGTGGCCCGGCTTTCCGTCAACCGACCTCGACCTCGCCCTCGCCGTGGACCGCTTCGACTTCGCGATGCCGGTCACTCGCCAGGCGGGCTACTTGAGAGTGGTCGCGGCGAAGGCCAACAGCGCCGCGAGCTGACCCAGCTCGGCGGTCGCGCCGCAGACGTCGCCGGTCGCGCCGCCCAGTGCCGATGCTAGCGCCGTGAGGTTCGCGGAGTTCGCGACTATCCACCGCCGCGGTGGTACCTCGGTGAGCGGCTGACATAAAAAAACGCCTGGGAGCTGACGGCCCCCAGGCGTCTGGTTAAAAGGCCCGGCGCCTCACGCCCCGGCCGGCGAACAGCCGGACGATGAGCAGCAGGATCGCGGCGCCGATGAAGGCCATGATCATCGCGCTGATGATCGGGTGACCCGCGATCACGATGCTGAAGTGGAGAAAGCCGGCGAGGACGATGCCGCCGAACAGCGCTCCGACGATACCCACAATGATGTCCCACATGAGCCCGAGGCCATGGCCGAGCGCAAGGTGGCTCGCGAGAAAACCGGCCACCAGGCCGACCAGCGCCCAGACCAGGACATTGTCCAGGTCGAACGTGACTGGCGTGCCGTTGACAGAGATGACCATTGCAGTTCAAGGCCCCCTTTACAAACGTAGATACGGAGCACTCAATAAAACGCCGATGGGGGCTAGATCACCTTGTCCGCCAATTCGTTGAACGCCGCGCCAAGGACGCGGTTGAAGGCGGGGTAGGGATGGATCACGTCGGCCAAAGTCTTGACCGGCGTTCCCACCTTCAGGGCCAGCACAAGCTCGCCGAGGATCTCGCCCGCCCGCGGCGTCACCAGCGTCGCGCCGATGAGCACGCCGCGCGAGCGGTCGGCGACCAGCTTCAGCACCCCGCCGTGAAAGTCGTGGATGTATCCGCGCGCCGCCTCGCCGGGGTCCGTCTTGACGACGGCCACGTCGATGCCGTGGTCGCGCGCGGTCTGCTCGGACAGGCCCACCGAGGCGACCTCGGGGTCGGTGTAGGTGACACGGGGCACGGCCAGGTGGTCGGCGCGCGCGTCCTTGCCCCGCAGCCGCCGGGCCACGATCTGGCCGTGGTAGTAGGCGAGGTGCGTGAAGCCGCCGATGCCCGTGATGTCACCCGCGCCGTAGACACCGTCGCGCGCCTCAAGGGTCTCGGGGTCGACTTTCAGCCAGCCTCTCTCCGTCTGCGTCAGGCCGGCCGGCTTCCAGGCCTCGAAGTTGGGCCGGCGGCCTGTCGCGACGAGCAGCCGGTCGCCCGAGGCGATCGCGCCCGACTTCATGTGCAGGACGATGGCCGCGGCCTGACTCTCGACCGCGATGCACGGGTCGCCGACGATGATCTCGATGCCGTCGGCCTTGAGGTGGCCGGCCATGGCTTCGCCGACCTCGGGCTCCTCGAGGCCTAGAAACCGCGGCCCGGCCTCGACGATCGTGACCTTCGAGCCCAGCCGGGCGAAGCCCTGCGCGAGCTCCACGCCAACGGCGCCGCCGCCGAGCACCACCAGCCGCGCCGGCAGCTCGCGCGGCACGGCGGCCTGGCGGTTGGTCCAGTACTGGACCTTGTCCAGACCCTGGATCGGAGGGATCGTCGCGGTGCCGCCGTTGGCGATGACCACCGCCTTTTTCGCCACGTACGCTTCCCCGCGCACCTCGACTGTGCGCAGGTCGACCATCGTGCCCGCGCCGCGGACGAGCTTCGCGCCCGTAGCCTCGAGCGCCGCCGCGGGCCGCGAGTCGTCGAGGTCGCGCGCCATCCAGAGCACGCGCCTGGAGACCTTCGGGAAGTCGACGTCCCACTCCACCCGAGAAGCTGCCAGGGTGCGCGCGCGTCCGGCCTCCTCGATCGTCTCGGCCGAGCGCAGGAAGGTCTTGGAAGGCACGCAGCCCCAGTAGGGGCACTCGCCCCCGACCAGCTCGCGCTCGATGACCACGAGCGAAATCCCGCTTCCCTTCAGTTGATTGGCGATCGCCTCGCCCGCGACGCCACCCCCCAGGCACACGACGTCAAACTCCTGCGGCAACGCTGTCACCTCCCTCGGCGCCCGAGCGCCGCAACGACTCGAGCCAGGCGAGCCGGCCACGACCGAGAAACTGGACGACGTACTCGCTCGCCGGATGCTTGAGGATCCGCTCGGGCGTGTCGTACTGCGCGACCTGCGCCTGCATCTTCATGATGCAGAGCCGGTCGCCGACCAGCACCGCCTCCTCGATGTCGTGCGTGACGAACACGACCGTCTTCCGCATCGATCGCTGGATGCTGACGAACTCCTGCTGCAGCCGCTCGCGCGTGATCCGGTCCACAGCCCCAAACGGCTCGTCCATCAACAGGATCGGCGGGTCGGCGGCGAGGGCGCGCGCAAACCCGACCCGCTGACGCTGTCCTCCCGAGAGCTGGTGCGGGTAGCGGTCGCGATACTCCTCGGGGTCGAGACCGACCAGCGTGAGCAGCTCGTCGACCCGATGCTCGATCCGCCTGCGGTCCCACTTCCACAGGCGCGGCACGGTGCCGACGTTGGCGCCGACGGTCATGTGCGGGAACAGCCCGGTCTGCTGGATTACGTAGCCCATCTTCAGCCGCAGCGCGGCGGGGTCCACGCCGCGAGTGTCGACGCCGTCGACCAGGATGTGGCCGCTGTCGGGGTCGATGAGGCGGTTGATCATCCGCAGAGTCGTCGTCTTGCCGCATCCCGACGGACCGATGAGCACGCACGTCTCGGCGTCGCCGATGTCGAGGGACAGGTCGAGCACCGCGTTGGACCCGCCCGCGAAGTGCTTGCTCACGTTCTCCAGGCGGATCACGGCTCGTTTACCGTAATGGAATGTCGAGCGGGCTATTCCTCGACGGCGAGCCATGGGTCGACTGGTCGTGGGTGTCGACGCACATTCCGACGATCCTCGGCTACCTCGGCCAGCACGTGGAGTTCACGGTCATCTCGCTCGCCGGCGGCATCGTCATCGCGCTGCCGCTCGGCGTCGCCGCTCAGCGCCGCCGAGGTTTGCGCCTGCCGCTCCTTGGTGCCTTTGGGACCTTCTACACCATCCCGTCGCTGGCGTTCTTCGCGCTGATGATTCCGTACACCGGCATCAGCGACCTGACGGCGCTGATCCCGCTGACGCTGTACAACGTCCTGATCCTCCTCCGCAACGTCACGGTCGGCCTGGACGAGGTGCCGGCTGATGTCCTGGACGCCGCGGACGGGATGGGCTACCGGCCTTTCGCGAGGCTGCTGCGCATCGAGCTTCCCCTGGCCCTCCCGGCGATGCTGGCGGGCTTGCGCGTCGCCACCGTGTCCACCATCGGCATCATCACGATCGCATCGGTGATCGCTCTCGGCGGCCTCGGCGAGCTGATCTACGAGGGCTTCATCGAGAGCTTCCGCACTCCGCTCGTCGTCGGCATGGTGCTCTGCGTCGCGCTGGCGCTTGTGGCCGACGTTTCTCTCGCGGCGGCCAAGCGTCTCGCGGTTCCGTGGGCCAGGAGCGGGTAGCCATGGATTTCCTGCACGGCGTCTGGCTCTGGTTCACGAACGGCTCCCACTGGCAGGGGTCCGACGGCATCCCGACAAGGCTCGGCGAGCACGTCCACCTTTCCTTCGAAGCAGTCGTGATCGGTGCGGTGATCGCGCTGCCGATCGGCGTTGGGCTCGGGCACTACGGCCGTTTCGGCAACCTCGCGATCAGCGTGTCCAACGTCGGCCGCGCGGTCCCCTCCTACGGCCTGCTCGTGATCGCATTCACGGTCTTCGGGCTGGGGGACGGCCCGATCGTCCTGGCCCTGACGGCGCTGGCCATCCCGCCGATGGTGACCAACAGCTACGTCGCCCTCAGCGAGGTCGACCCCGACATCAAGGAGGCGGCGAGGGGGATGGGCTACCGCGAGCTCGTGCAGCTTCTGCGCATCGAGTTACCGCTCGCGGTACCCCTCATCATGGCCGGCGTGCGCACGTCCGCGATCCAGGTCGTCGCGACCGCCACCGTGGCGGCGCTGGTCGCGGGTGGAGGCCTCGGCCGCTACATCGTCGACGGCTTCGCCCAGTTCGACTACACGAAGCTTTTCGCCGGCGCGCTCCTCGTCGCGGCCCTGGCGCTGGCGACCGAGCTGCTGCTCTCCGGGCTCCAGCGCACGCTCGTGCCCAAGGGGATCCGCCTGCTGACCGCCTCGGCCTCGCGGCGGGCGACCGCCTTCAAAACCGCGTAGATGGAAGAATCTGTGTGAGCCGGGGGTTGGATCGGAGGCCCAGAATCGGGCCAAGGAGGAGCTTCGAATGAACCGCAAACTGGGCCCTAGGTGGCTGCTTGCAGGCCTCGCGGCGCTGGCGATCGCGGCCACGGCGTGCGGCAGCACGCCCAGCAGCTCGGGGAGCAAGGGAACCATCACCGTCGCCGGCTTCAACTTCGCCGAGAGCAGCATCATGGCCGAGCTCTACGCGCAGGCCCTCGAGCACGACGGCTACACCGTCAATCGCAAGCTGCGCCTCGGCCCTCGCGAGGTCGTCGGGCCGGCCATCAAGAGCGGCCAGATCGACCTCTATCCGGCCTACGCCGCCACCGACCTCGAGTACTACAACAGCGGCGCCGGCGAAGCGAGCGGAGACGTCAACGCGACAGTGCAGAAGCTGAACGCGCGCCTGCAGCCCCTCGGCCTCGAGGCGCTCACGCCCTCGGCCGCCGTCGACCAGAACGCCTTTGCTGTCACCAAGGCCACGGCTGCCAAGTACAACCTGACCAAGCTCTCCGACCTCGCGCCGATCGGCAACCAGCTCGTCCTGGGCGCCGGACCGGAGTGCCCGACGCGGCCGTTCTGCCTGCCGGGACTCCAGAACACGTACGGCATCCACTTCAAGGACTTCAAGGCGCTGGACACCGACGGCCCGGCCACGCGCGCGGCATTCGCCAACGGCGCCATCCAGGTCGGCCTGGTCTTCAGCAGCGACTCCGACCTGAACAAGCTCGGACTCGTCGTCCTCCAGGACGACAAGCACCTGGAGAATGCGGACAACCTGGTTCCGATCATCCGCACCACCCTGGCCACCGATGAGGTGAAGAGCGTGCTGAACAAGATCAGCGCCAACCTGGACACCAAGACGCTCATCACGCTCAACGGCCAGGTCGAGCTGAACCACCAGGACCCTGACGCCGTCGCCAGGGCCTTCCTGCAGCAGCACAACTACTTCGCCTAGCGTCTAGGCCAGCCGGTAGATCCATTCCGGGGTCGCGTACCTGGAGGCGACGAGCCTCCGCGCGGCCCCGGTCTCCTCTTCAGTCAGCTCGGCGGCGGTGGACCGGAATTCGCGCATGAAATGCCCTTTCATGCGCCGGGCGACCTCGTCGCACGAGAGCGGTGTGAACCAGGACAGCGGCGAGACTGCCTTCTCGGCGCTTCGCACGCCCCGCTCCGCGACGCTGGCGCGGCCGATCCGGATGATCCGGGGCAGGAGCTCGACGTCCATCGAGTGCGCGATCGTCGTGTGATGCAGCACGTGCCCGCGCCGTCGGGCTTGCGCCGCGCCGGCGATCTTGCCTCGCGGCGAGATGATGTCGTTGATCTCGCGGTATGAGGCGGGTACGCCCAGTTCGTTGAACGCGGCGACCGCCCACGCGTCCAGCAGCGCGTAGGACTTCCTGAAGCTCACGCCCGCGACCATCGACTCCGGCAGATAGAGCGAGTACGTGATGGTGCGGTCGGGCTCGCACAGCATCGTCCCGCCGCCGCTCATGCGCCGCGTGACGACGAAGCCGTGCGCGCGCGCGACGTCCAGGTCGATCTCGTTGCGCACCGACTGATGCGAGCCGATGACAAGCGCGCGCTCGATCCAACGCCACATCCTCATCGTCGGCGGCCGCGCACCCGCGATGACCTGGTTGAGCAAGACCTCGTCGAGCGCCATGTGCATGTGCGCGGAAAACGAGCCGGGCGCGATCACGTCCCACCTTTCGTCGAGCAAGGCTCTGCCAGTATTCCTTAAGGGGTGAGACAACCTGGCCCGATCCAGATCGTTCCGCTGCGTACCGAGGGGCTTGCCCCGGTCGCGGCTCCGCGCCTTACCTATCGCGGGGGCCCGCTGCTGGCCTCCGTGCAAGTGTTCCTCATCTTCTGGGGAGACGCGTGGCCGACTGATCCGCTCGCGGCTCATATGCAGCAGCTGAACGACTTCTTCGAGTTCGTGCTCACGAGCCCGCTGATGGACCAGCTGGCCGAGTACGACGTGCAGGGCTTCACGATCGGCCACGGCGCGCGCACCGGCGCGATCGCCGTGACCACCACTCCGCCGTCGACCGTGGCCGACGCGGACGTCCGCCGGTTCATCCGCGACCAGCTCGCCTCCAACCCCGCGGTCCCACAACCCACGCCGAGCTCGCTTTACTTCGTCTTCCTGCCGCCGGGCGTTACCTCCGGGCTCAACGGCTCTTCGTCGTGCGTCAACTTCTGCGGCTACCACGACAGCGACGCCGACGTCTACTACGCGGTCATGCCGCATCCCGACTGCGACGGGTGCGCCGGCGGGCTCGCCGCGATCGACGCGCTGACGACAACGAGCTCGCACGAGCTGTGCGAGGCGATAACGGACCCCGTCCCCGGCCAAGGTTGGTATGACGATTCCAACGGGGAGATCGGGGACATCTGCGCGTGGCAGACGAAGCAGCTCGGCGGCTACACCGTGCAGCTCGAGTGGTCAAACAGCAAGGGGGCGTGCGTGTGAGCGTCAGCCGGAGCCCGATCAAGTACGTCGTGATCATCTTCAAAGAGAACCACGGCTACGACAACTACTTCGGCGCGTTTGCGGGCGGAAACGGCGTCGCCCTGCCGGACAGCCCCAACCCTCCGCCCAGCGACCCCGACCACCGGCACGCGGCATGGCTCACGCGCGACACCACCGCGCCTAGAGTCGCGTTTCCGCAGAAGGACATCCCGATCTACTGGGGTTACGCACAGCAGTTCACGCTCTGCGACAACTACTTCACCGACGTGGCCGGGCCCTCGACTCCCAACCATCTGATGGTGATCATGGCCGACTCGGCGCTCGTCGACAACCCGCACACCAACTACCGCAAGAAGCCTGGGCCGCCTCTCTACGACCAGCCCTCGCTGCCGTCGCGGCTCGACGCCGCGGGCCTGTCGTGGGGCAACTACGGCGGCTACGCCTTCGACTTCATCAAGTACACGGCGGGCAAGAAGAAGAAGTGGGAGGAGTTCTCCGCCGACGCGACGGCGGGAAAGCTTCCCGCGGTCTCGTGGGTCTACGCCGACGACGCGCTGAGCGAGCATCCCGCCGACACCGCGACGCAGCGCGCCGCCCGCGCGGGCGACGTGAGCAAGGGAAGCCAGTGGACGCAGAGCCAGGTCCAGGCGGTCGTCGCCGCCGGATTGTGGCCGGAGGTGGCGATCTTCATCACGTGGGACGACTGGGGCGGCTGGTGGGACCACGTGACGCCGCCTGAGGTCGAGAAATGGACCGACGGGACACAGTTCCGCTACGGCGGGCGGGCCGGATGCCTGGTCCTCAGCCCTTACGCGCGCGCCGGCTACGTCTCCAGGGCGCTGCACTCGCACGTCAGCGTCGTGCGGTTCTGCGAGGTCACCTTCGGCCTGCCGTCACTGAACGCCCGCACCAGGGCTGCGGACGGGATGAGCGACTGCTTCGACTTCACGCAGAGGCCGCTTCCTCCGCCCTGAGGGCCGCGATCTCGGGTTCCGCCGCAGATTCGCGGCCGCCGACGGCCGGAGCCAAGGAAAGGGTGGCGCGACGAGGAGCGCATTCGTAGATGCGCGACGAGCGAGCGCCGGGCCCCTTGACGCAGGCTTCAGCGCCACCCGGGGTCCCCACGAAATCGCAGATTTCGTGGGGTGGGATGGCGCCCGGCCGTCGAGGACGCGAAGATGCAAGGAACATCGGGAGCGCGGCCCTCTAGTAGCGGACGTCGTCGAGAGAGCGCCAGCCGTACGAGACTTCCTCCAGCAGCGCCGGCCCGATCGTGATGGGCTGCGTGCGGACGTATACGCCGCCGAGTCGCTCGTAGAACTTGCGCGCACCGGAGTTGTCGCGCAAGACCCAGACGATCATGTCGCGCAGCCCGAGCTCACGCAGGCCACCGACCACCGCCTGCACGAGACGGCGTCCGTGGCCGCGGCCCTGCGATTCGCTGAGCACGTAGATCGCGTACAGCTCGCCGCGATATCCGCTCTCACCAGCCCGCTCGCGCCCGCCGGACGCGAAGCCGACGACGTCTCGCCCGACATGCCCATCAGTCGCCACGTAGACGCGCCCCGAACCCTCGCCGACGATGCGCCGCCAGCGCTCTTCGTAGCCGGCCTCGTCGAGAGAGTCGAGGAAATCGTCTGGCAGGAGCCCGCGATAGGTGGATCGCCATGTCTCTACGTGCACGCGCGCGATTGCGGCGGCGTCGACACTCTCGGCGGGTCGAACATTCATCAGCGGATTAGGGCCGACCATCGATTCACAATCTAGCGACAAGCAGTTGGACGCGCCTCCGCCCAGCAATCGCTCGCGCCGCGCGCTGCCGCTCATCGCGGCCGCGGTCACGGCGATAGTGGTCGCAGGCCTGCTCTACCTGAGGCCAGGCCTTCCGACGGCGCCGGTCCGGTCGCCGCAGCCAAGCCCGCAGCCGTCCATCCTCGACCAGCGCTACCAGGCGGACTACGACTTCGTCACGCCATCTCTCGGGTGGGCGCTCGTGTACGACCTGATCTCGGGACGGTACTGGGTCTCCAACACGACCGACGGGGCGCGCCACTGGGACTTGCAGAAGTCGGACCTGCTGGCGGTCCAGGCCGACTTCCGCATCCGCTTCTTCGACGCGCACGACGGCTACTTCTCGCTGGTCGGGGGCGGCACGTTTCGCACGTCTGACGGCGGACGCCACTGGAGCGCCGTCTTGCGTCCGTCGAGCGGCCTCGCCGAAGTCTGGTTTCTCGATCCGTCCCATGGCTGGTTCCACAGCGACAGCGACTTCGAGTCCACCTCAGACGGCGGCGCCACCTGGCAATCGCTCCCGCTGCCGCCGGTGGTGGGTCCGCTTCTCGAGTTTGCCGACGCGCGCACCGGATGGTTGGCGTCGATCAGCGACAACTCTTTGGCGGTCGTGTACTCGACGAATGACGGCGGTGCAAGCTGGACTCCGCACGCGCTGCCTGGGGTAGCCGGCGGCAAGCCATTCCGGCGCGCGGACGGCTTGTCCGCGCTTCCCGGAGGCGGCGTGCTCGTGGACCTGCCGGACGACACCGCATTCACCTCGTTCGACGGAGGCGCGACCTGGAGCAAGCTCGCGCCGCCACCGTCGGGCAACAGCTATCAGGACATCGCGATCCAGGACGCCACACACTGGTGGGCGATGCGTGCAGGCGACCTGTTCAAGACCAGCGACGCCGGCCAGTCGTGGCAGCAAGTCGCCATCCAGCTCGACGGCTGGCAGTACCTTCCGGGCATCCTCGACGCCCGGCACGCGTGGGCCAAGCTGGAGAGCCCGGGACCGGCGACGTCGGGCAGCGCGCTTGCCATGACGTCCGACGGCGGAGTCCACTGGACCTATGTCTCTGTGCCGCGCGTAAGCTGACGTCGAATCGCTCATGCAGGCGGCCGACCTCGAGACCGACTTCGATCAGGGGACGCCGCGCGCGAGGGCCGGGCGGGCAAGTCGCGCACTGGCGCTGATCGCGGTCTCGGTCGCCGCCATACTCGTCACCGGCGCGATCTACCTGTACCCGACCTTCGGCGCCTCGTCCGCGCCTGCCCAGCCGGCGGCGCCGCAGCTGCGCGCCGATTACCGCGTCGCGTCCGTGAACTTCATCAGCCCGACGTCGGGCTGGCTCGTCGTCGACTTTCCGTCCGGCGACTTCGCAGTCATCCACACCACCGACGGCGGCACGACGTGGACCCGGCAGCTGACCGCGCCGAGCCAGAGTCACGCGGTGTACGCCAGGTTCTTCGACGACCTCTCCGGCGTCGTCGCGGTGGTCGGGGGCCGGCCCGTGTTGAGCCGGACGGTGGACGGCGGGCAGTCGTGGGCGTCGATACCGGCGTTAACGCCCGGCTCGTCGGTCCTGTCGTGGACGTTCGTCGACTCGCTGTACGGATGGATGCTTGCCCGGCAGACCGCAGCGGCGACACCCAGGCTCTTCCGCACAGTGGACGGTGGCCTGACCTGGCTCGACCTCTCCGTGCCTGTCGCCGCTCCAGACCGGGCTTTCCAGGTCCAGTTCTCGCACTTCACGACCGGCTGGCTCAGCACCGTGAGTGCCGGGCCATACGCGTACCGCACCCAGGACTTCGGTGCCACCTGGACGCGCGTTCCCCTGCCCGAGACCGGTCAGGGCAAACCCAAGGGTGGTCAGTACTTCGTCGCCGTGCGCCCGACCACGGGCCTGGGCGCGGTCGCGACCGTCGTTTACTTTCCGCCGGTCAAAGGAAGGACCGGAATCGGCGGCATCGTCCGCGCCTACCCGCCGCTGACCGTGCGCTCCTTCGACGGCGGCCGGCCGCACACGTACATCTACACGACGGCCCTCGACCAGGTCGTCACCGGCCCATTTGCCGAAGAACCGCCGCCCAACCAGGCGGAGCTGGGCACCGTCGACGCGGGCAAGACCTGGTCGGCGGTCGCACCGCCGGCACAGACCGGGGCGATCGGCTACTTCGACGCGAGCCACTGGTGGTGGATCGGGGCCGGAATGTTCGCCGGGAGCGCGGATGCCGGCGTGACCTGGACCGACCCTCGAAACATAGGCGTGGTCGACCCGCTGCCCGGATCACTGCAGGTACTGGATCGAAAGCACGCGTGGTTCGCCGCGCAGTCGGCGTCCCGGCCCAGTCTCGAGATGACCGACGACGGTGGGCGCCACTGGACCCTGATGTCCCTGCCCGCAATCGAGGACAGTCCAACAGACCTCCAATAACTCCGATAGTCCGGACTATCGGCCAGTTGTCAAGAAAGCGGGCGGTGCAGCTCGATGATCGGAGTCACGAGCCTGTAGCCCATCTGGTTGTTGATCTTGAGGATCGACGGATTGTCCGCGTCGTTGTTCGTGCGCACGCGCGTGTATCCGTCCTTGATCGCCTGCGCCATCGACTCGTACTTGAGGGCCCGCGCGATTCCGCGGCCGCGGACGCTTCGCCGCGTGCCGGTGTACGCGGTCCAGGGGATGCCTTTGGTGAGCGGACAGTCGAGCACGGACGTGCCGACGATCTGGTCGCCGTCGCGCGCGATCCAGAAGTGACTTTCCTGGATTCCCGGATTGTCGAGCCAGAAGCGTCTCCACTCGGGGAACGAAAGGACTCGCCACGGGACGCTGCGGGGAATGTCCTGCTCCGACTCGACGACCAGCTCGTAGAGCTTCTGCAGACGGCCGGGGTCGGTGTCCTCGCTCAACGGATGCATCTGTATTCCCTGGCGGTGCATCTCCGCGCGGCACTCGTCGCGTGTGCGCAGGATCTCCTCGCGCCGGGCGATTAGGTCGAGCTCCGAGGTCCGCATCCGCCGGTCTTCGCGATAGCCGATACGCTCGAGCGCCTTGACGTCGCGCTCGAAGTCACCGCGGACGCGGACGACCGACGTCGCCGCACCCTCGCCCTTCAGCCAGCGTTCGCCGGCGCCGACGAGCTCGCTGTACAGCGCGTCGTCCCACAGGTCCTTGCGCAGCAGCGCACGTACGACGCCGAAGCGTTTGCCGTCCGGTTCCCACTTGTCGTGCTGAGCGGCGACGAACGCGACGGCCTCGCCATCCTGGGTCGCGATCTGGCGCGAAGCCCTGTGCAGCTCGTCCGCCATCTGCCACCAGTAGCGCAGAAGGACAGGGTCGTTGAGGTCGTCGGGGTCGCGAAGCGCCTGCAGCTCGGCCACCATCTCCGCATCGTCGAGCGTCGAAGGGCGGAGCTGAAGGCGGAAAGTCATGTCCGGCATCCGTTGACTAGAAGGTTAATCTTCCCGCGTTGATCGCCAGGGGAGCGCTCGGAGGGATCGGCCGAAGGCGCGTCCGGTCCGTGCACCGGCTCGCTCTGTCGCCCACGTGCTGGGGCATCAGCGAGGACCGCGACTGGGGCCACCAGCTCGACGCCGCGCGCGTTCTCTCCGAGGCGGCCGCGGTGGGCGAAGGCGCGATCAGCGCGGGGCCGCCCGGATTCCTGCCCGACCGCAGTGACCACGCCCGCTTGTTGCTGCGCCGGAACCGGCTCCGGGTTGTCGCGGGCCAGGTCCACGCCATCCTCCACCACCACGACATGCGAGGCCCAGAGCTGGCGCACATCGACGGCCATGCGCAGTGGCTCGCGGCGGTCGGCGCAGAGACGCTCGTGCTCGCCGCAATCCCCGAGCGCAACCCCGACTCGGCGAAGGAGGCGGCGACGCTCACGAATGCCGAGTGGGCCCATCTCCTCCACCTGGTCGGCTCGGTGGAGCACGTGTGCGCACGCCACCGCCTGAGGCTCGCGGTCCAGCCGCGCTTCGGCAGCATCATCCAGGGCCCCAAGGAGATCGAGAGGCTGCTCGTGGGCTCCGAGGCCGGCGTTTGCCTTGACCTTGCGCACCTCGTGCTCGCCGGCGCGGATCCTGTCGAGGTGATCGAGCTCACGGCCGGGCGGATCCGGCAGGTGCACCTCAACGACGTCGACCTGGACCTCGCCCGCCAGGTGCGGGACCGCTCACTCGGCTATAACGAGGCGGTGGCACGTAACCTCTACCGTCCTATCGGCGAGGGCGGCGCAGAGGTGGCCAGGGCGACGGAAGCGCTGCACGCCACCGGCTACCGGGGCTGGTACGTGCTGGAGCAGGAGACGCGGCTGGGCAGCAACGCCGACCGGCCTCTGGGCTACATCAGTCGCTCGCTGGAGTTCGTCCTGCCCTTGCTCACGTAACCAACCGTCTCGCGTCTCCCTCTCCCCTTTGGGGAGAGGGTGGGGGTGAGGTAGCCGGCCGGCAACGGTCTCCCTCTCCCCCGTGGGGAGAGGGTGGGGGTGAGGGGCCAACGAGCTTGCTACGGAAGCAGGTATGCCCGCCAGTCGGAGCTGTGCGATGCCGGCCGCCGCGCGTCGAGGTCACCGAACTCATGCCTTGCCCACTCACTGGTGGCACCCCGGCGCGCCGTCGCGTCTCCTCGTCGATCGACCAGCACGCGGCGTAGATCCCTTGCTCGAGCGCCACGAGGAGCTCGGAGATGCTGTACGCGCCCTCCCTGCGCACATCCTCGACCTCACGCACCGTCGCACCACGCCCGCGTCGCGTCGTAGTAGCCGGCCGCGCGGTCGAAGGAGATCGATTCCGTCAAATCGCGCGGCCGGCGCCCGCCCAGTAGGGTTCGCGGAGCTTGCGCTTGAGCAGCTTGCCCGCCGGGTCGCGCGGCAGCTCGTCGACGAAGTCCACCGACCGCGGCTCCTTGTAGCTCGCCAGTCGCTCGGTGGAGAACGCGATCAGCTCGCCGGCGCTCACCTCGACGCCCGGGCGAGGCTGCACGACCGCCTTGACCGCCTCGCCCCACTCGCCGTCCGGCACGCCGATCACCGCGGCGTCCATGACGGCGGGGTGGGAGAGCAGCACCGACTCGACCTCGGCCGGGTAGATGTTCATTCCGCCCGAGATGATCATGTCGATGCGCCGGTCGCAGATGTAGTAGTAGCCTTCCGCGTCGCGGTAGGCGACGTCGCCGACGGAGAAGTAGCCGTCGTGGAGGCTCTTGCTCGTGGCGTCGGGCTTGTTGAAGTACTCGGCCACCCACGCACTGCGCACCGTGAGCTCGCCGGGCTCCCCGACGTCCGCCTCGGCGCCGTCGTCGCGCAGCAGGCGGATGTCCTGACCGGGCACGGCAGTGCCGCATGAGCCCGGCTTGCGCAGCTGATCCTCAGGTCGAAGCACCGTGTTGAAACCGGTCTCGGTCGCGGCGTATGTCTCCCACAGGACCTGCCCTAGCGCCGCTTGCGCACGCTCCTTCAGCGAGTGAGGACATGGAGCGGCACTCAGGATCACCGCCCGCAGCGAAGAGACGTCGCGAGGATTCTTCTCCTGGGCCTCGACGAGCTTCTGGAGAAGCGTCGGAGCCATGAACGTCGTCGTCACGCGATGTCGCTCGATGAGGTCGAGCGCCTCGTCGGGCTCGAAGCGGCGCTGGATCACGATCGTCGCGCCGAGCACCTGGTGCAGAACGGCGAAGATGCCAGGACCGCTGTGGTAGACGGGCCCGCACAGGAGATGCACGTCCGACTGGGTCAGCTCGAAAAGCGAGATGACCTGGAGGATGTTCTGGACCGCTACTCCGTGCGGCCGCCACGCACCCTTCGGGGCGCCGGTGGTCCCTGACGTGTAGACCATCGTGGCGCCCACCTCATCGTCCTCCCGAGGCGCGCGCTCGCCAGACGCGGCGTCCCTGAGCTCTGGATAGCTGAGCCACCCCGCTGGAGCGTGGCCGTCGACCGCGAGCATGTGCACTCCGCGCGCGATCGCGGGGCGGGCGTCCTCGATGACCTGGACGTGATCGGCGTCCGCCGCGGCCATGACGGCGCCGGAGTCGTTGACGACGTACGCGGCTTCGCTTCCGCGCAGACGGTAGTTGAGCGGGACGAAGATGGCGCCGAGCTTGCGCAGCCCATGGGTGATCTCGAAGTACTCGAGCGAGTTGAAGGACATGAGGGTCGCGCGGTCGTCGCTCTTGACGCCGAGCTGCTCAAACGCGTTGGCCGCCTGGTTGGCGCTACGGTTCAGCGTCGCGAAGTCGATCGACGTTTCGCCGAGGATGATCGCCGGCTTGTCGGGGTTCAGGCCGGCGTGGAGGGCGAGGAAATCCATTTCCCTCGATGCTAGGAGGGCGAGGCCTGCTTCGCGGAACACAGGTCGCCGCCCGTCAGGCCGATCGTGGCCGCAACGGGCGCGATGCTGCCGGTGATCACCACCCGATAGCGATAGCACCCACCAAGGAGCGCCCATGTGTCGCTGGGCGCCCAGTGGTGGTACACGACGCCGGCGGGCATCGGCGGGTACTTGCTCAGCACGTCCTGCGTCGCATCGGTGATCGACGAGATCGGCGACGGCTTCGAGGAGTCGAACTCCCACATGTACACCTGCGTGATCGGGCGATTGGCCGGTGTATCCGCCGCCGGCGGCAGCTTCGTCGCCGCCAGCAGCGCGTCGACCGTGGGCTGCAGCCCAGGGCTCGCCTTCACGTCGGCGAACGTCCTGGTCGGTATCGCCGCCGACCACGAGAGGCCGGTGATGTTGGCGAGGTAGTGGTTCGCAGGCGGTCCGTCGGGCGCGCTGGTCTTGTACAGCTCGATCTCGAGGTTCACGGTCATAGCGAGCTCGCTGCCGTCAGGGCTGAAGGAGAGCGCGTCGGGGTGAAGGATGCGCGAGTTCACGTGCTTGGGCGCGACCGGGCTGGCGGCCAGCGGCGTCGGCGAGGTCGATGGCAGGGGGCTTGGTGTCCCGCTCGGCGTCGGCGAGGCGATGGGCAGGCCGCTGTTGATCGGCTCGAGCAGCGCGCCCTTGCTCTGCAGCGCCACGGCGGCCATGGTCCCATCGGGGCTGATCGCGATCGGGCCATCGTCCGGTCCGGGCTTGAGCGGGAACGGATGCAGCACGCCCGCGTCCGCGTCCAGCCAGTACCACGCGCCGGTGCCGGCGCCACGCACCGCGATGAGCCCGGAGTCGGCCGGCGCGATTCCCTCGGTGAAGAACGCGGGCTCCGCAGGCGGGCGGGTGAGCGCCTTGACGGGCGTGCCCGCCCTGGTGAGGTCGAGCGCGTCCACCTCGTACGAGGTGCAGCAGCCGTAGCTCATGGCGAGGTAATGCGAGTTGCCGACCAGGCCGATCGGCCCTTCGCTCTGCGAGTCCTGCGAGGCCGCCACCGGCTCGACGGTGCCGGTGAACGGGTCGACCCTGAAAAGCCAGTCGTACGGAACCACGCCGACGCTGTTCCGCCTTTCGGCGGGTCGATCATCGTGGAGCGTGAAGTAGATCAGAGGGTGGTCAACCCCGGGTGCCGGCCCCCAGGCGATGCCCTGGACTCGAAACGCGGCCCGCGAGAAGGGCGCCACGATCTTGGAGGTACCGGCTGCCGGGTCCATAACGCCTACGCCGCCGTCGCTGACGTACGCGATGAGGCCGTTCGCAAGTCCGCCGGTGACGGGCGATGGCGAATGCTGGACCGAGGCCGCCGGCGTCCTGCTGCAGCTGGCCGCCAGCAGGGCGGCCGCGATCAGGGCTATGAATCTACGCACGAGCCGCCAATCCTACCTTCACCAGTTACCCGAACGTGATGCGGCGCGTTTCTGTCACTGACGTGAGGAAGTTTGTGCTTACGGCGGCGGTCGGCCTGCTGCTGGCCGGCTGCGGCCAGTACGTGGGCATCGGGTCGACCCCGTCCCCAACCCCCTCGCCCCAGGTTGAGGTGACCGACCAGGATCACGCGGCGACGCTGCGCGTCGGCGAGCGGCTTGAGGTCGTCCTTCACGCACCCAACGGCATGAGCAGCTGGACCCACCCGAAATCGAGCGACGAGTCGGTCCTGACTCCGGTGGTGGACACCAAGGCCACGGCGCCGATCGGCGTCACCGTGGCGGCATTCCAGGCCTTGAAGGCAGGCAGCGCCGACGTCACCGCCACCGCGTCACCGAAGTGCCCACCGGGCGCGGCATGCCCGATGTATGTGGCCTTCTACTCCCTGAAGGTGACCGTCACGCCGTAGCGGGAGTCGCCGCGGCGCGAAGGGCCGCCGCGATCGCGTCGAGCTGGGCGCGCGCGGGTGCCTTCTCGTAGGTGTCAGGGAACGTCAGGCCGAATCCGTCGCGCGGATAACGCGGAATCACGTGGACGTGGAAGTGGGGCACGTCCTGGTACGCGTCCTCGCCGTCCATCACGATGATGTTGATCCCACTGGCGCCCAGCGTGTGACGCGCGACCACCGCGATCCGGCGCGCGACGCGAAACGTCCGCATGGCCGCAGTCTCGTTGATGTCTGTCATGAGCACGGCATGTTCGCGGGGCACCACGAGCATGTGGCCCTGCGTGATCGGCTGGATGTCCATGAAGACGACGACCGTGTCGTCCTGGTACACGAAGCTCGCCGGCGCGGTGCCGTGCACGATCTCACAGAACACGCACTGGTCGCCCATGAAGCGAAGAGCTTAATGAACGGACCCCGTTATTCAGCCTCCGTAGGGGATTCGACCGGGGCGGGCTCGGCCCCTCCGTTCGAGCTCGCCTCTGCCTCGGCCAGGGCCGGAATTGGCTCTGAGCCGTTCGCCGCCGCCTCCAGCTCACCGTTGGCCGCAGCCTCGCCCGGCACGCGTTGGCCGCGGCGGCGGCGCCTGGCCCGTCGGTCGCCCCGGTGCGGCCTCGAGAGGCGCTGGACCTGGGAGCGGATGCCGACGCGCTGGCAGGCAGTGACGACGGCGCCTACGCCCGCCACCAGGCCTTCCTCCTTGCAGTGCTCGAACAGCGGCCCGAACAGCTCGGGTGCCCCACCGATGACCGTCTTGGAGTCGCCCACGATCACGAGCAGCTTCTTCGCGCGAGAGATGGCGACGTTGACGCGGTTGGGGTCATTCAAGAACCCGATCGCGGCGCGGTCGTTGGAGCGGACGAGGGAGAGGATCACCCCGTCCGACTCGCGCCCCTCGAAGGCGTCCACCGACTCGATGTCGTCCGGCGGCACGATGCCTTTCAACGCACCCTGGAGGCGGTTGACCTGCGAGTTGTACATCGCGATCACGGCGAGCTTGGCCTTGCGTACGCGGCGCCGGATGATCGAGGTGATGTCCTTGCACAGCGCGACCTCGAACTCGTTGGCGACGGAGCGCTGCGCGTCGCGGTACTCGTCTTGCGCCCCGGTGTCGACCCAGACCAGCTCCCGGTCGAAGGGCCACGGCAGCGGCATGCGGGGGTGCGGCGCCTCGTGGATCAGCTTGCCCTCATAGAAGAGGTCGGAGACGACGCGGCCGATGGGCTCGCGCATCCTGTATTGGCGCGGCAGCATGATCTTCGAGCTGGGCGGCACCTTGTCCCAGATCCAGCCGTAGAAGCTGTCGTCGCGGACCACCTCGTCGAGGGGCGTCGAGATCTGGAACGTGGACGCGGCCTCCTCCATCACCGGCGGCAGCTGGTTGAGGTCGCCGATCATCACCCACCGCTTGGCCAGCGGCATCACGGCGAGCGCCTCGTTCGCGCGGACCTTGTTGGCCTCGTCGAGGATCAGCCAGTCGAAGACCTTGAAGCGAAGTCGCGAGTCGATGGTCAGCCGGTTCACCGTGCCGGCGACCAGGTTGTACGGCTCGAGATCGTCACCTTCCACCAGCGTGGGGCGCAGCCGGCGCGGCACCTTGCCCGGCTCGGCAATGCGGGCCTGGCGGACGTGCGAGAAACCAAGCAGGCGCTCCTGGCCGGTGTCGACCGCGTCGTTGGAGTGAGACGACAGAAGGATCGACGCGCTCGGGTTGCGGCCCAGGATGCGGCGGATCGACTCCACGATGGCGGTCGTTTTGCCTGTCCCCGGCGGTCCCTGGATCAGGTACAGCTGGCCAGGCCGCAAGCCCATGACGCGGGCCACCGCCTCGGCCTGCTCCTCGTTGGGGTCGGGCAGGTGGTGCGCCCGCTTGCCGTCGAGCGGAACGCGCGGCGGGCTGCCCAGCCACCCGGTGTCGGCCAGCTCGGCGGCGAGGGCGCCGGTGCGGGGGCTGCCGATCTGGAGCTGGCGGATGCACGACCGCTGCGCTTCGAACATCTCCACGCTCGCCGTGGGCAGGACGATGCCTTCGTCGGGCAGCGGGTCGTAGCGCCGAAAGCTGACCCAGAGGTTGGAGCCCTGGATGCGGTCAAGGGCCATGCCGCGGTATTCGGGGAAGCCGGCCGAGCGGACGGTCAGTGAGTCGATGCCGCGGTAGATCCGACCGTCGGCGTCGTCGACCAGGTGGAGGATGGCGCGGACGTACTCGCCCCCGCGCATGTCCTCGCCGCAGTTGGGGCAGTGGATCCCGTTCGAGGTCGGGACCTCGGTCTCGCACTTCGGGCACTCGATCCACTGCTCGGTCGCCTCGTAGCGCCGGACGGCCGCCTCGGCGAGCTTTTCGCGGTAGTCGCGGAGGTGCTCGATGAAGCGCATGGTCGAGTCGAGGAGCGGGTGGGACTTCGCCTGCTCGCGCAGGACGACGGCAGTGAAGCCTTCGAGGTCGCCGTCCCACTCCTTGACCACGTGCA